>Ga0302319_10016888_pt1 | contig 13410 bp, 6 predicted proteins | sample Bog_T0_2_FD_203319 | JGI IMG/M metagenome (GOLD analysis project Ga0302319, IMG submission 203319) | Peat permafrost microbial communities from Stordalen Mire near Abisko, Sweden - Bog_T0_2 | ecosystem: Environmental > Terrestrial > Soil > Wetlands > Peat | place: Sweden: Abisko, Stordalen Mire...
TCTTCCAATCGACCGGATATCCGTCGAAGCGCGGCAGCCGGCGGGCCGCGGCGACATCGGCCTTCTGGTCGAAAGCGAGGGCCCGCGCCCCGCGGCCTATTTCCGCCGGATTTCCGTTCCGACGCTCGCGGCTGAGCCCGGGCGGAAGATTCTCTTTCTCGATTTGGAGGAAATCGGGGCCCTCGACGGACTCAGTCTGGCGCTCAACCATCCGACGAAGGTCGGCGAAGTGCTCGGGCCGGGCCGCCGGGGGGAGCCCGATGCCGACCATCTCGGGCCGCCCGTCCGCGTCCTCAAGCAAAATGGGCGCTACCGCATGTGGTATGCCGGCGCGGCCAAGGTCGACAATTCCGATCACTGGTGGGAGTGGTACCACGCCCTCTACGCTGAGAGTGCCGACGGCCGAAATTTTTCGCGGGTCCGGCTCGGCCTCGTGCCCTACCGCGGCCAGGCCGACACCAATCTGCTGCCGGGGCTGGAGCGCGCCCACGCGGTCACGGCGATCTGCGAGGATCCCCTCGATCCCCGGTCGGAGCGACGGTACAAGTTTCTCCGCTTCTCGCTCTCGGAAACCTTCAGCGACGATGCCCGGGCCGGCCGGATTGATCCCTGGACCGACCGGATCGCGGGCCAGCTGCTCACCTCGGGCGACGGCCTGCATTGGCAGGCGGAGCCCGCCACCTTGGATTTTCCGGCCGGCCGGCCGCTGATGGGCTTCGTCCCGCAGTCCCTGCTCGTCGACCGCCAGGAACCCGATCCGGCGAAGCGCTACAAGGCCTATGGTTTTTCGGCGCTGGATAAGCCCAGGCGGTGCGGCTTCTATGCCTACAGCGCTGACGGCCGGCATTGGACGGCCAGCCGCCAGAATCCCGTCCTCGACCCCATGGCCGGAGCCACGCCGCCCGTCCATGGCGGGCTGGTGCAGCAGATGCACGACACGATCGTGTGGCAGGAAGCCGGCTATTACCTCGCGCTTTACCAATATCAGCACGACGGCGTGTTTCTCGATCTGCGCCTGGCCGTGAGCCGAGACGGCGAGAATTTCACCTTCATCCACCCGGAGCAGGCGTTTCTGCCCTCCGGCCCGGCGGGCGATTGGGACAGCGATCAGATCAATCCTTCCGCTCCGCTGTTCGACGACGGTGAGATCAAGTTCTATTACGGGGCGGTGCACTTTGCCGGGGGCGTTGAATCCACGGAGGCGAAGACTTATGGCGGGGTGGGCCTCGCCACCTTGCGGCCGGACGGCTACACCGATCTGGAACTCGCGCCCGGCCGGAGGATTGGAACGGTGACGACGATCCCGATCCAGCCGGGCCGCGCCTCCCGGCTCGTCCTCAACGCCGAGGCCGATGCCGGCGGGATTGAAGCCGAGGCGGTCTCGGTTGCGACCGGACAACCGATTCCCGGCTATGCCCGCGGCGATTGCCTTCCGCTCGAGGGCGAGGCCCTCGCCCGCCGCGTCGCCTGGAAGGGGCACCGCGACCTGAGCGGGCTGTCCGGCCCATTCCTGATCCGCCTCTACCTTTCTGGAAACGGAAAAAGCCCCAAACTCTACTCGGTGACCTTCCGCTGAGTTTCCCGGCGGAGGGCCGGTTCAGCCCGGCGTCAGATAGGAGAGGTCCCAATCGCCCAGGCGGGAAAGCTTCCGGCGCGGCCGGGCGACCGCGGGTGAGCCGCGGGCGACCCAGTCGGCCACTTCGGTCTTGTGCCCGAGGCGGCTTAGAGCAGTCCAGGAGGGGTCGAAATTGGTCCGCATGAAGCAGTCCCAGCAGAAGAGGTTCTGGACCCCGGCCTGGTAGAGGCCATGGGCTCGGTGTTTGTACTGTTCCGGCGTCATTGCCCGCGGCATGAGATTGGGCGCCAGGCGGCAGGAGCTGTTCCGGGTCAGGCCGAGGAAATAGTCGACCGCTTGGGGGTCCTCCCAGGAAGGAGCGACGCTGCTGGCATCAGGCGCGGAGGTATAGGGCACCAGGGTGTCAATCAGCCCTTCCTTCACCCAGGTCGCCAGATCGAGGCCGAAGAAAGCGTTCTCCTCCCGCGTGCCCATGACCACGGCGGTGATGCCGATCGGTTGGCGCCGCTGGCGGGCGGCCTCGGCCCGCATCTGCCGGCGCAATTCGCGCATGAAGTCGGTCAGGATTTCGGCGGTGTGGGCGAGCCAGCGCGGGTCGTTTTCCGGCAGGGTCGTGGGATCGACGCCATATTGGGCGGTGAAGGTTTGGCGCAGGGGCGGGTCGTAGCCCAGGATCGGCAGCCGGCGGTTGTAGAGCAGGCTGATGCCGTCGACCGGATAGGCGACGACCTCCTGCAGGAGGGCCAGCACGAATTCCCGCACCCCTTCGTAGGCATAGGACAGGCGGGGATTCTGGCGGCCCTGGCGGTCCAGGCAGCGCCATTCCGGATGGCGGTGGTACAGGCCGCCGGCATTCCACTCATCCTCGGGGGCGGGGAAGTAGAAGCCGGCGACCCGGTAGGAGGCGTGGAACTCCAGCCCGATGGCATGGGCGGCCTCGAGGGCCACGCGGAACGGATCGATGCCCTGGGCCTGAAAATCGCCGTAGGTGCGGCCGACGAGCGCGTCATTGATGCGGTAGGGCGACTCGACCCAGGAAAAGTCGAGCAGCCGCCCGACCTTGCTCGGATAGTAGGTCTGGTCGCCGGCTCCCGCCTCCCAATAGATCCGGGCGAAGTCCGTGTCGCGGTAGGGTTCGATCTGCCGGCGGACATCCGCCTCCGTCTGAAAATGGAGGTAGCCCGTGGCAGTGAAGGAATCGTCGGCTGCGAACAGCCGCCGGCTTTCTCCGCCCGCGCGCTCCGCGTGCCAGGCCTGATGGTCGGCGTGGGAGAGGGGCACCAGCTTGATGTAGGCGAGCCAGCAGGGCATGAAATCGTTGCCGAAGGCGTTGGGGTCGCCGGGGCGCAACTGGGTTTTTAGCTGGCGGATGATGACCGCCTGGTCCTTCCCGCCCAATTCGGCCCGCTTCCAGAACAGCTCTTCGATGTCCTCCTGGCGGTAGGCGTGCTTGCCGTCTTGAATCTCGTTCCACATCAGCCCCTCGTCGGCCAGGGCGTTGGGCGTCAGGATCGTAAAGGTGGGCTCGTCCTTCAGGCGGACTTGAAGGCGCGACTCCGTGTATTTGGAGAGAATGCCGAAATAAATCGCATAGGCCCCGGTCTGTCGCAGGGGGTACTCCAGGTCGGGTGCCCCGCTGTTTTGACCGACGGCGAGCATGACCCCTTCGACGCCTTCGGCTTCGAAATCATACAGGCGCCATTGCTTGGGCTGCCAAGTGCGGGAGAGGGCGCTGGCCGGCTGGCAGCGATCGAGGTCCGCCAGATAGATCGGTTTGCCCGAGCCGAACGGGACCAGCGGGTAGGTTGCGCCCGCGGGCGCGCCCGGCTTCTCCGGCTTGGAGCGGCCGAACAAGGAGAGAAATTCGCGACGGGTGGTGCTCATGGCTCAGCCGGGGGTTTGATAGGACAGGTCCCAGTCGCCGATCCGCTTGAGCGTACTGCGCGGCCGTTCGATCGGCGGTTGGCCGCGGGCCCGCCACTCGGCCAGTTCCTCCTTGTGGCCGAGACGCGCCAGCGTGGTCCAGGACGGGTCGAAATTTATCCGGTTGAAGCAGTCCCAGAAGAAGAAGTTCTCCACCCCGACTTGGTAGAGCGCGTCGGCCCGCTGCTTATAGTCTTCCGGCGAAATGCCGCGCGGCATGAGGTTGAGCGCCAGCTTGCAAGGGGTGTCGCGGGTGAGGTCGACGAAGTACGCGGCCGCTTTCGGATCGGTCCACGTGGCGGCGCGGCTATCGCCGCCCCGAGCCGAGGAATAGGGGATCAGGGTGTCGACCAGCCTTTGGCGGACCCAGGCGTCAAGATCGAGGCCGTAGCCATAATTCTCCTCCTGCGAACCCATGACCACGGCGGTGATGGCGATCGGCCGGTTCCGACGCGCCGCCTCGGCCTGCATGCGCTGGCGCAGTTCGGCCATGAAGCCGGTCAGGACCTGCGCCGAGTGTGCGAGCCAGCGGGGATCGGTCTCGGCCAGCTTGCGGGGATCGAGTCCGTATTTGGCGTGGAAGGTGTCGACCAGGGGCGGTTCGTAGCCGATGACGGGCAGGCGGCGGTTGAACAGAAGGCAGATGCCGTCGACGGGGTAGTTGCGCACGATCTCTTCCTGGAGCGCATAGACAAACTGCCGCACGCCGGCGAAGGCGTAAGACAGCCGCGGGCTGGGCCGGCCGTTCCGGTCGAGGCTGCGCCATTCGGGGTGGCGCTCGTAGAGCCCCCCCGTGTTCCATTCGTCCTCCGGCGGGGGAAATTTGAATCCCGCCACGCGGTAGGAGGCGTGAAATTCCAGCCCGATCTCATGGCAATAATCCAGCGCCACCTGGAAGTGATCGATACCTTCCTTTTCGAAATCAGCCAGGACCTGGCCGGCCAGCCGGTCGACCATGCGGTACTGCTCGGCGGTGGGGCCGACCGCGCTCAATTTGGCCACCTTGCTCGGAAAGTTGGTCATGTCGCCGGCCCCTGCCTCCCAGTACATCCGGGAGAAATCGGTGTGGCGGTAGGGTTCGATCTGCCGGCGGACGTCGTCGGCGGTCTTGAAGCGCAGAAAGGCCGCAGCGGTAAAGACGTCGTCCGCGGCAAACAGCCGGCGGGTGTCGCGACGGGTCCGATCGGCCTGGAGCTTGGCGACCTCGTCGGCCGAGAGCGGCACCAGCTTGATGTAGGCCAGCCAGCACGGCAGGAAAATGTTGCCCGGAGCATCGGGATCGCCGGGCAGGGTGTGGGCCTTGAGCTGGCGCAAGGTCAATGTCGTGCTGTTCTTTCCGCCCAGCTCGGCATGGCGCCAGAAGAGGTCCTCGATCCCCGGCGAATTGTAATTGTGCTTCGACCACTGGATGTCGTCCCACATCATATTGGTCTTCGCCAAATTGTTGGGGGTCAGGAGGGAGAAGACATTCTCCCCCTTGAAGCGGACCTGGAGCCGGGATTCCCAGTACTTTGACAGGATCCCGAAAGAAATCGCGTACCACCCCTTCTGTTCGAGGTGGTATTCCAGGTCGGGGACGCCGCTGACCTGGCCGGCGGCCAGCATCACGCCCTTGGCCCGGTCGGTTTCGAACGGGTAGCGTTTCCAGCGGTTTCGGCGCCAGGTCGCGGTCAGGGCTCCGGCGGGCTCGCAGCGATCCAGGTCCGCGAGATAAATCGGCTGGCCCGAGGCGTAGGGCACCAGCGGGTCGGGGGGCGGAGGCGGAAGCGTCGGCACCGGGCTCGGGTCCAACGGGCCGGCTCTTCCGGGAAACGCGGCGCCGGCCACGGCGCTGGCCAACAGCGTCTGCTTGACGAATTCACGGCGGGTGGCGGACATGGCATTAGGATTAGGGCAAAAAAAAGGCCCGGTTCATTAGGAGTAATGAACCGGGCCTCGCTGACAAAGGAACCTAAGATTTAGTACTTGAGGGTCACTTCCAGGCTAAGCGTGGTGGGATCGACCGGGTCGACCAAGCCGACGCCTTGCGCCCCGATAGGGAAGGCGGCGTTGAGGATGTTTTCGCAGCTGAGGCGAATATCCAGATGCTTGGAATATACATAGTCGACGAACGGATTGAAGATCACGTCCTGCTTGAGTTTGAAGATCGAGTTACCGCTGCTGTTCTTCGGCAGGGGGGCGTTGTTCGGCAGCACCAGTCCGGCCATGTTGAACCACTTGCCGCCGGCCTTGTAGGAGCCGACGCCGACCGCCCAACCCTTGAGCAGCGAGTAGGAGGGGAAGTCATAGCGAGTAAAGATGCTCCAGGAGTTTTCCACGGTGGCCGCGACCGGATTGTTGTTCTGATCGTGCACGGTGCCGATATAGACCGTGCCGATGAACTGCAGTCCGGGAAAGGGCGCCAACGCCACGGATCCGTCCCAGCCCTTGGTGTTGGAGTTGCCGTAGAGGATGTAATAATTCGTGTTGGCGACGTTGACCAACGGATAGGGGGCCAGGATGGCCTGATTCGTCAGCTCCATCTTGAAGAGGGCGGCCGAGGCCGAGAGCTTGCCGTCGAGGAAGCTGGCTTTGGCGCCGAATTCGTCGTCGACACCCAGAACGTTGGGCAGCGGAACGTTGTTGTAATCCACGCCCACGCCGGGGCTGAACGTGCTCGACTCGCAGAAGTACGCGGTAATTTCCTTACCCACGTGGACGAGGGCGGCGATACGGTGCAGCAGCTGGTGATTGTTCGCGTCCGTCGCGATGTAAGGTCCTTTGATTGCAATGTTGGTGTCACCGACCGTTTCGATCTTGGAGAAGGTGAAGCCGCCGACCAAGGTGAGCCACTTCGGAATCGCGTCGACGGTCTGCGAGAAGTAGCCGTTCGAGGTGGTGGTCTCGGTGCGCTGGCCGGGATTCGGGTTCTGCGGACCGGTGTAGCTCGCGACCGGCGGGAACGTGATCGAATTGATGGCGGCGGCGTTGCCGATCGGGATCGTCGGCAACAGCGGCGTCGGCAGAAACAAGAACTTGCTGATGCTGACCGCGTCCTGGATGTTGAAGCCAAACGACGTCGTCATCGGGATGCCGTAGATCTCATATTTGCCGTGGATGTCGCTTTGGACCAAGTCAGCGGCATTCCAGCCGTTGTCTTCCCGGATCGTGTAGGTGATCGTGTCGTTGTTCCAGTTGACCGTGGAGGGATAGCCGGCCGAGGAGTCGCCGCGGGCGGAGTTGAAGAAGGTGCCCTGGGTCTTCGCCTGCCATTGATCGGAGAAGCGCTGCGTCCACTCGATGCGCATGTCATGCTCTTCGAAGTGGTCGTAGTCGCCGGGAGGCGTGTTCATGTTGCGCCGGCCGAGGCCGGTGTAGAGGCCGCCGTCCGGGGTCAGGATGCCCGTGCCGCCGGGCAGGTACTGCTGCACCACGGCGTCATATTCGAGCACGAGATTGGTTTCTTTCCAGTCCAACTCGACGTTCGGATAGATCGCCCATTTGTCGTCATGCACATTGTAGAACGGGCCTTGGCCGGTCTGGGCGATGCCTTCGACGCGGGAGGTGACGGTGGCGGCGCCGAGCTCGCCGATGGGTTGATTCAGATCGAAGGTGAAGGTCTGCTTGCCCCACTGTTCGACCGTCTCGTCCAGGATATACTGGGTGACGTGGGGGAGGGGCTTCTTGGTGACTTCGAGCACGACGCCACCGAGGGAAGCCAGGGGGTACATAACCTGTTCCGGCCCCTTGATGACCTCGTAGGTGTCGATATTGGTGTTATCGGAAAGACCGATGCCCGTGCCCTGCGGCGCGTCGTCGATGTAGGGATTACCGATACGATTACCGCGGGACATGATGGCCGGCCCCCGGTAGTAAGGAACGAGACCCGCCATCGCCAGAACGTCGGAGGAGACGTGCGAGCCGATGTCGTGGATCATGTCGGAGGTGACCACCACGATTTGCGCGGGCAGTTCCATCAGCGAGTCCGAGGTCTTCAGAGCCGAGGCGGAATTGCCGGCGCTGTAACCCTCGCCGGCCGTGGTGCGGACCTCGAAGGCCGACATCTGCAGGACCTGGTCCTGCGAGGCTTGGCTCTGGGCGGCGGTTTCGACCGGGGCGGCCGTTGTCACCGTAGTGGTGGTCGTGGCGGGTGCCGCCGTTACCGGAGCCTCAGGGGCGGGCGCTTGCGCAGCTTTGAGCTGCGCGATCTCGGCCTTGAGGGCCGCGATTTCCGCATCCTTCTGGGCGAGGGCGTCGGTCGACTGGGCCATGGCCGGGAGAGCTGCCAGCGCCATCATGGCGACGGGGGCGAGCAGCGAACGGAACCTCGTCTGCCAGCGTGTAGTGGGCGGGCAGTAGGGATAAGTCCTTACATTAGTGGGTTGGTGGGTCATAAGTAGATTGTCAGCATGGGTTGGGCCGAACGCAGGTTAAAGGCAAATAATGCCCGGGGGGGCCTGGCAAAGGAAGTGACAGGTTGGTGACGGGAAGTCTCGACGGGGGCGCCTCAGGGCGCCGCCTCGAGCCAGGCGAGGGAAACCCGCCGAATCCGCAGCGAACCGAGGTGGCCTTTGCCGGTTTGGCCCGCGCTGTAGCCCAAAAGGACCGAATCCCCGACAAAATGGACCGCAATGTACGCAAATTCCCCATTGGGATCGTTTTCCAACAGTTTCTTCTGCCCCCAGGTGCGGCCGCCATCGTGGGAGATCGCCGCGACCAGCGGGGTGCGCCCGCGATAGGCGGAGCGGCCGGTGGGGTGGGGGAAGGAGTAATCGTTGTAAATGGCCAGGAGGGCGTCGGAACCGGGCAAACGCTTGATGCTGGCCGGCGAGCAGGGTGAGAGCAGTTCGGTCGGCTCCGGCGGGCTCCAGGTTTTGCCGCCGTCGCGGGAGCGGAAGGAGTATTGGCGGCCTTGGCCGGTCCGGGCCCAGGAATAGAGGGAGCCGTCGGCCAATTCCACCACCCCGGGCTCTTGCAGGCCGGTTTCGCTCGCGATCGGCAGGGTCCACCAGGTGTCGGCTTCGCGCCAGGTGGCGCCCTCGTCGTCCGAGAGGTACCAGATGATGATGCCGCGATAGTCGTTGGGGCGAACCTTCTCGTTCACGACGTCGGCGGTGGGCAGGAGCGAGCGGTTGAACGCCACCGGCAGGATCAGCCGGCCCGAGCTGGTCTGGATCACCCGGTCGTTATTGAGGACAAAATAGCCCGGCGCCGGCACGACCCGATTCGGTTCCGACCAGGTCGCGGCCTCGTCGCGGGAGGTGAGGAGGTAGGGAATGCAGTCGATCCCGCTTTTCTTAATGCCGTAAAACAGGGCGAGCTGGCCGCTGGCGAGGCGCAGGGCCGAGACGCTCATTAGGTTGATCCCGCCGGCCTTCTCCACGAAGGCGTGCGGGGCGCTCCAGGTCCGGCCCTGGTCGTCGGAATGGATTTCCGCGATCCGCGCCGTGCTATAGTCGGAGTAGCCGCCGGAAAACTGGGAAAAATAAAACTCGATCCGGCCCGAGTGCAGGGTGACGAAGGCGCCCTCGGAATTGCGCGGATGCTCCGGCGTCGAAGGGATGTTCAGGACGACGGAGTCGGGCACCGCTGCCGTCAGGGAGGCGGCGAGCAGACCGGCGAAAGCAAGGGGCAGCAGGGGAAGCTTCATGGCCCCGATCCTCGCTCATCGACTCCAGCGTGGAAAGCCAGCTGTCGGTAGCAAAAATCTTTACACGTCCAGCGGACTGGCAATGCTGTGACCGCTCTTTCGCGGCTGTAGTTTAATGGTAAAACCTCTGCCTTCCAAGCAGGTGTTCGGAGTTCGATTCTCCGCAGCCGCACCAGTCGCTGCCCTCTTCCAGCCCGATCCCGAACTGCCCGAGCCCATCTCCTCGCCAGAATTCAAAGCCGACGACATCAACAACCGCCCGCCCGCCGCTCCTACCTCATCGCGCGCATCGTCCCTAAAGACGCCATTGGCTGGTACCGGCCGCCGACGACGGGAAAGCCGATGCTCTACCACAGTTCGCGCGGCGGCGCAGAGTGGACTCGCCGGCGGCGGCGGCCCGGCCTGATGATCGGCAGTCTGCCCCTGGGCGGCGCCTCCGTCGCCTTGGCTTTGCCATGAGGGGCGGCGCCACCATCCTTGGCAGCGGAAGCCGCAAGGTTTTCGCGAATGCCTTGCCGCGTCCGCTACCCCAAGCGGCGGGCCTCCGGCGGAGCCTCCCAGGCGCTTTGCTATTTTTCTGGGCCGCTCTTGGCGCCGTCGCTGCGCCCTCCCTCCTGCCGCAGCCGCAGTCAATCGAGCGGCGAGAGGGCGAATTCCGCCTCGGACCGGAAACCAGCCTGGGCGCCGACGCCACGGCCCGGCCCACCGCCGATTTCCTGGCCGCACGCCTGCGCGCCTCCACCGGCTATCCGCTCAACGTTAGCGCCGGGGGCAGCATTCGGCTGACGACCGACGGCGCCGACATCGCGCTCGGCCCGGAAGGTTACGAGCTTTCGATCGAACCCAAGTCGATCATCATCCGAGCATCTACGTCCGCCGGCCTCTTCTACGGCGCCCAAACGCTGCTCCAACTGCTGGAGCCGCCCGGGCAGGCGCCTTGCGTCCGCATCGTCGACCGTCCGCGATTCCGCTGGCGTGGGCTGATGCTGGACGTGAGCCGTCATTTCTACGCCAAGAACGAGGTGGAGCAGATTCTGGATGCGATGGCTTCGATCAAGCTCAACACCTTCCATTGGCACCTGACCGACGACCAAGGCTGGCGGATCGAAATCAAGAAATATCCCCGCCTCACCTCGGTCGGGGCCTGGCGCGCCCAAAGCGATCTTCAAGCCCCGGTCCGCCCCGACAATCCCGAGTGGGGCGGACCGGCCACCTCGTGGATGTGGAGCTTGGGCCTCGCCAGCTGGCGGCGATTTTCCAACGTGCATCCGGCCTGGGCCGTGCCCTCCGCCGACAAATTCGGCCCGGACGGCCGCTACGGCGGCTATTACACCCAGGACGACATCCGCGAGGTGGTGGCCTACGCCTCCGCCCGCCATATCACGATCGTGCCCGAGATCGAGATGCCGGGCCACTCCGTGGCCGCGCTCGTCGCCTACCCCGAGTTCGGCTCCGACGGGGAAACCTACTCGACCGACGTGAGCGCGGGGGGCAGCCGCGGCGTCTACGACCCGGCCAAGGAGGAGACCTTCGCCTTTCTTGAGGACGTGCTGGGCGAAGTCTTCGCCCTCTTCCCCGGCCGCTATATCCACATCGGCGGAGACGCCGTCGACTCGGCAGTGAAAGCGGACATCTGGGGAAAGGATCCCGCCTGCCAGGCCCTGATGCGGCGGGAGGGATTGCACAATCTCGACGAACTGCAGAGCTGGTTCCTCCGCCGGATCGAAAAATTCATCGACCGCCGGGGCCGGACCCTCGTCGGCTGGAGCGAAATCCTCCAGAGCCGGCTGGGAACGAACGCCGTCCTCATGGATTGGATCGGCGGCGGAGCCGAGGCGGCCGAGGCCGGCCACGACGTCGTGATGACGCCGATGGAGTTCAGCTATTTGAACGGCTATCAGTCGGCCATCCACGTGGCCGAGCCGCACGCGGGTGGGGGAGATCTGCTGCTCGAAAAGGTCTACGCTTTCGATCCGGTCCCGGCCGGCCTAGCTCCGGCGGCGGCGGCGCATATTCTCGGCAGCCAGGTCAATCTTTGGACGGAGTACGTGGCCTCCCTGCCCCACGCCGAATACATGATCTTTCCCCGCACCTGTGCCATGGCGGAAGTGCTCTGGTCGCCGCCGGCGCGGGATTGGACCGATTTTCGCCGCCGACTCTCAGCCGAGGAAGCCAGGCTCGACGCCGCAGGCGTCCGCTACCGTTAGGACGCGCGGCGGACGGCCAGCGGAAAATCCAGTGTCGCGTCCGTCGCTTACGGACCGTTCGGATCCACAATCGCGCCGCCGTTGAGGGTCAAGTTGGCGCAAGAGATGGTGCCGTTCAGGACACTGTTGCCGTTGACGATAACTTGGCCTGTCGGGCAGATGACGCTTCCGTCGAAGGTGACGCCGCCATTGAGCGTGAGGCCGCCGTTGGCTACGGCCAAGACCAGCCACTCGGAGTTGCCGCTGGCACCCGCGTTGCCGTTAAGCGAGACGCTGTTGCCGACGGTCACGACCACCGGTCCCACCACCTTCATGGTTCCGCCGCCGTTGATCGTTAGATTTTGGACGGTGTAGACCGACGGGGTGGTCGCGCCGGCGACACCCATGATGATGCTGGCCCCGCCATTAACGGTGATCGAGCCGTAGCTGCCCGCGACCAGGGTCTTGGCGGCGGCGCCGCTATTGAGGGTGACGTTGTTGCTGCTCGAGGGCGGAGTGGCGACCGTGGGCAGGGCCACCGGGGCGACATGCTTCACGAGGTACCGCATGACCGCGCCGCCATTGAGAATGACGGTGTAATTGCTCGGGGTGGAGGCTCCGGTACCCGTCAGGGTCCCGACCATCTTCCCGCCGTTGTTGATCAGGTTCGGTGTGCCCGCGACCAACAGATCGCCCGAGAGCGTGGCGCCGCCATTGAGGGTGATCGATTGAGGAGTCGTCACCTGGATCGATCCTTCAAAGGCCGCGCCGCCGTTGATCATGACGGATTGGCTCACCAGGCCGGCGATGCCGATGACCATGCTGCCGGAGGCCGACCCGGAGTAGTTCGCGCTGGTGATCGTCGCGACCACCGTGTACGTGCCGGGGTAGGTGGGAGCGGTTGAGCTGCCATTGTAGGTGATGGTCACCGTCAGATTCGCCGGGTTCGTTGTGGCGGTCACCGGCAGCGGTTGGCCGCTGTAGGTCTGGTTCAGGCCGTTCAGGACGATGGTCGCCGAGGGCGACGTGATCGTGAGGGTGCCGGAAGCCGTACCGATCCAGTTCGGATCCACGACGGTCGCGACGACCACGTAAGTGCCAACGGCGGTGGGGGCGATCGCGCTGCCGTTGTAGGTCACCGTGACTGCGAGGCCGGCCGGGGCCGAGGTCACAGTGACGGATTTCGGGGTGCCGCTGTAGACCTGGGTCGTATTGCTCAGCGTGACCGTCGCCGTCGCCGGATTAACCGTAATCCTGGTCGAAGCCGAAGCGGTCGTGTAGTCGATCGCGTCGGTCGGGGTGAAGGCCACCGCCAAGGTTTGGTTCGCACCTGCGTTCAACTTGACCCCCGCCGCCGGGGTATAGGCCAAAGTGCCGGGGACATTCGCCGTCGCGTTGAGCTGGGTGGCGCTCAAGAGCGTCCCATAGCTGATCGCCGCCGGAGCGTTCCAGGTGATGATCGAATTCGCCTGGTTCACCGTGATTAGGGTGGAAACAGGCGCCGCCGTGTAGTCCACGGTATCAGTCGGGGTGAAGCTGGCGGTCAGCGCCTGATTGGCGCCGGCATGCAATACGGTTCCCGCCGCGGGGGTATAGGTGAAGGTGCCGGGGACATTCGCCGTCGCGCTGAGTTGGCTGGCGCTCAAGAGCGTCCCGTAGGTGATGGCCGCCGGAGCGTTCCAGGTAACAGTCGGATTGGCCTGTTTCACCGTGATTAGGGTGGAAACAGACGCCGCCGTGTAGTCCACGGCATCGGTCGGGGTGAAGCTGGCGGTCAGCGCCTGATTGGCGCCGGCATGCAATACGGTTCCTGCCGCGGGGGTATAGGTGAAGGTGCCGGGGACATTCGCCATGGCATTCAACTGGGTGGCGGACAGGGCCGTTCCATACGTGATGGCTGCGGGCGAAGCCCAGGCGAGACTTGGCGTGGCCTTGGCAATCGTGAGGGTGCCCGTCGCTGCGCCGGTGTAGTCCGCTGAATTGACCGTCGCCACCACCGTGTAGCTGCCGGCGGTGACGGGCGCCGTCGCACCGCCATTGTAGGTCACTACCACGGGGAGGCCAGGCACGCTCGTCGCAGCGGTCGCCGCCTTGGG
>Ga0302319_10016892_pt1 | contig 13408 bp, 10 predicted proteins | sample Bog_T0_2_FD_203319 | JGI IMG/M metagenome (GOLD analysis project Ga0302319, IMG submission 203319) | Peat permafrost microbial communities from Stordalen Mire near Abisko, Sweden - Bog_T0_2 | ecosystem: Environmental > Terrestrial > Soil > Wetlands > Peat | place: Sweden: Abisko, Stordalen Mire...
GCGTTTTATGTCAAGCACAGCGGGTTCTGTGTTAGCAAAAGCGGCAAGCCCCCCAGGAAAAGCAGCAGCCGCCACAACCCCATCCGCATCGACAACCGCCGCAACCGCATCCTCGGCAGCCGCCGCAGCCGCGGCAGCCACCGCATCCTCGGCAGCCGCCGCAGCCGCGCGCGAGCTGGACCCCGCCTCCGGCTTTGGTGTTCTCCTTGTCGAAGACATAGAAAGTCGCCAGGCTGACGTCGGAAATCTCTTCCTCGCCGAGCATGATCTCGTGATTGAGTGGAAGGTTTGGCAACCGCGGCAGATCTTGCGTCGGCATCACCGAGGCCTGTGCGCTGCCCGCCAGCGAAAGCGTCAAACCGGCGGCTCCAAGCACAGGCCCTGCTGCCTTGGTCGTGTGTTTCAGTCCAGACGGTTTCTTCGCCTTCGCCTGTCGCATATTCGTTACTCCGTAGCCGGTTCCAGGTTTAAAGATCAAGTCGAGCACAGAGCTTTGATCGGCTCGAATGGTTGGTGCCGCTGCGACTAATAAGCCGCTGAATTTGCAGATTTTGTGTTTCGCGCAGAGCGAAGTGTGCCGTTTCGATGATATTCGTTGGGTCGGTGTGTTCGACTGTTACGGTTTGCGCCGAGCAAACATCGGCTCGCCCAGCCATCGATATCGAGGCCCGGAGGTCCATGCTGCGTCGACCCGTTCGGGTTTCTGCGCGAGAGCTATGATGTGTGCAAGGGTAACCAAAGGCATTAACAGCTGTGGCGATCAGCCAATCGTTTCACGGCTTCGTGACGCTGTCAGCCGAACAAAGCGCCGCCCGACTCAAGTCATGCTTGAGTCGTCCGGCACCTTGAATATCACCGCCATGATTTGGAAACGCTGGATAAGGTTGCTAAAGTCCAGTAGCTATCCATTTCATTCAGTAGCTATCCATTTCAAATGAATAACGGCAGGCTGACCAGGCTAGCAAAAACGGCAGGCGCCCCAGGACGCGCAGCAGCCACCACAGCCCAAGCCGCATCGGCAACCTCTGCAACCCCGGCAACCCCGGCAACCTCTGCAGCCGCCGCAGCGGCAGCCGCGGGCCTCTTGAACCAGGCCGCGAAGCGAGCCCGAGTTCTCCTTGTCGAACAGGTAAAACGTGGCGAGGCTGACGTCGGAAATTTCCTCTTCACCGAGCATGATTTCGTGGCCAGGTGCCATGCTGGGCGTTCGCTCCACATCCTGCGTCGGCGCCACCGCAGCCGAGGCTCCGCCGGCCAGCGAGAACGTCAACCCTGCGGCGCCCAGCACCGGTACGGCCTTGTTCACACGCTTGCGTTTTGAAGCTTGTTTCACCCTCGCCATACGTGCATCCTCCGCAGCTGTTAACGGTAATGATAATCAGAATTCCATTATACGACTTTACGCGGCAAATTTTTCCACGCAAGGCAAGTTGGGCAGTTGAATCACCATAACGACAAATTTCATGTTCATGAACGATCTTGGCGCCGCAATTCGGTCACATGATGGGCCATCCCAAGCAGTAGCAATCGACATGGGTTCGACGTCCGGATTTTTCGCCTGGTACGAGCTGCTGACGACCGATCGGGCGGCGGCGCAAGCGTTCTACGGCAACGTGATCGGCTGGAGCGTGCAGGATGCGTCGACGCCGGAGCTCGGCTACAGCCGGATCAACGCCGGGCAGCTTGCTGTTGGCGGTCTGATGGAACTGCCCCCGGAAGCAAGGCGGCTCGGGGCCAAGCCGCGCTGGATGGGGTATGTCGGCGTCGACGATCTCGACGCAGCCGCTCGTCAGATCGAGCGCACGGGAGGCGCGGTGTATGTGGCGCCGACCACCAGCAATATCGGTCGCATTGCGGTGGTCGCGGATCCCCAAGGCGCGAGCTTTGCCTTGATCGGGCGCGGCGAGCGTGGCCAGCCCGGCAACGACCCACCGGCGAATATCGATCTGGGCCGACCAGGACATGTCGGCTGGCATGAACTGATGGCCGCCGACAGCGCGAGCGCGCTTGCTTTCTATCGCGAGATCTTCGCCTGGCAGCAGCTGGAAACCGAGGATGGTCCGATCCAATCCTATCGCCTGTTCGGTGCCGGTGGCCGGACGATCGGCGGAATGCTGGACAAGCGCCCGATTGAACCGGTTCCGTTCTGGCTGTTCTATTTCAACGTCGACGATCTCGACGCGGCTTCAGGGCGTGTTAGGGCCCATGGGGGCCAGCTGTTCGAGGGTCCGTTTGCGGTGCCGGGCGGCGGCTGGATCGCCCGCTATGTCGACCCGCAGGGCGCCATCTTTGCCTTGCAGGGCGGGCGCGATCCGAACCGGATTGAGCCATCGAAAGGCGCGGAAGTCAGCTGGTCCACCGAATGGGGCGGCATTTCTTCGCGCGGCAGACTGCTCGCCAAGCCCGGATAGAGAAGCCCGCTCGATCGGGAAGCCCGGTCGATAGGTGGCTAACGCTCCGCCCGGTTGTGCCGGGCGTCGTTTGAGTTTTACCGGTACCGATCAGGCGGTTTTCGCGGCGGCGGGCTTCGGCAGCGGCTTGTCCTGCCGTTTCGACCAGGAAATGTAATAGGCAACGGTGGTCATGATCGCGATTCCGGTCACGCTGACAAAGACCTGGGCGAACAGCGACCCCGAACTCATCATCAGTTCGAAATGCCCGACAAACGACAGGAAGACGCCGACGCAGAACACCGCGAGCGACTGCTGACCGCAGACGATGAGGGGGTCGAACGCCTTCCATTCCAGCCCCGGCCAATTCTTCGGTAAGAAACGGATCACCAGCAGCACGATCACGACAAAATGCAGGAAGCGATAGGGCGCCAGGTTGGTCTTGTCGTTGGGATTGAAGGTGTCGTAGAGCCAGTGCGGGAACAGCTCGCCGAAATCCGGGAATTTGCCGGCCATGGTCATGATCAGCGCAAAGATCAGATAGGCGATGCAGAAATACAGCGTCGAGCGCGCGTTGATGATCCCGATCGAGCGGCGGGCGCCGCCAAGCGCGCACCAGGAACCGAATACGAACAGCACCTGCCAGCAATAGGGGTTGAAGTACCAGGTACCCGCGGGATAGGCCTGCAGGTTCCAGCCGAACTGCCGGGCGGCGAGCCACAACACGATCGAGGCCAGCATGGTCCAATTTGGCCGCCGCAGCATCATCCACAGCACCGGTGGAAACAGCCCCATCAGCACGATGTAAAGCGGCAGCACGTCGAGATTGACCGGCTTGAATTTCAGCAGCAGGCCCTGGCGGAGCGTCTCGACGGCGCTATCGACCAGGCCGGCGACGTTGAATTCGTTGATGATCTCGGGGTCGCTGAAACGCTGCGCGACATAGCCGATCGACACAATATAGATCACGAACAGAATGATATGCGCGACATAGAGCTGCCAGACTCGCTTGGTCAGCCTTGTGGCGCCGACGATGAAGCCGCGTTCCAGCATCATCCGGGCGTAGACGAAGGAGGCGGTGTAACCCGAAATGAAAACGAACAGGTCGGCGGCGTCGCTGAAGCCATAATTGCGCGTGGTGATCCAGTTCACCACATTGTCAGGAATATGATCGAGAAAAATCGCCCAGTTGGCGACGCCGCGAAGCAGGTCGAGCCGCAGGTCGCGTCCTTTTTCAGGCAGGGTGGCATTGATTTTCATGTCGGCCGACGGCGGTTTTTCAGTGGGTTCGGGGGTCAGGCGAGGGCTATCGCCGCTGGCGGGGCGAGATTGTCACAGCATGCCATAATGACTATACCGAGTTGAGAAATACAGCATCCCGGGATAGGAATCACCGCTCAAATTCCTGATACGCTCAACGATCTGAAATTGACCTTTGCCACCATCTGCTGCAATGCCTGATAGCGAAGGGGGACCCGATCAACCATGACCGCACGCATCTTTAAGCCCGCCAAAAACGCGATGCAATCGGGGAAAGCCAAGACCAGGGAATGGCAGCTCGACTATGAACCTGAGCAGCCCAGGGCGATTGAGCCGCTGATGGGCTGGACCTCGTCCGGCGACATGAAGCAGCAGCTCACCCTCCGTTTCCACAGCAAGGAAGAGGCGATTGCCTATTGCGAGCGCGAGGGCATCGCCTATCAGGTGATCGAGCCGAAGGAGCCGGTCCGCCGGCAGGCCGCCTACGCTGACAATTTTGCCTTCCGGCGTATTGAGCCCTGGACCCATTAGCGGGCCTGCGAGGCCTTCGGCCTGCCGGCCTGGAGGGGTAGTCGGGCTGACGGCTTGTCTTGGTGATCAGGTGCCCCGCATCAATTCCGGGTTGCCTAAGGCGGCGGCATGATGACACCCTGCGGTCAGCCCCGGGTCCATATTGCGACGCACAACAAATGTAGAGGCCATGCCGCTTCGCTCCATCACCGACCCCACGTCGTCCGAATTTGCCCGCAACGCGGAGGCGATGCGGGCCCTGGTCGCCGAACTCCGGCAAAAGCTTGATGCGGTCGCGGGCGGCGGCGGCGATGCATCGCGGGCCAGGCACACCGCGCGGGGCAAGATGCTGGCGCGCCAGCGCGTCGATCTCCTGATCGATCCCGGTACCGCCTTTCTCGAATTGTCGCCACTGGCGGCGTATGGCCTCTATGGCGGCGACGTCCATTCCGCCAGCATCGTCACCGGGGTCGGGCGGATCGCCGGGCGCGAGTGCATGATCGTGGCCAACGACGCCACCATCAAAGGCGGCACCTATTATCCGATGACGGTCAAGAAGCATCTGCGCGCCCAGGACATCGCCCGCCAGAATCATCTGCCCTGCGTCTACATGGTCGATTCCGGCGGCGCGTTCCTGCCGCAGCAGGATGAGATCTTCCCGGACGAGCGGCATTTTGGCCGCATCTTCTACAACCAGGCGCAGATGTCGGCGGCCGGCATCCCGCAAATCGCGATCGTGATGGGGTCCTGCACCGCCGGCGGCGCCTATGTGCCGGCGATGTCGGACGAGAGCATCATTGTGCGCAACCAGGGCACGATCTTCCTCGGCGGACCGCCGCTGGTGAAGGCGGCCACCGGCGAGGTGGTCACCGCCGAGGAGCTCGGCGGCGCCGATGTGCATTCGCGGCAATCCGGCGTCACCGATCACTATGCGCAGAATGACGGCCATGCGATCGGGATCGCGCGGCGCATCGTCTCGACACTGCGGCCGCCGCAACGCGCCGCACTGAACCTGCGGGAGCCGCGCGAGCCACTGTTTGCGCCGGAGCAGATCTATGGCGTGGTGCCGGTCGACGGCCGCAAGCCGTTCGACATCCGCGACATCATTGCAAGGCTGGTCGACGGTTCCGAATTCGACGAATTCAAGAAGCTGTATGGCCAGACCCTGGTCTGCGGCTTTGCCCATCTCTGGGGCTATCCGGTCGGCATCATCGCCAATAACGGCATCCTGTTCAGCGAGAGCTCGCTGAAGGGCGCGCATTTCATCGAACTGTGCTGCCAGCGCCAGATCCCCCTGGTGTTCCTGCAGAACATCACCGGCTTCATGGTCGGCAAGAAATATGAGGCCGGCGGCATCGCCCGCGACGGCGCCAAGCTGGTGACGGCGGTGGCGACGGCGGCGGTGCCGAAATTCACCGTAGTGATCGGCGGCTCCTACGGCGCCGGCAATTACGGCATGTGCGGCCGGGCCTATGGCCCACGCTTTCTCTGGATGTGGCCGAACGCCCGGATCTCGGTGATGGGCGGCGAGCAGGCCGCGATGGTCCTGAGCCAGGTCCGCCGCGACAATCTGGAGGCCAAGGGAGAGACCTGGTCGACCGAGGATGAGGAGACATTTCGCGCGCCGATCAAGGCCCAGTATGAGAGCCAGGGCAGCCCCTATTACGCCACGGCGCGGATCTGGGATGATGGGGTGATCGATCCCGCCGATACCCGGCTGGTGCTCGGCCTCGGCCTGTCCGCGGCCTGCAATGCGCCGATCGAGCCGACCCGGTTCGGCCTGTTCAGGATGTGACGATGGATCGCTCCCCGCTGTACCGGCGCTTTCGCACCCTGCTGATCGCCAATCGCGGCGAGATTGCCGTCCGCGTCATCCGCACCGCCCGGGCGATGGGGCTGCGCACGGTCGCGGTCTATTCTGAGGCCGACCGTGATGCCCTGCATGTCGCCATGGCCGACGAGGCGGTGCTGCTCGGACCGGCACGCGCGCGCGACAGCTATCTGAACATCGCGCGCGTGATCGAGGCTGCGCGCCAGTCCGGCGCAGAGGCCGTGCATCCCGGCTATGGCTTTTTGTCCGAGAACGCCGATTTCGCCCAGGCCTGCGCCGAGGCCGGCCTGGTCTTTGTTGGCCCCACAGCCGCGATGATGACCGCGATGGGTTCCAAATCCGGCGCCAAGGCGCTGATGGAACAGGCCGGCGTGCCGCTGGTGCCGGGCTATCATGGCGCAGCCCAGGACGATCGGACACTTTTGAACGCCGCCGACAAGGTCGGTTTCCCGGTGCTGGTCAAGGCCTCGGCGGGCGGCGGCGGCCGCGGCATGCGGATCGTGCGCTCGGCCGGCGAACTGGCCACAGCCATTGTCAGCGCCAAGCGCGAGGCCAAGGCGGCGTTCGGTGACGATCGCGTGCTGATCGAGAAATTCATCGATAATCCCCGCCATATCGAGGTGCAGATCATCGGCGACAGCCATGGCCAGCTCGTGTCGCTGTTCGAGCGCGAATGCACCCTGCAGCGCCGGCATCAGAAGGTGATCGAAGAGGCGCCATCGCCGACGCTCGATGCGGGCGCGCGCGACGCGGTTTGCGCGGCGGCGCGGCAGGCCGCCGCCGCCGTCAATTATGTCGGCGCCGGCACCATCGAGTTCGTGTCCGATGGCACAAAGGTCTATTTCATCGAGATGAACACGCGGCTGCAGGTCGAGCATCCCGTGACCGAGCTGATTACCGGCATTGACCTGGTGGAATGGCAGCTGCTGATAGCCTTCGGCGAAAAACTGCCGCTGTCGCAGGCAGAGATCAGGCAGAACGGCCATGCCGTCGAGGCGCGAATCTATGCGGAAAATCCGCGCAAGAATTTCATGCCGTCGGTCGGCCGCATCACCACCTGGCGGCTGCCGGAGGCCTCACACGGGCTGCGGATCGATGCCGGATATCGGCAGGGCGATGGCGTGTCGCCGCATTACGACGCCATGCTGGCCAAGATGATCGCCTGGGCGCCGAGCCGGGACCAGGCGCTGGAGCGGCTCAACCGTGCGCTCGAGCAATCCGAGATTCGCGGCGTCGTCACCAATATTCCGTTCCTGTCGGCACTGGTGTCGCACGCCGAGCTGCGCGCCAACCGCATCGATACCGGGTTCATCGAACGGCAATTGCCGTATCTGACGGCTGCGGACGCGCTCCCCGGCGACCTCGAATTCGCCGCGTCGGTAGCCATCATCCTGAGCGACGAAGCGAGCGTCATGCGATTGCAGCCGCCGTCGCCCTGGCTGAGCGCGGGCTGGATGCCGGTCGGCCTAAGGCAGCGCGTGTTCACCTTCCGGCCGTCTGAGGGCGCCGAGCAACGGATCAGCCTGACCTATGGCAAGGGGCCTTTGACCTTGTCGATCGGCGAGCGGCATTATGGGTTTGCGTCATCGTCTGCAGCGGACGGCGAATTGGATCTGACGCTGGACGCGCTGACGTCGCGGGTGTTCGCGGTGATTGAGGGCCATGATTTGCATATCCGAACCCGCAACGGCCGGTTCGACCTGCACTGGATCGATCCGTTCGGCGGTGATGCCGACGATGAGGTCGGCGACGACCGGATTGTCGCCCCGCTGCCTGGCACCGTGGTGGCGCTGCTCGCTGACATCGGCGCCAGCCTGGACAAGGGCGCGCCGATCCTGACGCTTGAAGTCATGAAAATGGAGCACACGCTGCGCGCGCCGTTTTCCGGTGTGCTCAAGGCGATCAAATGCAAGGTCGGCGATATCGTCGGCGAGGGCACTGAGCTGGCCGAGGTCGAGCCACATCCGGCATGAGAGCAGCATGAACGATCCCGTGCGCATCGTCGAGGTCGGGCCGCGTGACGGCCTGCAGAATGAAAAAACCCAGCTCGGCGTTGCCGATCGCATCGCCTTCATCGATCAGTTGGTCGGCGCCGGGCTCACCACCATCGAGGTCGGCGCCTTTGTGTCGCCAAAGGCGGTCCCGCAGATGGTGAATTCGGATGCCGTGCTGCGCGGCATTGCCAGCCATCCCGGTTGCGAATTCCCGGTGCTGGTGCCGAACGAGAAGGGCTATGCCGCGGCGCGCGACGCCGGCGCCCGCGTGGTCGCGGTGTTTGCCTCGGCCTCCGAAGGCTTTTCGCGCGCCAATATCAATTGTTCGGTGGCGGAATCGATTGAGCGGTTCAAGCCGGTCGCGGAGCGTGCCCGGGCCGACGGCGTCAAGGTGCGCGGCTATGTTTCCTGCGTGCTCGGTTGTCCGTTTGACGGCGAGGTCAAGCCGGGCGCGGTGGTGGAGGTGGCCGAGGCGCTGTGGCAACTCGGCTGCTACGAGATCTCGCTCGGCGACACCGTCGGTGTCGGCACCGCGCGAAAGGCGCGCGAACTGCTGCGCGCGGTCGCCGGCGCGGTGCCGATGGCGCATCTGGCGCTGCATTTTCACGACACCTATGGACAGGCGCTGGCCAATCTCTATGCCGGATTGGAGGAGGGCGGGCGAATCATCGACAGCTCAGCCGGCGGCCTCGGCGGCTGCCCCTACGCGCCCGGCGCCACCGGCAACGTTGCCACCGAGGACGTGGTCTATTTGCTCGAAGGGCTTGGCGTGGCGACCGGGGTCGATCTGACCCGGCTGGTGGCCGCCAGCAGCCAGATCGGCCGGTTGATCGGGCGTCCGCCGGCAAGTCGCGTGGCGGCGGCGCTCAACGCCAAGCGGGCGAGGTAGAAAAGGGTAATACAAGACCATGATGGCGCGGACTTTGCCATTCGTCCCCCCCGCCCCTGATCGACCCAACCAAGATTTGCCGGCCTGGCGCCTGTTATGGAATCTCATGCATTCTAATCTGGCGATCTGGCCGGATCCTGCCTTCGAGACCATGACGGCCAGAACAAGGCTGCTCGGGGTCGAAGCCCTGTTGCTCAATGACCTCGCGTCGATCCGCCATGTGCTGGCGACCAATGCCGCCAATTATCGGCGTCCGTCTGTATTCCGCGGCGTGGCCCGGGGGCTTGGCGGCGATGGCTTGTGGTCGGCCGAAGGCCGTGATGGGAGCCGTCAGCGCCGCCTGCTGGCGCCGGCTTTCACCTCCGGCAGTATCAATCTGCTGCTGCCGCATTTTCGCGACGCCGGTCAAAATCTCCTGAATTCGATCGCACCTCAGAAACAGGCCAATCTGGCTGACGCGTTTCGGCAGGCCGCGTCGGCAGCGCTGTTGCAGTCGCTGTTCTCGCTCTCCGAGAGCCGTGCCCGCGATCAGTTGACGCGCCTGGCGCGCGAGGATGGCGAAGGCCCGGGACCTCCCACGCGGGTCGATGCCGTCGCAACCCGCGATGTCCTGGCCTTCCTGCTCGGCCGGCGCCAGCGGTTTCAGCGCGCCTGGCTTGCCGCCCTCGATGGTGTGCTGGCCGATCGCCGCGCGCAGCCGGCCCGGGTCGATCGCCGCGATTTCCTCGATCTGCTGTTGGACCTCCGGGATCCCGACAGCGGCGCCGCATTGTCCAACCAGGAAATCCGCGATCAATGCGCGACGATATTTCTGGCCGGCGCCGAGACCTCGGCCCGCTTGCTGTTCTGGGCGAGCTACCTCCTGAGCCAGGACATCGCCGAGCAGTCGCGGGTGCGCGCGGAAATCGCGGTGTTTCCACCGGAGCGCGTCCGCAACATCGGCGATCTGCAGCGATGGCAGCGCCTGCGCAACGTGCTGTTGGAAGCGCTGCGGCTCTATCCGCCGACGCCGCACATCCTGCGGCAGGCGATCGGTCCAGATGAGGTCGCTGGCGAGATCATCCGCCCCAATGACCAGGTCTGGGTCAGCCCCTGGATCCTGCACCGCCATCACAAATTCTGGTACCAGCCGCAGGTCTTTCTGCCCGATCGCTTCGCCTGCAAGGCGGTGCCCTGGACCCAGATGCCGGGCTATATTCCCTTCGGCGCCGGGCCACGAATCTGCATCGGCCTTTCCTTTGCGCTGGCCCAAGCGGAGATGATGCTGGCGATGCTGCTGCAGCGCCATGAGCTCAGCCTGCCCGAGGATCAGCGGCCGGTGTTGCCGATCGGGCGTCGGACGATCGAGCCGTCTTATGAGCCGATGTTTGAATTGGAGGAGGTGTGAATGGCCTCCGGGCCGGATTACAAAAATATCGAAAACAACCCCATGCAAAGATAGCCGATGAGTGGCGGCATGATGCGGGCACCATGAAATCGGCGAAAGTTACTTAGGGGCGTACTCGAATACCTCTCCCCGCTTGCGGGGAGAGGTCGGCGCGAAGCGGTGCCTGAAAAGACCTGCAGAGGTGGGCCCCGTCATGGCGAGGAGCTCTTTGCGACGAAGCCATCCAGCTTCTCTTGCTGCTCCAAGCTGGATTGCTTCGCTGCCGCTCGCAATGACGGTGAGGGAGCAGGTTTCATGTATCAACTTGCGCGCAGGCGCAAAACAACTCTCCTCGCTCATCTTGCGCCATCCCGCCATCACCGTCCGCCGTCCGGCCCCATCACCCAATCCGGCAGCCCCGTGGAAATCTCCGGCAGGAAGCACAGCAGCACCACCGCCGCCATCATCAGCAGCACGAAGGGCAGGGTGCCCTTGATCACCTCGCCCAAGGGAATATCGGGGGCGACGTTGCGGATGACAAAGATGTTCAGGCCGACCGGCGGATGGATCAGGCCCATCTCCATCACGATGGTCATGACGACGCCGAACCAGATGATGTCGAACTGGGCCGCCCGCAGCGGCGGCAGGATGATCGGCGCGGTCATCAGGATGATCGAGACCGGCGGCAGGAAGAAGCCGAGCATCACGACCATGACCAGGATCGACGCCAGCAATTGCCAGCGCGGCAATTGCATGTCCACGATGGTTTCGGCGACCGACTGCGAGATGTGCAGATAGCTCATGACGTAGGAATAGAGCAGCGACATGCCGATGATCAGCATCAGCATGGTGGATTCGCGGATCGTCGATTTGAGAATCGGGGCGAGGTCGCCGGGCCGCCACACGCCATAGATCGAAGCGATAAGCGCCAGCGCCAACAGGCCGCCGAGGCCCGCGGTTTCCGACGGCGTCGCATAGCCGCCGTAGAGTGCGATCATCACGCCGGTGAGCAGCAGCACGAAGGGCAGCACCCGCGGCAGCACGTTGAAGCGCTGGGCAAACGAGAACTTTTCACGTGCCAGCATCGCCGAGGGGGTGCCGGTCCTTTGGTAAAGCGTGTGGGCCGCGGCATATTCACGGCGGAAGCGGAGCACCGCGTAGAGGCCGAACAGCGACACCAGCAGGAGTCCCGGCCCGATGCCGGCAAGGAACAGCCGGCCCAGCGATTTTTCCGCGGCAACCGCGAACAGGATCATGGTGATCGATGGCGGCAGCAGGATGCCGAGCGTGCCGCCGGCGGCGATGATGCCGGCAGCGAAGCCGCCGGAATAGCCGCGCTTGCGCATTTCCGGGATGCCGGCGGAGCCGATCGCCGAACAGGTCGCGGGCGAGGAGCCGGCCATCGCGGCGAACAGCGCGCAGGCGAACACATTGGCGACGCCAAGCCCGCCGGGCACGCGGTGCAGCCAGGCATGCAACGCGGTGTAGAGATCCTGCCCGGCGCGTGATTTTCCGATCGCAGCGCCTTTCAGGATGAACAGCGGGATCGACAACAGCGTGATCGAGGCCATTTCCTCGTAGACGTTCTGGGTCACGGTATCGAGCGAGGCGGCAGGCATGTAGATGCCCATGAACACCACCGCGACGGCGCCGAGCGCGAACGCGATCGGCATTCCCGAAAACATCGCCAGCAGCGTGGCCACGCCGTAGCTGATTCCGATACCGAGCACGCTCATCGCCGGGCCAGGGCGCTCAGGGGAATCAGGATCTGCAGCAGGATCTGCAGGCACAACAGCGTCATCCCGGTCGCCATCAGGCCGTAGGGGATGGCGAGCGGCGGCGACCACATCGAGTTCGAAACCTGGCCGTCGACGAAAGCCTCGCTGGTCAAGGTCCAGGATTTCCAGGCAAAGAACGCGCAGAACAGCAGGCTCGCGACATCGACCAGCCAGAGCCTGACGCGGTTGGCCAAGGGCGACAATAATCCGACAAAGGCCTCGATGCCGATATGACCACGCTGTCCCTGCACATAGCCCGCGGTCATGAAGGTGGCGCCGACCAGAAGAAACACCGCCGCCTCGTCCTGCCAGTAATTGGCACTATGGAACAGGGCGCGGCCGAGCACGCTATAGCTCAGGATGGCGCAGGCCGCGATCATCGCCAAGGCCGCCAGCACGACGATGACGCTATTGCAGAAGGCGAGCGCGCGTTGCAGCGCCGCCAACAGCCCCGCGCCGCGGTCGAGCGTCGCGCGATCATTGTTATCCCTGAGCGGAGCATGCATCATGCGGGGACATCAGCGGCGAGTTTCAACAAGGTGGCCGCGGTCGCGGTCTTGCCGGCATAGTCCTTCCAGGCGGTGTCGCGCGCGATCTCGCGCCATTTGCCGACGGTTGCTGCATCGAGCGCGCTGACCTTGCCGCCGGCCTTCTCATAGACCTTGGCGACCTCCTGATCGTCGTCCTGCGCGCCCTTGCGGCCGAACGCCTCGAGCTCAGTGCCGACGGCCAGAATGATGTCCTGCTGGTTTTTTGGCAGCGCGTCGAAAATCGATTTCGACATCATCAGCGGCTCCAGCATGAACCAATAGGAGGCGCCGGCGCCCGAGGTCAGCGCTTTGGCGACCTCCTCGAGCCGGAACGAAATCAGGCTGGTGGAGGAGGTGATGCCGGCGTCGCAGGCGCCGGTCTGCATCGCCGTATAGATCTCGTTCGACGGCACCGACAGCACGGCTGCGCCGGCCGACTGCAGCACCATGTCCATCTCGCGCGAGCCGCCGCGAACCTTGAGCCCTTTGGCGTCTTCCGGCGCGACAATGGGGCGCGATCGGCTGGCGACTCCGCCAGCCTGCCAGACCCAGGACAGCAGAATGATGCCCTTGTCGGCGAGGAAATCGGTCAGCGTCTTGCCGATCGGCTGGTTCTTCCAGTTCATGCCCTGGTCATAGGTGGTGACAAGGCCCGGCATCAGGCCGATATTGGTCTCCGGCAATTCGCCGCCGGCATAGGGCATCGGATAAAGACTGATATCGAGCGCGCCCTTGCGCATCGCCGAGAATTGCGCGTTGGTCTTGATCAGCGATGAATTCGGATAGATTTCCGCCTTGATCTCGCCACCAGAGCGTTTGGCCACCTGCTCGGCGAACATCCGGCACAGCCGGTCGCGGAA
>Ga0302319_10016894_pt1 | contig 13408 bp, 9 predicted proteins | sample Bog_T0_2_FD_203319 | JGI IMG/M metagenome (GOLD analysis project Ga0302319, IMG submission 203319) | Peat permafrost microbial communities from Stordalen Mire near Abisko, Sweden - Bog_T0_2 | ecosystem: Environmental > Terrestrial > Soil > Wetlands > Peat | place: Sweden: Abisko, Stordalen Mire...
TATGGTTCTGCACCATGTCGCGCAGCGCACCCGACTTGTCGTAGTAGCCGCCCCGCCCCTCCAGCCCGACCGTCTCGGCGACCGTGATCTGCACGTGGTCGATCACGTCGGCGGTCCATAGGCGCTCGAAAATCGTGTTGGCAAACCGTAGCGCCAGCAGGTTCTGCACCGTCTCCTTGCCAAGGAAATGGTCGATGCGGAAAATCTGGTCCTCGCCAAACACCGCGCCGACCTGCTCGTTGATCTTGCGCGCCGAGGCCAAATCGCGGCCGATCGGCTTTTCCAGCACCACCCTCGACTTCGGCGTCGCCAGCCCGTGCGCGCCGATGTTCCGGCAGATCGGGCCATACAGGTCGGGCGACGTCGCCAGGTAGAACACCCGCACCCGTTCCGGATCGAGCAGATGCCCCAGCGCGTCCCAATTGCCGCCCTCCGGCCGCGCGGCGTCCAGCGAGACGTAGGCCAGGCGGGCCAGGAAGCGCCGCAGCGCATCGTGGTCGAGCTCGTCGGCCGCCACATGGTCGGTCAGCGCCTGTTCGGCACGGCGGCGAAAGCCTTCGTCGCCAAGGTCGGTGCGTGCCGTGCCTATGATCCGGGATTCATCGGGGATTTGGCCGTCGCGGCAGCGGAAGTATAGCGCCGGCAGCAGCTTGCGGAGCGTGAGATCGCCGGTGGCGCCGAATACCACACAGTCGAACGTCGCTACCGGAGTGGGCTTCGACATGAGTCCTCCGCGGCGTTGCAGCCAAGACATGGGGCTCCGCCCCATACCCCGCCAGGGGCGCTGCCCATGGACCCCGCCAGGAGCCAGCGGCCCCTGGACCCGCGTCAGTTTGGCGGCGTGGGGAAAGGGGGCCGCAACCGACGAAGCCCCTGGCCTTCAGTCCGCGCTGGATCCCATTTTCTGGGCCAGGGCGGGCATCGTGCTGCGCTTCGGCGACAGCCAGGACTGCAGCCGATCGAGATACAGATAGATCACCGGCGTGGTGTACAGCGTCAGCACCTGGCTGAACGCGAGCCCGCCGACCATGGCGAAGCCCAGCGGCCTTCGCAGCTCCGACCCCGCCCCATGCCCCAACATCAACGGCAGCCCGGTCAGCATCGCCGCCATGGTCGTCATCAGAATGGGCCGGAACCGCAGCAGACAGGCGTGGCGGATCGCGTTCAGCGGGGTCTCGCCGTCGCGGCGTTCGGCGGTGATGGCGAAATCGACCATCATGATGCCGTTCTTTTTCACGATGCCGATCAGCAGGATCACCCCGATCAGTGCGATCACCGACAGGTCGTATTTCGCCAGCATCAGCATCAGCAGGGCGCCGACGCCGGCAGACGGCAGCGTGGACAGGATCGTCAGCGGCAGGATGTAGCTCTCGTACAAAATGCCCAGGATGATGTAGACCGTGATCAGCGCGGCGGCGATCAGATAGGGCTGGGTGGACAGCGAGGACTGGAACGCCTGCGCGGTGCCCTGGAACGTGGTTTGCACCGTCAGCGGCACGCCGATCTCGCGCACTGCGGCGTTGATCGCGTCCACCGCCTGGCCGAGCGACGCACCTGGCGCAAGATTGAAGGAGATCGTCACCGCCGGGAACTGTCCCTGGTGGCTGATCGACAGCGGCGCCACCGGTCGCGTGGACCACTTGACGAAGGTGGACAGCGGCACCGCCTGCCCGGCGGCGGATTTCACGTACAGCTTGTTCAACGTCTCGACGGTCGAGGCATCGCCGGGCTGCACCTCCAGGACCAGGTGGTAGGAGTTCACCTGGGAGAAGTATTGCGTGACCTGGCGCTGCCCGAACGCGTCGTACAGCGTGTCGTCGATCACCTGCGGCTGGATGCCGAACCGCGCCGCGGCGTCGCGGTCGATCGTGAGCGTGGCGGTGGTGCCGGCGACCTGCTGGTCGGTGGCGACGTCGCGCAGCATCGGCAGGCGCTGTAGCGCCTCAAGAATCTTCGGCGCCCACTTGAACAGATCGTCCAGGTCGGCGTCCTGCAGCGTGTATTGGAACTCGGTTTTGGACAACCGGCCGCCGACACGGATGTCCTGCGCCGCCTGCAGGAACAGCGCCCCGCCGGTCACCGCCTCCAGCTTCGGCCGGATGCGGGTGATGAAGTCCTGTGCGGTGCCCGCGGTGCGTTCATCCCACGGCTTCAGGGCGATGTAGATGCGCCCGTTGTTGCCGGTCTGGCCGCCGGCACCGGCGCCGATCGTGGCGCCGTAGGACATCACGTCCGGGTCCTGGAACACGATATCGTCAAGCGCCTGCTGGATGCGCATCATCTGCTTGAACGAGACGTCCTGCGCAGCCTCGCTGATGCCGATCACGGTGCCGGTGTCCTGCGCCGGAAAGAACCCTTTGGGGATGATGATATACAGGAACACGGTCAGGCTGAGGGTCGAAAGGAACACCAGCAGCATGATGAACTGGTGCCTCAATGCCACGTCCAGCGTGCGCCGATAGCCCCCGATCAGCGCGGTGAAGCCCGCTTCCACGAAGCGATAAACCTGTCCGTGCTCACCGGTCTGGTGGCGCAGGAAGCGCGAGCACATCATCGGCGTCAGGGTGAGCGAGACGAAGCAGGAGACCAGCACCGCGATCGTCACCGTCATGGCGAACTCGCGGAACAGCCGCCCGACGATGCCGCCCATCAGCAGCAGCGGGATGAACACTGCCACAAGCGAAAGACTGATCGAGACGATGGTGAAGCCGATTTCGCCGGCGCCCTTCAGCGCGGCCTCCATCGGTTTCATGCCTTCCTCGATGTGGCGGTAGATGTTCTCCAGCATCACGATGGCGTCGTCGACCACGAAGCCGACCGCGATGGTCAGCGCCATCAAAGACAAGTTGTCCAGGCTGTAGCCCAGCAGGAACATCGCGGCGAAGGTGCAGATCAGCGCCACCGGCACGGTGATCGACGGGATCACGGTGGCCCAGACGCTGCGCAGGAACACGAAGATCACCATCACGACCAGGGCGATCGACAGCATCAGGGTGAACTGCACATCGGCCACCGAGGCGCGGATGGTCAGCGTCCGGTCCATGATGATGTTGACGTGGATCGCCGGCGGGATCGCGGCTTCCAGCTTGGGCAGCGCCGCCTTGATGCGCTCCACCGTGTCGATCACGTTGGCGCCCGCCTGCTTGAAGACCAGCAGGATGATGCCGCGCTTGCCGTTCTGAAAGGAGGCCAGGAAATTGTTCTCCGGCCCATCCACTGCCCGGCCGATGTCGCGCACCCGTACCGCGGCGCCGTTGCGATAGGCGAGCACCACGTCGTCGTATTCGGACGCCTTGGTGAGCTGGTCGTTGTCGTAGATCGAGAACGACCGATGCTCGGAGTCGATGGTGCCTTTCGGCGAGTCCACCGTCGCGTTCACCAACATCAGGCGGACGTCTTCCAGCGTCATGCCCATGGCGGACAGCTTTGCGGGGTCCACCTGGACGCGCACGGCGCGCTTCTGCTCGCCGCCGATCAGCACCTGGGAGACGCCTTCGATCTGCGAGATCTGCTGTGACAGGATGTTGTCGGCGTAGTCGTCCGCGGTGATCAGCGGTACCGCGTCGGATTGCACCGCCATGACCAGGATCGGCGAGTCGGACGGGTTGACCTTGTAGTAGGTCGGTGCCGAGGGCAGGTCTTTCGGCAATTGGCCGCTGGCCGCGTTGATCGCGCCCAGCACGTCGCCGGCGGCGGCGTCGATGTTCCGGTCCAGTTCGAACTGGATCACGATCTGCGACTGGCCGGCGACATTGACCGAGGTCAGCTGCGAGACGCCGGGGATTTGCGCGATCTGCCGCTCCAGCGGCTGGGCGACCGTGCTGGCCATGGTCTCCGGACTGGCGCCGGGAAACTTGGCGCTGACCATGATGGTGGGGAAATCGACGCGCGGCAGCGGCGCGACCGGCAGGAACGGATAGGCGGCGATGCCGACCAGCACCAGGGCTGCCATGAGCAGGGAGGTCGCGATCGGGCGGCGGATGAACGGGGTGGAGATGCTCATCAGGATCAGGTCCGCGGGGCGGCAGGCGGGCTGGCCTGCGTGTTGGCTTGCGGGGCCCCCTGGGATGGGCTGGGTTCGGCCGGAGCGACGCGCATGCCGGCTTGCAGCCGCGACTGCCCCTCGGTGACGACCACCTGGCCGTTGTCCAGCCCCTTGGCGATCACCGCCAGGCCGTCCTCTTCGCGGGCGACCTCAACCGGCTTGCGCAGCACGGTCGAATCCGGCTGCACGACATAGACGTACAGATTTTCCGGCCCGTTCTGCACGGCCCGCGCGGGCACGACCAGAACGTTTCGGTCCGTGCCGAGCTGCAGCCGGGCGTTGACAAACTGCCCTGGCCACAACCGATTATGCGGATTCGGGAATGTCGCCTTCAGCTTGATGGTGCCGGTGCCGCTGTCGATGGTGTTGTCGGGGGTCAGCAGCGTACCCTGGTCGAGCTCGGTCTTGCCGTCGCTGCCGAACGCGGTGACGGCCAGCGTCCCGGTCTCCATCGCCGTCGCGATGCGCGGCAGATCGTCCTGCGGCACGGTGAACACCACCGAGATCGGCCGAATCTGCGCGATGCTGATGATCGGCACGACGTCGGTCGCGTGCACCATGTTGCCGGGATCGAGTTGGCGTAGGCCGATGCGGCCCTGCACCGGCGCCGTGATGAAGGCATAGCTGAGATTGAGCTGCGCAGTCTCCACCGCCGCCACGTCGCCGGCGATCTGGGCGACGAGCTGCTTCACCATTGCCTGCTGGGTATCGACCTGCTGGCGGGAGGCGTAGCTTTGCTTGGCCAGCGCGGCGTAGCGCACCAGGTCGGCCTGCGCGTTGGCGAGCTGCGCCTCGTCCTGCTGCCTCTTGGCGGTGGCCGCATCGAGCGCCGCCCGGAACGGGCGCGGGTCGATCACCGCGATCAGGTCCCCCTGGTTGACGTCCTGGCCCTCCTTCACCGCGACCTGCATCAGCGTGCCGTCCACCCGGGCGCGGACCTGCACTGACTGGAACGCCTGCGTGGTGCCGAGGCCGCGCAAGTAGATCGGCACATCCTGGCGCATGGCGCGGGCGGTGGCGACGGGGACGGCGGATGGCGGGGCGGACTCCGACTGCTGCGCCGCGGCGGGGATCACCAGCAGACACAGCGCAGCAAACAGAGCGGGAACCGCGGCAAGCGGGGAAAGGGTGCTGGCCGCCTCCGGGATCACGAGAAGGCGACCGAGACGAGGCGCACCGCTCCGCATGCCTGTTGATTCCAAGTCTCCGCCCCCGTGCCTCGCGTCCTGCTGTGGAACGCCGATTTCGGCCCGCTGACCCGCTGGACCATAGCGTCCGCATTGTCCGCGAAAGGCGAACCGATCGCCAGAGAGAATGCCGGCCGGCTGCGATGCAGGCACAGCTTCGCGTCGCCAAAAGACTGCGGCCGGGCCCATCGAGCAAATAGGTCACGCGCTGCCGTTGTCCACTGTTCGCTTCGCGCGATCGCCGCCGGCGGTCCTCGCCCGCGGTCAGTGGCGCCCCGGCCAACGGCCGCGGTCATCGACTGTCCGACTGCCGGCGAAGGGCGATTGCGCCGATTGCAGACTGTGTTACGAGTATGAGACGCTGGCGCTCAAGAACGGGGGAAGGAACGACAATGGCCGACCCGGCGCCATTTCGATCGATCAGTCCGGGAACGCAGCCGCCGTACGACGCGCCGGCCTACCACTCCACCGCCAAGCGACACCCCAGATGGGCGCCGCTGCCGTTGCCGCTGACCGTGACGGAGACGACCGGCCCCAGCTTCCCGCCTGAGCGCTTCCCGGCCATCGCCGACCTCACCCTGATCGCGGGCGCGCCGGCGATTGGCGAGCGGATCATCGTGGCGGGCACCGTGACGAACGAGGACGGCAAGCCGGTGCCGGGTGCCATGGTCGAGGTCTGGCAGGCCAACGCCGCCGGCCGCCACGACCACCCGGAGGATCGGCACGACGCGCCGCTCGACCCCCAGTTTCACGGCGCCGGCCGCGTCTTCACCGATGCCGAGGGCCGCTACCGGTTCGTCACCATCCGCCCCGGCGCATACGCTTGGGAGAACCATCGCAACGCCTGGCGGCCGGCGCACATCCATTTTTCCGTCTGCGGCCCGAATTTCGCGGCACGCCTGGTGACGCAGATGTATTTCCCGGGCGATCCGCTGCTCACCTTCGACCCGGTGTTCCACGCGGTGCCGGAGGCGGCCGCGCGCAACCGGCTGGTCGCCAGTTTCGACTTCGGCCTCGCCCAGCCGGATTGGGCGCTGGGCTATCGATTCGACCTGGTATTGCCCAGCCGGTTCGTCCGGCCCGATGACGACGGGCCGCGCGAGAAGCACACGCCGCCCGGTGGAAACAGGCAGCACAAGCCGGCGCCGAATGGTGGGCACCCGTCTCTGCCGATCGCCACCCCCAGCCAGACGATCGGCCACCATTGGCATCTGATCGAGGATCCGGCCTGGGCGGACCTGACCCGCTTTGGCGCGGAGGGGGAGCGCATCACCCTGACCGGCAGCATCCGCGACGGCGACGGCCAGCCCTGCACCGATGCCTGTATCGAGATTTGGCAGGCCGATCCGCCGGCCTCCGAGCGGTTTACCGGCTTCGGCCGTGCGCGAGTGGACGAACGCGGCGTGTTCCGGTTGCGGACTGTCCGGCCGGGCCCGGTGCCCCAAGGGCCGGTTGGTCAGGGCAACGAGGGTTCCGCGCTGCAGGCGCCGCACGTTGCGCTGCGCATCCTCGCCCGTGGCCTGATGCGCGATCTGGTCACCCGCCTGTATTTCCAGGACGACCCGCGGAACGAGACCGACCCACTGCTGACCTCGTTCGAGGACCCGGAACGCCGCGCGACGCTGATCGCCCGGCCGGACGGCCCGGCGGCGTGGCGGCTGGATATCCGCCTGCAAGGCTACAACGAGACCGTTTTCCTCGCGATTTAAAGGCGACCGCCGGAGGCTGGCTCACCTGGCGACCAGCGGGAACGTTACGGCGATCGCCCACGCCAGCACCGCTGCATTGCCGATCGCCGCCGCCAGCGGATGGCGCGTGGCGCGGTAGGTCCAGGTGCTGAACAGCCCGAAGATGATGAAGAACACCAGGATCACCGGGACGATGATGATCAGGAAGAACAGCCGGTGCAGGTTGAGCGCGATCGCCGCCGCCACCGACAACAGGAAGAACAGTTTCGTCGCGGCGTAGGCACCCCGTGGCGCGTTGGGGCCGCGGGTCAGCCACTCGTCGGCCAGGTACCAGGGCAGCGTGCCCGCCAGCATCGCCAGGATCAGCGGCATCCGAACCGGCACCGGCAGGAACGACGTGGCGTAGGCGTTGACCGGCAGGCCGATCGCGACGATGCCGTAGAACGCCACGGCGCCGGCGGCGATGGCGAGCGCCCGGTAGGACACGCGCGGCGGCCCGAGGTCCGGATGGCGCGCGTCCGGATATCGCCTGCGGACCAGCCACAATCCGGCCGCGGTCAACAAGCCGTACAGCGCGAAATGCACCGACAGGTAGTCGCCGAGCAGCAGCGGCAGGAAATCGGTCGGCAGCTTCCAGAGCAGCAGCGGGGTCGCCATCGCCGGCACCAGCGCCACCGGCAGCAGCCACCGCCAGCGCAGACCGGCGCCCAAAGGGCGAGCGGCGGCATGTGGCAACAACCCGGCCAGCGGCCAGCCCAGCGCGACCAGCCCGAGGAACAGCAGGCCGAGCCAGGGGCCGCGCGCGTCGATGAATCCGGCCTGGTGCCGGTCGAACACGGTGTTCAGCCAGTCGAGTGTCGCGGCGAGCGTGTTGCGGCTGTAGATCACCCCGATGTGCTCGACGCCGGGCGAGACCATGAACCGCCGCGCGGTGCCGTCGGCGATACTGCCGTAGGTCACGCCCTCGGTGACCGGGCCGCCGCCGGCCGCCATGCCGACGATGCGCTGGCCCTCCGTGTGCAGCATCGGCGGCTCCCACCCGCCGACCACGACTTGCAGGTCGCGCGGGCTGTCGGCGGCCACGTGCGGGGCGAAGACCGAGACGGCGACCGTCGCCGCCACCTCGGGATGCGCCTGGGTAAAGCGGACGACGATGTCGGACCCCATGGAATGCCCGACCATGGCGAGCCGCCCATCGCCTTCCGGCAGGGCGCGCGCGAATTCTGTGACATCCCCCAGCGCGGCGAGCAGATGGCGTGATGCCAGCGCGTCATTCGAAATGCCCCCGGCGAACGGCGTGGGGTTCCGCCCATGGCCGGGAAAGTCGAAGGTCACCGCGACATAGCCGTTGCGCGCCAGCGTGGTGGCGAATTGCTGCATGAGCTGCTGCGACCCGGCGAAGCCGTGCGCGATGACCACCACCGGCGCGCGCTCGCCCGAGGCCGGGCGGAACACGGTCACCGGGATCGCCCCCACGTCGGCGGTGGTGATTGTCAGGCCGGCGGAGGCGCCGTGCAGATTCCAGAACGCCACCGCGATGGCGGCAAACGCGGCGGCAGCCACGATAAGACGTGCAATCTTACGCAAGGGGCGGGTACTCGCTGTGACGGGGATCGGGCTCCGGGACGGCGGCAGCGCAACCAGGATGGTCGGTTGAGCGATCGGATGGCCGGGAGCCTTTCGCGGGGTGGTTTCTATCGGGACCATAGGCCAGCTATGTGCACTTGGGCGATTGTGAAGGCCGGGCGGGTTGCCGACCGAAGGGCGACCCGTCGTGGGCGAGCCCGGCGGAGCGGGAAATCAGCGCGTGGCTACTCAGTCCGGGTCGATCTGCCGCCGCCGCCTTGCGTTCACTTCAGCCTTCCGCCATGCCGCTGGCATGGTCGGGACGGCCACGGGCGCCGCGGCGGGCCCGGGTTCCAGCCAGCCCGTGGTGGGCTGAATCGCAGTCATGGGCGCAGGAGTAACGGATATGCAGGCGCTAACCCCGGAAGGGCGCCGGATTGTCGAAGCGGTGGCGGAGCGGCACGGCGTCAGCATCGACGCCGTCACGGTTCTGTTGCATGCGCTTGTGGCCGGCGGTGGCACGGCGGCGCAGTTCAACCACCCGGACCTGGGGGGCATGGGCCAGTGGTCGCAGGGCGGCATGATCATGGTCGGCGATATGTTCAACCACGGCCTCAAGGCGCGGGTTGACGCACTGTGCAACGAGTTGGCGGACCTGGTGCGCGGGCAGACGGTGCTGGCGCCGACTGCCGCTCGCCAGTCGCAATCCCAGTCACAATGGCATGGCGTGCCGAACGTCCAGGCGCAGGGATTCGGCGGCGCGGCCGGGGTCAGCCTGTTCGTACCGGGGTCCGACTTGGGTGTCTGGTGGCCGGCGGCGTTGGGCAACCCCGCCTCCACCGGCGCGCAGAACGATCTGCGCTACGCGTGGTTCTCCGGGACGCGGCGGCTGGCGATCCGGCGGAACGGACACGTCACCGTCTACGATACCGGCGACCACCGGATCAGCGGGTTTTCCCAGCAGCAGAGCGGCGACCAGTCGCTGACCTTCACCAGTCAGCATGGCGTGGTGCGCGTCGCGGACCTGCCGGAGGTCGGCGTCGCGGCCGAGACGACGCCCGTGCCCGATCCGGCCCCCATGAACCAGCCAGCCTCCCATCCGGCCGCTGGCGGTCCCTTTGCGGCGGCCCAGCCCTCCCCGGCTCCCGCGCCGTCCCCGGACGATGTGTTCGGCAAGATCGAGAAGCTGGCGGAGCTGCGGCAGAAGGGAATCCTGACCGACGAGGAGTTCGCCGCCAAGAAGACCGAATTGCTGAGCCGGCTGTAGGCCCCCATGCGGAGACGCGCGGCGCCCGACCACATGAGGGCGGCACGCACTAACGCCGTCGCGGCGTCCGGCCAGATGCGGACGGCACGAGCAACGGTAGGGTGGCCAAGCTCTTTGCGCCGTCCACCTCTTGCGGAGCGGCTGGCGGCAACGGCGGAATGGCGCTTCGCTTATCCGCCCTACCCGAATGGATCGGGAAACGACCAATGGTAAGGCGTATCGGTCACAAGGGTCCGATCGCGTTCACCGGGCTTTTAGGGGCCCCTCACCCGGCGGCAGTCCGGTCGCTTAAGGGCGATGGTGCCCAGGGGCGGAATCGAACCACCGACACTGCGATTTTCAGTCGCATGCTCTACCAACTGAGCTACCTGGGCGCCCCGCCGGCTCGCGTCGGCGTCGAAGGACGGAGGCCATACCGCATGCTGTAAGGCCGATCAAGCCGTGTCCGATGAGTTCGGTGGCGGATCTTCATCGGACTCCGCGGGCGGGCCCGGAACGCGGTATTGCCCAGTCAGCCAGCGGCCCAGATCGACGTCGGCGCAACGCTTGCTGCAGAACGGGCGGGAGGCGGCCGTCGCGGGGCGCCCGCACACCGGGCAGAGGCTTTGGCGGTCAGTCATGCTCGATCATCCAGTGCGTGCCCGAAAGTCCCGGGTCCGACCGCACCATCAAGGCACGCCCGGCGAGTCGTGCAAGATCCGACAGCGCCACCGGATCGGCCTGCAGCGCGGCCACCAGCGCCGGGGCAGCGCGCAGCGCCGGCAGGCGGCCAGGCTCGGACGCCAATCCCCCGGCGATAGCGCGCAGCGCGACCAGGCCGGCGACGTGCGGGCCGCGCAGCAGTTCGTGCAGCGGCGGGTGGATGCGGGGGCGCACGATTTCGGCCAGCCCCAGCGCGGTGAAGCCGAGCAGCCGCGGCCGCAACGGGTCCTCGGCCAACAACGCCTCCAGCGCCGGGCCGAGCGCCGCGCGCCGCCGCGGCGACAAACCGGCGAAATCCACCAGGATGGCCCCGGACAGGTTGCGCAGCCTGATCTGCCGCGCCAGCGCCGGCAGCACCGCGCGATTGAGGGCGGACTGGGCGGCGGTCTTGCCGCGCCGCTCGCCCGTGGTGGCGCCGGCATCGACATCGATGGCCACCAGCGCCGGCGTGGGATGGATGCTGAGCCGCGATCCGTCGTCCAGGACCACTTCGGCGCTGCCGAGCGCCTCGACCTGCGCTTCGACATCGTCGTCGAACGCCTTGCCCGTCCAGGTGATCCGGTCCGCCAGCACGGGCCGCAATGCGGCCAGGGCCGCGTGGTCGTCGATCAGCACCGGCGCATCAGGGTACAGCGCCGCCACCCGCTCCACCGCGCCAGGACCGCGCCGCACTAGCGCAGGCGATCCGCCGCCCAACGACGCTCCATCCGCTTCAGGCAGCCGAGCGCTCAGCCGCGGTCCCTTGCCGCCCTGCGGCGCCCGAGTCACCCGCACCGCGAGCACGTCGCCCTCGGTCACCCGGTCGGCGCCTTCGCTATCCGGCAGAAAGCCGTCGGCGCCGGGAAGCGCCACGAAAGCCCCGGCCATGGCCGGCACCCGAGCGGTCACCCGGCCACGATACACATCGCCCACCAGGTCGGGCGCGCCGGGGCGGCCGATGGCGTAGTCCAGCAGGACCCCACCGCGCAGCGCCGCCACCCGGACCTCGCCGGGGCTGCAGGCTGCCAGGATGCGTATGGTCACGAAGAGCCGGCCGGGACGGTCAGCCGTGCCATTTGTCGCGGCGACACGCGAGCCGGCGGTTTCACTCTCACGGCATCGGCCAGCCGGCACCACGCAGAAGCTGTGCCGTCTCGAACAGCGGCAGCCCAACCACGTTGGAGTAGCTGCCCGACAGAAAACGGACGAAAGCCGCCGCATGCCCCTGGATGGCGTAACCGCCAGCCTTGCCCTGCCATTCCCCGCCGGCGACATACGCTTCGATCTGCGGGCCGGTCAGGCGGGCGAAGGCCACGACGCTGGTCACCAGACGCTCGGTCCGGCGACCGCCCGGAGCCACCAGCACAACGCCGGTCAGCACCTGGTGCCGGCGGCCGGACAACAGCGACAGACAGGCGCGGGCGGCGACCTCCGTGTCTGCCTTGCCCAGAATGCGGCGCCCCGCGGCAACCACGGTATCCGCGGCCAGCACGAAGCAATCCGCCGCGCCAGCGGCGTCCGCCTTGGCGCGCGCCAGACGCTCCGCGTGCGCCCGTGGCAGCTCGCCCCTCTGCACGCGCTCATCGATGTCGGTGGAAACAACGCGGTCCGGCGTGATGCCGATCTGCGCCAGCAACGCAAGCCGGCGCGGGCTGGCGGAGGCCAGGACCAGCGGTGGCCGGCTCACACCGGCTACTTGAACCGGAAGGTGATCCGGCCCTTGGACAGGTCGTACGGGGTCATCTCGACGTTCACCCGGTCGCCGGCCAGCACGCGGATACGGTTCTTGCGCATCTTGCCGCTGGTATGCGCCAGGATGGTGTGTTCGTTGTCGAGCTTCACACGAAACATGGCGTTGGGCAGCAGCTCCATCACCGTTCCGCTGAATTCGATCATGTCTTCTTTGGACATCAGACCTCGTAAAACTGTTTCATTGTGGCGCGGAACATGATGTCCGCAACGGGCGCGGTCAAGCAAAGCAGGTCAGGGCGGCGTATTCTGGGCGAGTCGCAGCGCGATACTGCGGGCATGGGCCTGCAATCCTTCGGCTTCCGCCAGCGCGACCGCGGCCGGCCCAACGCGGGCGAGCGCGTCCCGGCCAGCGGCAATCCAGGTGGTGCGTTTGAGGAAGTCGAACACCGATAGGCCGGACGCGAAGCGTGCGGTTCGGCCGGTGGGCAACACGTGGTTGGGGCCGGCCACGTAGTCGCCGACTGCCTCCGGGCAGAAATTCCCGAGGAACGCGGCGCCGGCGTGGCGCACGCGCGCGAAGACGGCTTCAGGGTCCGGCAGCAGCAGTTCCAGATGCTCCGGGGCAAGCTGATTCACGCAATCGATCGCCTCGGTCCAGTCCCGCACCAGGATGATCGCCCCGTGCGCCTTCCAGCTGGCGCCGGCAATGGCGGCGCGGGGCAGCGTCGGCAGCTCGGCGGCAACCGCTGCGGCGACGGCGTCGGCAAGGTCCGGGCTGTCGGTGATCAGGATGGCCTGCGCGGCCTCGTCGTGCTCGGCCTGGGCCAGCAGGTCCACCGCGACGCGGCGCGGGTCGGCGGAGGCGTCGGCCAGCACCACCACCTCGGACGGGCCGGCGATCGAGTCGATGCCAACGCGGCCGAACACCTGGCGCTTGGCCTCCGCCACGTAGGCGTTGCCCGGTCCGACGATGCGGTCCACCAGGGCGATGCTGGCTGTGCCGTAGGCCAGAGCAGCAACCGCCTGGGCGCCCCCGACACGATAGATTTCCGACACGCCGGCACGGTGGGCCGCGGCCAGCACCAGCGGGTTCAGCACCCCGTCAGGCGTGGGTACGCACATGGCGATGCGCGCCACGCCGGCGACCCGAGCCGGAATCGCGTTCATCAGCACCGAGGACGGATAGGCCGCCTTGCCGCCGGGGACATACAGCCCAACCGCATCCAGCGCGTTCCAGCGCATGCCGAGCGTCAGCCCAGCTTCATCCGTCGTGCGCAAATCG
>Ga0302319_10016895_pt1 | contig 13408 bp, 11 predicted proteins | sample Bog_T0_2_FD_203319 | JGI IMG/M metagenome (GOLD analysis project Ga0302319, IMG submission 203319) | Peat permafrost microbial communities from Stordalen Mire near Abisko, Sweden - Bog_T0_2 | ecosystem: Environmental > Terrestrial > Soil > Wetlands > Peat | place: Sweden: Abisko, Stordalen Mire...
CCGACACCGTGAGCTGGTCGCCCGCCAGACTGGCGCGCGCGCGGCCGACCCCGAGGACGTTCTCGCGCGTGGACAGGTCATCGGCCACCGAAGACAGCCGTGTCTCATAGCGCACCTGAGATGCGGCGGACCCTGCGAGCAGTATGGCGGCCATGGCCGCGCCGATGGCGAGCGCCGGCCCGTGTCGCCGGTCATTGGCGCCTTGCGATTCCATTCGCTTCCTCCCTGGCCCGGCCGGCGCGGGTCAGAGCGCCCGCGTTACCTACCGGAATCTTGGACCCCGAGTTGGGACCAACTTAAAATCAACGCCCCGATAGTGCGGAGCGCCTCGTGACCATGCCTGACCGCAAAGCTCATGGCCAGTCCGACCGTGGGCCTTCACACGTTTTCGGACTCCGGGCGCCGCGTGAACGTGGTTACACCGTCATAGCCCTATCGGATTCAGCCTTCTAGGACCCCGGCAATGGCTTAACTGAAACTCAAAACCTCCCCTCTAGTCTCCGGATAGCCTGAAGAATTCGGAGCGATCAAAATGGGGGCGTCAAACGCCGCCGACGTCACCCGCGGGGCCCTGCTGGCCTTGGCGGGACTCAGCCTCGCCGCATGCGCGAGCGTGGGGCCGCGCTATCCCATGCCGCCGCGAAGCTACGGCGGCGGATACGGCGAAGGCGCGCCCGAGGCCGGCGACAAGCCGCCTTCCAAATATTCCGGCTATCACGTGGGCAAACCCTACGAGATCAATGGCCGCTGGTACTACCCCGCCGAACAGCCCAACTATGACGAGATCGGCACGGCGTCCTGGTACGGAGAGAAGTTCCATAATCACTACACCGCCGACGGCGAGGTGTTCGACATGAACATCCCCACGGCGGCGCATAAAACCCTGCCGCTGCCCTGTCTGGTGGAGGTGACCAACCTGGCCAACGGCCGGACGATGGTGGTGCGGGTCAATGATCGCGGACCCTTCGTGGGCGACCGACTGATTGATATGTCCAAGGAAGCGGCGATCGAACTGGGCTACTACGGCAAAGGCGTCACCCAAGTAAGAGTGCGCTACGTCGGACCCGCGCCGGATGTCCCAGGCGGCGCGACGCTCTATCAGGCCAACGCCTCGCCGCAGCCGGCGCAAAGGCGACAGAAAGACGCTTCCGTCCAGGAGGCAGCGGCCTCCGGCGCCTTGCTGGGTTCGGAAATTGACGACAGGCCCCTGCAGCCTTCACCCAGCACGATGAGCTGGAACGCCGCGCCGGCGACCGCCGTCCCCGCCGTGGCGGCCAAGCCTGCTCCCCCGCCGACACCGCCGGTGGAGACCGCCGCGGCGCCGTCCACTCAGCCCGCGCCATCGACCTCGGACATTGACAGTCTGCTCGAACAGTTGGCCAGCGCGGCGCCGCAAACGCCGCCTGCGTCCATCGCCGCTCCCGCTTCGTCTTCCGTCACTCAGACGGGGGCCTTCACCAGCCGGGCCAACGCCGAGCGGGCCGCCGCCGCCCTGGAAGGCCAGACTCAGATCGTGCCGGTGGAGCAATCCGGCCGCACCCTCTACAAGGTGATGTTGGTCCAGTAGAGCCAACCTCAACACACGTGGGCGCTTGCGCGGCGTGGCGATCCGGACAATGTGAGCGCTGTGACGCGCGGCCGGTTCATCACGTTCGAAGGCGGGGAGGGGGCTGGCAAGTCCACCCAGGTCCGCAGGCTTGTCGAACGTTTGGCGCAGGCTGGCATTGAAGCCGTGGCCACGCGTGAGCCGGGCGGATCGCCGGGCGCCGAAGCGATCAGAACCCTGTTGGTGACCGGCGAGGCGGACCGCTGGTCACCAACCGCCGAAACCCTTCTGCTTTATGCCGCCCGTTGCGATCACATCGAGCGGACGATCCATCCCGCCCTGACGCGCGGCGCCTGGGTGGTCTGCGATCGCTTTGCGGATTCCACCCGCGCCTACCAAGGCGCGGCGGGCGGGGCGTCGGAAAACCTGATCGCGGCGCTGGAGGCTGAGGTGCTGGGCGGCTTCAAGGCGGACCTGACATTGATCTTCGACCTGCCGCCGGACGTCGGCCTCAAGCGAGCTGAAGGGCGAGGCGGCGGCGAGGCGCGTTTTGAGGCCAAGGGATTGGCCTTTCACACCCGTCTGCGCGCGGGGTTTCAGGCCATCGCCCAGGCCGAGCCGAACCGTTGCATCCTGATCGACGCGGCGGCGGACGTTGACCATGTCGACCAGGCTGTATGGGCCGCCGTGAGCGGACGGCTGCTGTGAGCACGACACCGGCCTTCGAAGCGCCTCATCCGCGTGACGTGTTCGTCTATGACGGTGGACAGGCGGTCGAGGAGACGTTTCTAACCGCCCTGGAAAGGAATCGGCTGCATCACGCCTGGCTGCTCACCGGCCCGGAGGGCGTGGGCAAGGCCACCTTCGCCTATCGGGCGGCGCGGCGCCTCCTCGGCGCGCGGCCGGATCCGGACTACGGCCTGTTGGGCGCAGCGCCCGACGATCAGGTCAGCCGTCAAATCGCCTCCCGTTCCCATCCCGACTTGCTGGTTTTGGAGCGAGCCTCGGAGGACGGCAAGGCGCGCAAATCCATCCCGGTTGAAGAGGTCCGTCGGCTTCCGGAGTTCTTTTCCAAGGCCCCGGGCAGCGCGCCCTATCGGGTGGCCATTGTCGACGCGGCCGACGACCTGAACATCAACGCGGCCAATGCGTTGCTCAAGACCCTGGAAGAGCCGCCGTCCAGGGGAGTTCTCTTCCTGGTCGCGCACCGACCCGGCGGCCTAATCGCCACGATCCGTTCGCGCTGCCTGCGCCTGCCCTTCGCGCCCTGGAGCGATGAGCGCGTGGCCGAGTTCCTAGGCCAGCACACCAGCCTGTCCGCCGTCGACCGCCGCCGGCTGTCCCAGATGGCCAAAGGGGGCCCGGGTCGGGCGCTCTATCTGGCCCAGGCGGGCGCTCTTGAGGCTGACGCCGTCGCCCATGAAATCCTCAGTCGCTTGCCGCAGACCGATGAGGCGGCCCTGCTGGCCCTGGCTGACAGCTTCCGCGGCGCTGAGGGTCAAAAACGGTTCGACTTGCTGTTCGAGCGCCTGGCCGATCAGATCCATGACATGGCCGCTCACTCCGCCGAGTCCGAACAGCCTTCGGCCGAGATCGACCGGTGGGCCCAGGCCTGGGGACACATCGAGGCGGCGCCTTCAGAGGCCGAAGCGATCAATCTGGATCGGGCCGATGTTCTGTTTACCGCGATCAGCCGATTGCGCGCCGCGGCGAGACCCTGAACCATGCTGATCGACAGCCATGTCAATCTGCACGCCCCGCAATTCGCCGAGGACGTTGAAGCGGTGATCACGCGGGCGCGCCAGGCCGGCGTCGGCCTGATGGTGACCATCTGCGACAAGGTCTCGTCCTTCGAGGCCGTCCATGCCTTGGCCATGGCGCATGAGGATATCTGGTGCACCGTGGGAACCCATCCGCACGAGGCCAAGGAAAACCCCGAGCTGGCCTCATCCACCCTGGAAAGGCTGGCGACGCGGCCGAAGGTGGTGGGCATCGGCGAGTGCGGGCTGGATTTCCACTACGATCTGTCGCCCCGCGAGGTTCAGGCTCAAGTGTTTCGCGCCCACATTCACGCCGCCCAGCATACAGGGCTGCCCTTGGTGACGCACACGCGGCTGGCTGAAGACGTCACGGCGCAGATTCTGGAGGAGGAGCACGCGAGGGCGCCGTTCAAGCTGCTCATGCACTGTTACACGTCCGGCTCCGAACTGGCGCGGCGCGCGGCCAATCTCGGCGCGTGGTTCTCGGTCTCTGGCATCGCCACCTTCAAGGCCGCTGATGACGTGAGAGCCGTGATCGGCGACATGCCGGCGGACCGAATCATCGTGGAGACCGATTGTCCCTATCTGGCGCCGGTTCCTTACCGCGGGCGGCGCAATGAACCGGCCTATGTCGGCCATGTCCTGGCCAAGCTGGCGGAGATCCGCGGATGGAGCGCGGCCGACGCCGAACGCCGGACCGAGGACGCATTCTTCGCCCTATTCCACGCGATTGACCGCGCCAAAGTGCGGACTGTCGTTCCGTGACCGGCGCCCTCGAATTCGTAATTCTCGGCAGCGGTTCGTCCGGCGGCGTGCCACGGGCGGACGGTAATTGGGGCGCTTGTGATCCGGCCGATCCTAGAAATCGACGCAGCCGCTGTTCGCTTTTGGTGCGGCGCAAGTCGCCCCTTGGGCCTGAACACGAAACGACTGTGGTGGTCGACACCGCGCCAGATTTCCGCACCCAGGCGGCGGCGGCCCAAGTTCGCCGGATCGACGCGGTGCTCTACACCCACGATCACGCGGACCAGACCCACGGCATCGACGATCTGCGCGCCTTCTATCTGCACGGACGGCGGCGCACGCCCTGCTACATGGACGCCCATACGCGGGCCAATCTACATCGGCGCTTCGGCTATATTTTCGACGGGGAGGGAGGGTACCCAGGGATATGCGACATCCTCGACCTGCCGGCGTTCGCAAGCCCATGGACCATCCACGGACCCTCAGGCGCTATACCAGTCGTCGCCTTCGACCAAGATCACGGTGATATTCGTTCGGTGGGCTTCCGCTTCGGCGATCTGGCCTATTCCAGCGATGTGGTGGGCCTGCCCGACAGTGCTTTTGAAGTTCTGGCGGGGGTGAAGGTTTGGATCCTGGACGCCTTGCGCTATACGCCCCATCCCACCCACGCCACGGTCGACCAGGCGTTGGCGTGGATCGAGCGGGTACGGCCCGCGCGGGCGATCCTCACCAATTTGCACATCGATCTGGATTTTCGGGAGCTGGCCGACCGATTGCCGGCCGGCGTGGAGCCGGCTTATGACGGCCTCTCAATCCTGTTGGACTGACGGGTCGCGCGGTGAGATGCTGCAAGGGTTGTTCGGTTGCGCCGTAATTATAAGGAACTCGCCTTGATTTCAGCGGCGCCTGGGGCGCGATGACGCAAGTTTCCGACGAACGCGCCCTATGGCTGGCGCGAAACGCACTGCCGCATGAGCTCGCCCTCCGTCGCTGGCTGGCGGGAAAGCGATTACGCGGCATCGATCTGGACGACATCGTTCAGGAGACCTACGCCATCCTGGCAAGTCTCGAGGGCGTGGAGAATATCCGCAACGCCAAGGCCTACATGTTCCAGACTGCCTATTCAGTGATCCTGGCTCAGGTTCGCCGGGCTCAAATTATTTCGATCAGCACAATCGACGATATCGGTCAGCTGGCGGAGGAGGACGGAACTCCGTCCCCCGAACGGGTGGTCAGCGACCGTCAGGAGCTTCAGCTGCTGGCGGACGCTATCGCTTCACTGCCTCCCCGTTCTCGCGAAGTGTTTGTCCTGCGCAAAATACACGGACTGCAGCAGCGCGACGTCGCGCAAAGGCTGGGCGTGAGCGAGGGGACGGTGGAAAAGCAGCTGCAGCGGGCCGTTAAAATTCTCACCTCGCTGTTCGGTCGCGGGGGGAATTCGCCGCGCCAAGCATCTAAGGCGCAGGGCGCTAGCCGCTCGGTCCGGAATACGGATGCATGAACCAGCGGGAAACGTCCGCAGCCATTGAAGACGCCGCGGTCGCGTGGGCTGTCCGGCTGGACCTCGCGCCACTGACTCCTTCACAGCGCGCTGAGTTGGACGCCTGGCTGGCGGCGGATCCGCGGCGGCTCGGCGCATTCGCCAGGGCCCGCGCCGTCATGGTCTATGCTGATCGCGCGCGCATCCTGGCGCCGAATTTTGACCATGGCGGTCCAGATCCATTCGAAGGCGTGGAATCCCCCAGGGGGATGCGCCTGCCGACCCGCCGCTGGGCGATAGGCGGGGCGGGCGCGCTCGCGGCCGGCGTCGCCGCGGCGGCGGCGGGCCTTGGCTTTCAAGTCTGGCGCTCGGTCCAACGCTACGAAACCGTGCGCGGTGAAGTCCGGCGCTTGCCGCTTGTCGATGGCACGGTGGTCACCCTCGACACGGCGACCACGGTCGCGGTGAAATATTCCAGTGCGCGTAGGGACGTCCAGCTGATCGAAGGCGAGGCCCTGTTTGATGTCGCCAAAAATGCCAAGCGCCCTTTTTTCGTGGAGGCCGACGACGTCCGCGTGCGCGCGGTTGGAACAAGCTTCACGGTTCGGAAAGTGACCGGAAGGCCAACCGAGGTGCTCGTGCGCGAGGGCGCTGTCGAGATCACTCGCCGCGACAGCCCGGGCGCCGTTCGATTGGGCGCCAATGAGTACGCCCTGGTGCGGCCCTTTCAAACGATCGTCCCTGTGGCCGTTGAACCTGACTCCATGGCCCGCAGGCTGGCGTGGCAGCAGGGAATGATCTCTTTCGAGGCCACCCCCTTGCGCGACGCGGCCGCGAACTTCGCCCGGTACGGCGATCCGCAGATTATGGTCGATGACCCGTCTGTCGCCAGCGAGACGATCAGCGGCATGTTCGCAGCCAATAATCCCCAGGGATTCGCTAAGGCCGTCGCGCTATCCCTCAACCTTAACGCGAGAACTGAGGACGGCCGGATACACCTCAGTCGCTGATGACTGTTCCATATGTTTTCGAAGGGGTTATATGGAATTCAAAATGGTCAAAAGGCTGACCTCCTGAACCTTCCGCTAGGTAAGGAGGTGAGGGGAGATACTTTTGGGGTCTTTCGCTCGCCAAGCTGCCCTCGCCGGCTGCGTCGCAGCGACGGCGCTTGCGGCGGCAGGCGGGGCGGTCGCGGAACAGCGGGTTTTCAATATCCCCTCCGAGCCTGCCGCTGAGGCGATAGCAGAATTTGCCCGGCAGGCCGACTTGCAAGTGATCGCACCGGCTGATCAGCTCAAGGGCGTGCGCACGCCGTCAATTTTCGGGCCGCAAGATCCGCGCGCGGCGCTCAAGCTCCTTCTGGCGGGCACAGGTCTGAGCGTCGCCGCCGATGACGGCGAACTAATCACTCTGCATTGGAACGGCCGGGCGTCCGCGCCGCCGCAGGCAGCCTCGATTCCCGACGGTCGGGTGACCGTCTTGACCGCGCCGTCGCCGCCAACGATGTCGCGCACGCGTATCGGAGAGGTGGTCGTAACGGCCACAAAGACCGGGGCGACGAACCTGCAAACGACGCCGTTGTCCGTGGATGTTATTCCAGATATCGAGCTGTTCCGCGATAATATCAAAAATATCAAAGATTTGCAGCAGTCTACTCCAAGTCTGAAGGTGACTACGAACAACCCTAACGTTCAGGTCTACATTCGGGGTGTCGGAGGATTCAATGGCGGCGAATCCGATGTTTCGATCTACCTCGATGGCGTCTTTCTGTCCCGCATGCCGGTCATCCTGCAGTCTGACTTCAACGACCTGGACCGGGTGGAAATCATCGAGGGGCCGCAAGGCACGCTGTTCGGCCGAAACTCCACGGGCGGGGCGATCAACTTCATCTCCAAGGCGCCTGCAAACACCTTTCGGTTCAGCGACACGCTGAGTGTGGGCAACTACAGCCTGATTGACGAGGCCGCCGCCGTCAGCGGTCCCATTGCCGACAATGTCCAGGCCAGTCTTTCAATCAGCCATGTCCAGCACGACGGCTACCTGCACAATGTGGATCCCGGGGTGGGCAATCCCGGCGCCGCCAACCGAACAGCGGTTCGGGGCCAGGTCCGATGGCAACCGAGCGCAGACGTCAACAATACCTTGCGCGCCGACTATTTCTACACCCACGAGCGGTGGGCCACGAACGACACCTTCCTGTCGCCAACCGTCGGATTCACCTGGTCCGATCCGCTACTGACCTCCATCAATGGCAAGCTGGCCGAGGTCGACGTCAATTCCATACCGTTCGAAACCGAGCTCTCCTACGGCTTGAGTGACGAGTTGTCCTGGACGCCGAACGAGCATTTCACACTAAAGTCCCTGGCGGCCGGTCGGACAGATGACAGTTATCTGGCTCAGGACAGCCTGACGGATGTCAATTACAGCTATGGAAGCTCTCAATATTTTGAATATCAACTCAGCGAAGAATTAAATCTGATCAATAATTATGGACCATTCTCTGGTGTTTTTGGCTTATATTACTTTAACGAGCACGTTCGTTTTCTGGGATACTCCTACAATCCCGGCGGAAACGCTAAGGTTCCTGATCCGGCGGGAGGAAATCTTAGCTCTCAAAACACCTTACAGCCCACCATCGCAAAGGCGGCCTTCTTCGAGGAAACCTATCACCTCGCGCCGACGTTGGGACTTACCGTTGGGGCCCGCTATACCCAGGAACACAAGACCCTCAATACCGACAATTCCACCGTCGTCTACGCTCCAGGTTATGCCAATAACGGCGCCTTCACCGCGCCTGCTCTCGGCGCGGTCAATCCCTTTGTCGCCGATCTCAGCAAGGACGCGGACGCCTTCACACCCAAGGTGGCGGTCAGCTGGCAGGCGACGCCCAACGCCATGCTCTACGCCTCGGCCACCAATAGCTATAAGAGCGGCGGCTATAACGGAACGGCGCGCGCCGCGGCCGGCGCCGACTTCGGACAGGAAAAGATATGGGCCTATGAAGTGGGCGCGAAAACCGATTGGTTCGACCGCCGCCTGCGGGTCAATGTGGCGGCCTTCCACTATGACTGGACCGGCCTGCAGTTCAACGCGTCCATCGCGCCGCAGGTGTCGGCCGTGTCGAACGCCTCGGCGGCCGCGCTTGACGGGCTAGAGGCGAGCGTCGCGGCCAAGCCCCTGGTCGGTCTGACGTTTACCGCGAGCGCGACAGCGCTGCGCTCCGACTATGTCGATTTTCCCCAGTACGCCTTCCAAGCTGGGTTCAAGCCGTTCCTGCTGGGCGATCCCCGCTATAACGCAGCGGCCGGGACCTATAACGCCTCTGGCAATCAGCTGGTCAATGCGCCGAACCTGTCCATAAACCTCAGCGCCCAAAAGGACTTCGATTTCGCCGACGGCGCAAATCTGTTTCTACGCGCCGAGTATGTCTTCACCTCCAAGACCTATTTCGACCCCACCAATGTCGCCATCGCCAGTCGTCCCGCATTCGACCTGGTCAACGCCAGCATCGGCTACAGTCCGCCGCACAGCCACTGGCAGATGGCGCTATGGGGACGAAATCTAACAGACACATTGTATATCAATGGCGTGGGCGGCGGAGCGTTCGTCACCGCGCCCGTGGGTGATCCCAGGACCTTCGGCGTGCGTTTGAACTATGTGTATTAGCCGCGAGGGGTGAATAATCGGCCGCCCGGGACGGTCTTCTTTTTTGGGCTCGGCTTGGGGGGAACGCCGCGACCAAGTCTCTAGCTAGTGCGCGTCGGCCGAGGGGCAGGGCGGGCTGCAATAAAAGCAATACGAGGGCCCTCAACGGAGCCGCTCGAGCCATCCAGGGAGAAACCGGCATGTCCAGCCACGCAATTTTTGACCGCCTCGGTTCCAGACTCGGCATTTCACGCCGCGCATTCGCCTTGATGGCGAGCGCGGCGGCGCTGGGCGGCGCGGCGAGGGCGCAGAACCTGCCTCTGGCCATGGGGCCAGGCAAGGCCAACGTGGTCACCGCCGACATCCCGGGCGTGACAGCCGCGGGTAGCCCCCTGGTCTTCCTAAAGGGCGGCATGACCAGTTCGGAAGGGGTCGTGGCGGCGCCCGACGGCGGCGTCTATTTCACCGAACCGTCCGTCAGCCGCGTCTATAAGGTCGATCCGGACGATCAGATCACCGTGCTGTTTGACCCCCATCATCCAGACGACCCCGCCGGAGAACGCTGGCGCCTGCCGGCCTTGGCGGTGGATGACAAGGGCGTGGTCTATGCCTGCCGCCGCGCCAACACCCAGATCGGCATCGCCATCGTCTATCCCGCCGACAAGATGAAATTCATCGCCACCGCCTACAGGGGCGTCCCCTTCAACGCGCCCAACGATCTGGCGCTGGCAAAGAACGGCGGCGTCTATTTCACCGACCCGGGTTCGCCCGATCAGGGCGCGGAGCGTCCGCACCACATCTATTACGTCAACCCCTCGGGCGCCGTCATCGTCGGGACCGACAACCTGGGGCGGCCCAATGGCCTGGTCCTCAGCCGGGATGAGAAGATCCTATATGCGGTGGATTCAACGTCCGAATTTGTCTTCGCCTTCGATGTCCTGGCGGACGGCGCCTTGGGCAACCGTCGGGAATTCGGGCGTCTGAAGGGCATCGTCAAAAACGACAAGGGCATGACCAACGGCATCGACGGCATGACCATCGACAACGACGGCCGTGTCTACGCGATCAGCATGGCGGGAATCGAGGTGTTCGCGCCCAATGGCGACAATCTCGGCGTTATTCCCGTTCCGGTGAAGGCGCAGAACCTGGCGTTCGGCGGCAAGGACGGGCGGACGCTCTACATCGTCGGGCATGGCAATCTTTATAGGGTCAGCACCCTGGCCCGGAAGTACGTCGGCCGCGCCAAATAGAGCGTACGGGAGTGCGAGCGAGGGAGGGTGCATCGTGTCCAATGACGAGGCTCAGTCGATCTCACGACGCGCATTCGGCCTGATGAGCGCGGCGGTCGGCGCCCTGGCCGGTTCGGCGCATTCGCAAAACGCGCCCATGTCTTTGTCCATTGCGCCGTCCAAGGACAAGGTCGTCACGACCGACATTCCCGGTGTGACCGCGGCGGGCATGCCGGTGACTATCCTGAAAACCGGCATGACCAGTTCCGAAGGCGCCGTGGCGGCGCCCGACGGCGGGCTTTATTTCACGGAGCCCAGCATCAACCGGATCTACAAGGTCGACACCGACGATACGATCACCGTGTTGTTCGATCCGCACAAGGCGGATGATCCGGCCGGCGAGCGCTGGCGGCTGCCGGCCCTGGGCGTGGACGCCAAGGGCGTGATCTATGCCTGTCGTCGCGCCAACACCCAGATCGGCGTGGCCATTGTCTATCCCGTCGACAAAGCGAGATTCATCGCCACGTCTTACAAGGGCGTGCCGTTCAATGCGCCCAACGACCTGATCGTCACGAGAGCCGGCGGGATCTATTTCACCGAGCCGGGCTCGCCTGAACAGGGCGCCCAACGTCCCCACCACATCTATTACATCAGCCCTTCCGGCGAAGTCATGGTGGGCACCGACAACCTGGGCCATCCCAACGGCTTGGCGCTGAGCCCCCATGAGAACACGCTTTATGCCGTCGATTCTGAGTCCGAATACGTCTTCGCGTTCGACGTCATGCCCGACCACAGCCTGGCCAATCGCCGCCCATTCGGTCGCCTGAACGGCATCCTGCGCACGCCGACCGGCATGACTAACCACATCGACGGCATGACCATCGACAACGAGGGCCGGGTCTATGCGATCAGCGCCGCCGGCATAGAGGTGTTCACACCCAACGGCGAAAACATCGGCGCGATCCCGCTGCCAGTGATCCCGCAGAATCTGGCCTTTTCCGGCAGGGACGGCAAGACGCTGTACGTCGTGGGGCGCGGTAACCTATTCAAGATCAGCATGTTGTCCCAAAAAGTTGTTGGGCGCGCCAAGTAGCGTCTCGATACAAATATTCAGAACAAAGCATGCGGACTGCGCGCAAGGGGAATCGCGGGTGCGGCCTCCAACAAATTGCTGCGGCCTTCAGGCCTGCATGCCATATTGGGAGAACACCGTTCAGCGCCCGCTAGCAGGGGAGGCCGGATGAGGACATCGAGCGCGCTGTCGCTGATCGTGGGAGTCGTGGCCGCCGCCACATTGGGCGCGCGCGCGCCTCGCGCCGCGCAAAGCAGCCCAGGCCTTTCGCCGAAAGCTCAGCATGACATTGCGCAGGTCGAGGCCGAGATCGACAGCATCGAGGCGCAAACCCTGGCCCGGCTCGCGGCGCCGCCAACCAATGGCACTCAGCAAGTTGAGTTGCTCGGCAAGGCGATGATGTATGACAAGCAGCTCTCGGTGAACCGCAACGAGGCTTGCGCTTTTTGCCATATGCCCGAGGCCGGCTTTACCGGTCCGGTGTCGGAGCTGAATGCGACAACCGGGGCCTATCCCGGGTCGGTGCGCACGCGATTCAGCGATCGCAAACCGCAATCCCACGCCTATGCGGCGCTGTCTCCCGTGCTGCATTACAATGCCTTACGCGATGACCTTGTCGGCGGCAATTTCTGGGACATGCGAGCGACCGGACGCCGCCTGGGCAATCCGGCGGCCGAGCAGGCGGAAGGTCCGCCGGTCAATCCAGTGGAAATGGGCCTTCCTGACATCGCCTGCGCCGTCTATCGCGCTTCGCGGCGACCCTATCGCGCGCTGTTCGAGCAAGTTTGGGGCCAGCAGGCCTTCGCGGTCAGGTGGCCTCGCAATGTGGAGCGCGTCTGCGCACGGCCGGGGCCGGCGCCAGCCGCCGACCCGTTGCCGGTCCACGTCAATGCGATCGATCGCGGCCGCGTCAGCGCCACATTCGATCAGATGGCGCAATCCATCGCCGGCTACGAGGCGGCCAATGAGGAAACGCCATTTTCCTCCAAATTCGATGCGGTGCTGGCCGGCGCCGCGAAGTTCACGGCGCAGGAGCAGGCGGGCTACGAACTGTTCCGAGGCAAAGCCCAGTGCAACAGCTGTCACCGTGACGGCGGACCGGGCGAAGATCCGTTATTCACCGATTTCACCGCCAGCAACATCGGAACGCCGGCCAATCCAAGACTTCCATTTTACAAAGAGAATCGGCCCGACGCCTGGGGCTATGTCGCCAATCCGCAGGGAGCGTCCTTCATCGACATGGGCGTCGGCAACTTCCTGGCCAACGGGCCTCTTCTGAGCAAGACCTCTGCGGTGGACGCGAGATGGCTCAAGCTGACTCCAGGCAACATGGGGCGCTTACAGACGCCGACGCTGCGCAATGTCGATAAGAGGCCCTATCCGGAATTCGTCAAAGCCTATGGACACAATGGATATTTCACGAGCCTGAAGGCGATCGTGCACTTCTACAACACCCGCGATACCCTGCCGCGCTGCGGCGCCAATGACCCTGGCGAGGGGACGACATGCTGGCCGGCGCCTGAGACGACCCAGAACATGAACACAAGCCACGTCGGGCGCCTCGGACTGACGGACGCGCAGGAGGATGACATCGTCGCTTTCCTGAAGACGCTGACGGACGGGTATGCGCCGGAACAACGGCCGTGACGTTTCACCCTTGCCGGTTCGCGCTGAACCAACCGCCAAGCCGCGGATCGAATCCAGGCCCGCGCCGGGCGTGATCCAATATTTCCGATAATATTCCTTAGGCGCAATATGTGTGTAGATTACCTGAGGTGGCAGGAGCTCGATCTCGCGCTTCTCGTGGCTTGATTTGCGGACGCGGGCGCTTCCCCCGCGAGCCGCGGCTTCGCCGTGCTTCCAGGACACATCAGGCGGTTCGCATGGGGAGACGCGGATCCGCGGGCCTGTAATTCTGTAACAGGCCGTGGC
>Ga0302319_10016896_pt1 | contig 13408 bp, 11 predicted proteins | sample Bog_T0_2_FD_203319 | JGI IMG/M metagenome (GOLD analysis project Ga0302319, IMG submission 203319) | Peat permafrost microbial communities from Stordalen Mire near Abisko, Sweden - Bog_T0_2 | ecosystem: Environmental > Terrestrial > Soil > Wetlands > Peat | place: Sweden: Abisko, Stordalen Mire...
TGCCGACGACCCCGATGCACCGTCCTCCACAAAAAGGGAGCTGCCCCTCAGCGCCAAAGAGGTGGCCATGCTCAACGGCGTTCCCAATGCCATCCAGGTTCTCTTTGCCGCCTTCCTCGTCCCCGCCGAAATGCCGGTAGACAAGCTCACGCAAGGCGGCAGGCCCGACGACACCTTCATGAAGCCCCCCTACCTCCGATACACGGTGCAATACGCAATAGACATCCGCAGCGTCCAGTTCACGGTCGATGCAAACAACGTGCATCACGGCTCGGTTGAGCTGGCTGCCTACGTCTACAATCGCGAGGGCAATCTCATCAACTCCACCCTGAGCCAGGTCAGCCTCGATCTGCCCGGCGATCGCTTCGCGCAGATCCTCAAGCAAGGCGTCATGACCCATCAAGTCATTGAAGCGCCCGCCGCGGGCGAGTACCATCTGCGCCTGGGAGTCCTCGATCTCGCCAACGACCACGTCGGGTCGCTCGAACTCTCCCTCGCCAACCTGAAATCGCTCGCCGACCTGCGCGCCGAAGCGGCCAAACATGGCGCGCCCCCGGCGAAGTGATGCGCCCGTCATCCGGCCGATCCTCAACCCTGCGTCTCAATAACGCCGATCTACCGGTTCAATCCCTGCTCATTCCCTCACTCGCCGTGGCGGGTTTCTCCGGTCAATTCCGCAATCTTCTTCAACAGGTCGCTTGGATGCACCGGCTTTGACAGAATCTCGAAGCTGGGCCCCTGCATATTCGAGGTCTGAAGCAAGGCCATGTTCGTGGCCTGCCCGGAAAATAGCAGCACCTTGCAATTCGGGCATAGCTCCTTGATCCGGATTGCCAGTTCAATTCCTGAGAACTGCGGCATCACCACATCCGATATCAGAAGATCCGGAGCCTCGGCGTGGGCCGCTTCCAGCGCGCTGCCAGGCGCACTGAATGACAGCGCGTCGAATCCCTTATGGCGCAATATCAGCGCAACAGTCGTCGCGATGACAAATTCGTCATCCACCACAAAAACCCGGAGTTTCCGGCGCGGCTGGTTCATCGACTTGTCTCTTTACCTTCTCTCGAAGTATCGTCGTGCCACAGCCGTGGAGCTAACATCCCATTCGCCGCGCCGGGTTTGGACTGTGAAAGCACATGGCCAAAGCGAAACGCCGCCTTCATGCTTGGCCATCTCTTCCGTGCGCGGGGACCGGGATAAGCTCGGATTCTAGTGGCGCGCCCACTTCGCGTCTGTTCGGCAGCAGACAGTATCGAGAATTCATCCATGTAAGAATTATGGCTCAAAATCGGTTTTTCCGGGACTGTTCGATAGCAGACAGCTAACCATAATCATGCGTGCAACAATTGTGGCTCCAATACTTTGAGGGCCAAGGAACGGCATTGCCTGATCAAACTTTCAACAACACCCTGCTAAAACGATTCAACGCCCAATCTATTGAGCGCCTGCAACTTAAGTCAGTCCAATTTGCCGTCGGACAACCCATCGAAGAAATCGGCGAGCCCATTGCCAACCTCTACTTTCTTGAGGAGGGCATGGCGTCAATGACCGTGACATTTGAGAACGGGCGCCAGGTGGAAGTCGGCATGTTTGGCTTCGAATCCGTGATCGGAGCCTCCGCGCTCATGGGAACCAAACACAGTCTCAACAGGATCTACACCCAGGTCGCCGGATGGGGTTATGCCTGCAAACTGGAGAGGGCCCAAGAAGAATTCAAGAAGTCCGCGGGAAGATCGGCCCCATTGTAGTAGGAGGGATCGGCGTGCATGACGCGCATGTAGGCCGTCTGGGTGACCTCGGTGCGGCCGATCCAGAATCCGGCGGCAACCACAACTTTCTCGCGTCGCCGTTCGAGACCGTAGCATTGCGTGTCTCCCGGCAGGCAGCCTGTAACGTAGCTGCCGGGCGGAATCCACTGGTAGGTCAGCCCGTCGCGTGGATTGACTCTTGAAGGGCCAGCGGGAGCAGCGGAGAACGCAGCCGCCAGAGACGCCACGATGACCGACAGGAGGGCGATCCGGAATTTTGCCTTCGAGTTTGACACAGGCGAAGCCATACGACTGTCTCGCGGATTCCAGAGCTTCGCGGACGCTGTTCCCTCGCAAGGCTTTGGGCGTTCAAGCCATCCGCAACAAGATAATTCATGCTACAACTTAACCCCGCGCCGCCACGCGCCCTCCCGACGGCCTCCCCCAACCGACGCGTTATCCACTCCTCGCCACACCGCGCGGCCTTATCCTCAGTAGAGAAGAAAAATGTCTGACTTCGCCCACACCGTCAAGCAGCAGGCCGACATCGTCAAGGTGATCGAGGGCTACATCCGCCTGCGCAAGTCCGGTGCGCAAAACTACTCCGGCCTCTGCCCTTTTCACAAGGAAAAGTCGCCCTCCTTTTCTGTCCACGCCGTCCGCCAATTCTTCCACTGCTTCGGCTGCCAGGCCTCCGGAGACGTCTTCAGCTTCGTGGGCAAAATTGAGAATGTCGGCTTTCCCGAGGCGGTCCGCATTGTTGCCCAGAAGTGCGGCATCCCGCTGCCCAAGCGCGAGTTTTCTTCCCCGGAAGAGGCCGCCGGCGCGCGGCTCCGCGCCAAGCTGCTGGACCTGCACGAAGCCGCCGTCTCATTTTTTGAAGACCAGTTGCGCGGCCCCGAAGGCGCACTGGCTCGCGAATACCTGGCCGGACGCGGGCTGACGCCCGAAGGCATCAAGGCCTTCCGCATCGGCTACGCGCCCGACAGCTTCAACGCCCTGCGCGACCGCCTCAGCAACCTTGCCGACAGTGAGACCCTGCGCGCCAGCGGCCTGGTCAGCTCAAAAGAGCAGGGCGACGGCACCCAGGGGCCCATATACGACCGCTTTCGCAAGCGCGTCATGTTTCCCATTGCAAACGAGAGCGGCCGCGTGATCGCCTTTACCGCGCGCACGCTTGAAACCGGCGACAAGGCCGGCGCAAAGTACATCAACTCCCCCGAGACCCCGCTCTACTCCAAGGGCCAGGTGCTGTTCAACCTCGACAAGGCGCGCTCCGTCATTCGCCAGGCCGGTTTTGCGCTGCTTGTCGAAGGCCAGATGGACTGCATCTCCGTCTTCCTGAGGGGCATCCAAAACGTCATCGCCACCAGCGGCACCGCGTTTACCGAGCAGCAGGTCGCCATCCTCAAGCGCCACACCTCCAACCTGGTCATCAACTTCGACCCCGACGCGGCTGGAGCGAATGCCGCCGAGAAATCCGTTTCGCTGCTCACCGAGGAAGGGTTCACCATCCGCATCGTCACCCTCGAGGGCGGCCTTGATCCCGACCGCTATATCCGCGAGCGCGGCGTCGAGGCCTACACGGCCGCTGTCCGCGGCTCCCGCCCCCAGGCCGACTACCTGATCGAGCGCGCCCGCCAGATGTTCCCCGGCGCCGGCACCGACCAGAAGGTCAAGGCGATGAACTTTCTGCTGCCACACATTCGCCGCATGCCCGACAAGCTGGCCCGCGATCAGTTCGCCGGCGATGCGGCACAGAAGCTCGGCATCGACTCCGCGGTGCTGCGCGAAGAGTTGCGCCAGGCCGCGCTCAAGCGCCGCGACCGCATTGAGGCCCGCCCCACCACCCTCACTGAAGTCGAGCGCGTGCTGCTGCGCGCCCTCGCCATCACTGACCCCGAGCACCAGCCCGCCCGCCGCCTCGCCGCCGAAGCACTGTCCCTGCAGCCAACCTGGTTTGAGCATCTTGCCTGCTGCGGCGCCTTGCAGGCGCTGGCCAGTCGCCAGGCCAACGACCCCATGGACGTGGTCGAAGACCCCGCGCAGCGCGCCCTCCTCGCCGAGGCCCTGCTGGCCGAAACCAAGCCGCCCGCCGCGCTTGAGGTCCACAGCGCCATCCAGGAGATCCACGAGCGCGCCATCGTCAGCCGCCTGCGCGACCTCCGAACACTCATCGCCGAAGCCGAGCAGCGCGGCGATTTCGCCGAGCTTGCCATCCTGACGCAGCAAAAGCTTGACCTCGACCGGGCGCTGCGGCAGTTGCACAACCAACAGCCACCCCAATAGGCCCATGCCCCATCGGAGACCTCTGACCAGCAATCACAATCAGATCGACGACCCAATGCCGAAAGATCCCAGAACCATCGCCGCGCAGATCGAAGAAGGCTACGCGCAGGCACTGCGGGGAGAGCTCATCGATGGCGATGAAGCGATCCGCATCCTGAGGGAACGCCACACGAAGCGCCAAGCGGCCGAGGCACTCCGCCAATTCCTGCGTCTATCCCGCCCCTCGCGCGTCTAATAAATTAGGTAGAACGGCCCCGAAGGCGGCCTAAACCCTCCTTCCCGGCCCAGACAATCCGCCGCAAAGTCCGCCTCCTGAGAAGTTTAGCTGGCGTCTGGCGGCGGGTTCGTGATAGTCTATTGATCTCTGTGAGGATGCGCGCACCCTGCCCCACATATGAGCTACGGCTCGCGGGCAACACCAGGTGAATCCTGAAGCGCTAAGCGTCCTGTTCCGAGCAACTACCTGATTCCGCTTTTTTGCGGGCAACCGCAGGTTTGCGTTCGCGCGTCCTAAAAGATTTGAGATAGAAATCTTTTTTGCCGCCCCAACGCATGCCCCGCACCGGTGCGCAACACGGTGCTTGAACAACATTGCGCAGAATTGTAGGACTACTTTGGCGATGGATGACAAATTTGAGCACGAGATCGACAGTCTGATCGAAGTTGGCAAGGAAAAGGGCTATCTGACGTACGGGGATGTCAACGACATGCTTCCCGATGAGATTGGCTCCGGCGACGATCTGGACGACCTGATCACCACGATCGGCACCCAGGGCATCGACCTGCTCGACAGCCCCAAGTTCCCCGGCGACAAGGACTTCGACCTCGAAGAAGGTGAAGACGTTGAGCTTGACCTGACCCCCGGCACGCTTGAGAAGACCAACGACCCGGTTCGCATGTACCTGCGCGAAATGGGCACCGTCCCCCTGCTCACCCGAGAGGGAGAAGTAGAAATCGCCAAGCGCATTGAGCGCGGCCAGCTCCGCGTCATGAAGGCCATCTCCCGCTCGCCCATCGTCATTCGCGAGATCGCGGCCCTGGGCGAAGACCTCAAGCGCGGCGTGCGCAACGTCAAGGAAGTGGTGGTTTTCGACGAAGAGGAGCTCACCGAAGACGTCGTGCTCACCCGCGTCAAGGCCACGGTTGTGCGCATTGAGGCCCTGGTCAAGCACCAGAAGAAGATCGCTGCCTTTGAAGAGAAGCTCGTCGGCCCGGCGCCCACCACCAAGCTCAAGATCCGCGAGTTCCGCCACACCCGCTGGATGATCGCCCGCGAAAAGGTGCTCATTTCGCGCATTGTCCGCGAGCTCAAGTACACCCCCATTGAGCGCAAGCGCCTGCTCGACCGCGTCAACAAGACCGTCGACACCATGCGCACGCTCGAGCGCCAGATCCGCTCGCTCGACCAGAAGTTCGACGCCTCAAAGAGCGAAGAGCTCAAAAAGGAGTACCGCCGCCAGCAGAAGAACTGCCGCACCGACCTTGAAAAGATCGAGGCAGACGCCGGCGTCTCCATCGCCGAGCTGAAGCGTACCCAGCGCGAGATGATCCAGGGCGACATGGACGCCGAGCAGGCCAAGCGCGAGCTGATTGAAGCCAACCTGCGCCTGGTGGTCTCCATCGCCAAAAAGTACACCAACCGCGGACTCCAGTTCCTCGACCTGATTCAGGAAGGCAACATCGGCCTCATGAAGGCCGTGGACAAGTTCGAGTACCGCCGCGGCTACAAGTTCTCCACCTACGCCACCTGGTGGATTCGCCAGGCCATCACCCGCGCCATCGCGGACCAGGCCCGGACGATCCGTATTCCTGTCCACATGATCGAGACCATCAACAAGCTCATCCGCACCAGCCGCCAGTTGGTGCAGGAGCTGGGCCGCGAGCCGTCCAGCGAAGAGATCGCCCGCCGCATGGACATCCCTGTCGCCAAGGTCCGCAAGGTCCTGAAAATCGCGCAGGAGCCCATCTCGCTTGAAACCCCCATCGGCGAAGAGGAAGATTCGCACCTTGGCGACTTCATTGAAGACCGCCAGGCCGTGTCGCCCTCCGAGGCCGTCATCAGCGTCAACCTCAAGGAGTACACCTCGCAGGTGTTGCGCACCCTCACCCCACGCGAAGAGCGCGTCATCAAGATGCGTTTCGGCCTGGAAGACGGCTCCGAGCACACGCTGGAAGAAGTAGGCCAAAGCTTCCAGGTCACCCGCGAGCGCATCCGCCAAATCGAAGCCAAAGCTCTACGCAAGCTGAGGCACCCCAGCCGCAGCCGCAAGCTGAAAGCCTTCGTCGAAGGCGTCAAGGAAATGTAATCAGCGGAGGCGGCAGTGGGCTTCAGCCCGCTGCACAGCGATCCCCTGAAGAACAGTAGAAGGCCGCAACCCGCAAGGGCTGCGGCCTTCCTTATTGCAAACCGCGCAGGAGCCTTGGCCATCGCGCGAAGGGGGCCGTCGAGCCATCACGATCGGTATCCCATCCATCCCGCGCCCGTTGCCCAGGGCGGCCGCCCGCCCCCCATCCGCCCCATTGCTATAATCCTTGCTTGGTTCAACCACCCAGCCAACGAGGGCGCCTACCCATGAAAGAAATCACCCGCCGTCAATTCGGCCAGACCATCGCTGCCACGGCAGCCGTAACGGCCACCGGCATCTCCCTGCCCTCCACGCTTCTTGCCGCGCCGGCGCCCGCCGGCGCCACCTTCCCCAAGGGCTTTCACTGGGGCTGCGCCACCGCCGCCTACCAGGTGGAAGGCGCCGCCACTGAAGACGGCCGCGGCCCGTCCGACTGGGATGTCTGGTCTCACACCCCCGGCATCACCAACAACGGCGATACCGGCGACGTGGCCGACGACTCCTACCACCGCTACAAGGAAGACGTGCAACTGCTGAAGAACCTCGGGGTCAGCACCTATCGCATGTCCATCGCCTGGTCCCGCATCTTTCCCACGGGCAAGGGCGAGCCGAATCCCAAGGGCCTCGACTACTACAACCGCGTGATCGACGAGCTGCTCGCCAATCGCATCACCCCCTATGTCACCCTCTTCCACTGGGACCTGCCCGCGGCACTGCCGGGGGGCTGGCAATCGCGCGACACCGCCCTTGCCTATGCCGACTACGCCGCCTACGTCAGCAAGCACATCGGCGATCGCGTGCACCACTTCATGACCACCAACGAGTTTGTCTGCTTCACCGATCTCGGCTACAAGGAAGGCCGCTTCGCGCCCGGCCTCAAGCTGCCCCCGGCCCAGGTCAACCAGGTGCGCCATCACGGTATTCTCGCCCACGGCCTCGGCGTCCAGGCCATCCGCGCCAACACCGCCGCCGGAACCCAGGTGGGCCTCGCTGAAAACGCCAATGTCTACGTCCCCACCATCGCCACGGAAGACAACATCAAGGCCGCCCAGCGCGCCACCCGCGACGGCAACGCCCCCTTCCTGACCACTCTGATGGAAGGCAACTACCCCGACTTCTATCTCGAGCGCGAAGGAGCGAACGCTCCTAAAGTCGAGCCCGGCGACATGAAGGCCATCGGCAGCAAGCTCGACTTCGTCGGCCTCAACGTCTACACCGCCGACTACGTCCACGCCGACGACTCCCCCAAAGGCTTCGCCATCGAGGCCCGCCAGACCTCGTACCCGCACATGGCCTCGCCCTGGATCAACATCACCCCTGAGTGCGTCTACTGGACGGTCCGCAACGTCAGCGATCTGTGGCACCCGCCCGCCATTTACATCACCGAGAACGGCTGCTCCGCCGACGACGTGGTCACCCCCGCCGGCCGCATTGAAGACACCGACCGTGTGATGTATCTGCGCAACCACATCACCCACCTGCAGCGCGCCGTTGCCGAGGGCTACCCCGTGAAGGGCTACTTCCTGTGGAGCCTTCTCGACAACTTTGAGTGGTGCGACGGCTACAGCAAGCGCTTCGGCATCCACTATGTCGACTTCAAAACCCTCAAGCGCACGCCCAAGCTCAGCGCCGAGTGGTACCGCGAGGCCATCAAGCAGAACCGCGTCGTCTAAAGCATTTTCGGAAGATGAATATCAAGCTTGCTCCGGCAAGCAGTTTCTTCCGCCGGATCGACGCGGCTCCATCCGTAAAGCGCGATCTCTCTCGATCTGGCGGTTATTGGCTCGGCAAAGGCCGCGCCCTTTCAAGACTGCGACCGCTGGAGCCAGCCAGTGCTCCTGCGGACTTGAAGCGGCAGATGCAGTTACGGGAATCCGGTTGCTACGGAGAATGCCGCAGGCCCCGGTTTTCCAGATTTCCAACTGCGGCCGACTTCTTCACAGGCGGGGTTCGGCCTAGACTCTTGAGATATGGCCACGATACCCGACCTGACATTGGAAGCTGGACTCCCCGCGAACATCGACGCGGAAAAGACGATTCTGGGTGCGATTCTTCTGGATAACTCCGCACACGCCGAGGCGGCGGAGAAGATTGAGTCCGACGATTTTTATCTGGACTCGCACCGGCGTATCTTCCAGCGAATGAGCCAGTTGATGGACGCGCAGCGGGCCGTGGACATTGTGACGCTGGCCAATGAACTGTCGCGCAACAAGGAAGTGGAGGCGGTGGGCGGGGTAGCCTACCTGGCGTCGCTGACGGAGGGTTTGCCGCGGCGGCCGGTGATTGAGGAGTACATCCGGATTGTCAAAGAGAAGAGCCTGGCGCGGAAGCTGATGGCGATCTGCTCGATGGCGATTGCGCGGGCGGCCGACCAGTCTGACAGCATTACCGACATTCTGGGCGACGCCGAGAGCAAGCTGATGGAGGCGACGGAGAAGAGCATCAACTATGGCTTCCAGTCGCTGGACCAGATTGTTGAGAACTCATTCGGGACGATTGACAACCTGTACAAGCAGAGCCGGGAGGTGACGGGCCTGGCCACCGACTTTACCGATCTTGACCGGATGACGAGCGGGCTGCAAAAGGGCGAACTGATTATTATTGCGGCGCGACCTTCCATGGGCAAGACGGCGTTTGCCATCAACATTGCGCAGAACGCGGCCATCAACCACGGTTCGATTGTGGCGATCTTCAGCCTGGAAATGAGCAAGGCGTCGCTGCTGCGGCGCATGCTGGCCTCGCAGGCGTGGGTAGACCAGCAGATGCTGCAGAAGGGCTTTCTGGGGCGGGACGAGCACGACAAGCTGCAAAAGGCGCTGGGGCAACTGGTGGAGAGCCGGATGTTCATTGACGACTCGGCGGGCATTTCGATGTCGGAGATGCGGGCGAAGGCGCGGCGGCTGAAACAGCAGGCCGGGGGCCTGGACCTGATTGTGGTGGACTACCTGCAACTGATGTCGGCAAGCGTTTCGGCGGGGGGCAAGAAGGGGTTTGAGAACCGGACGCAGGAAGTGTCGGCGATTTCGCGGGGCCTGAAGGCTCTGGCGAAGGAACTGGATGTGCCGGTGGTGGCGCTTTCGCAGCTATCGCGTGCCAGTGAGCGGCGCGGGGACGACAAGCGGCCGATGCTGAGCGATCTGCGCGAGTCTGGGTCGATTGAGCAGGACGCGGACGTGGTCGCGTTTATTCATCGCGAGTCGTACTACAACCGGACCGATGAGCTTTCAGATGCGGACAAGGCGAAGTCGGAGATTATTATCGCCAAGCAGCGCAACGGCCCCACAGACACGGTTTTCCTGAACTTTATTGGCAAGTACACACGGTTTGACAACCGCGAGGGCGGGCAGGAGGGCTGAGGATTCACAGTTCGTTGAGGATGAGGGCGACGCGTCCGACGAGGAGGTCGTTGGAGGATTCGCCGGGTTCGACTTCGAGAACGTCGACTGGGGCAGCGATATTGTGGGGGCGGAGGACGACGCGGTTGGCGGCGAAATCGACATAGCGCAGGAAGAGACGCGGGCCAACGCGAACGGCGAAGAGGTTGGGGCGGTTGGGGCGGTAAGGCATGAGCGAGATGTAGTGCCGGTCAATGAGGACAATTGCGTCTGGCAGGACCAGGGGCTCCATGGCCGCGGCGTCGGCGGGGGGTATGCGGACGGCGACAAAGCGCTGCCAGGCGCGGCGTGGGTTTGAGACGCGGGCGCGGATGGTCTGTAGCAGTCCGGCGGGCAAATGGAGCATGAACTGGACGGCATTGGGGCGGATGTAGGGCTCAAAGAGGGCGGCAGAGTGGATGACGACGGGGACGGAACTGTCATCGTCGGCGGAGAGCCCCGAGCCATGGTAGGCAGACGGGAGCAGGTCGGCGGCGGACATGCGCTGCGAGGCGAGGATGCGGTCGATTGCGTCGAGGGAGAGCTGTCGCCGGCTATGGAGAAAATTGGACAGATGCGCCTGGCCGAAACCGGACTGGCGCGCCAGCAGGGAGACACTGAGGCTCCCCCGCTGAATTCTGCGGAGCAGTTCCAGCCGGAGACGCTCGTGCATCTGGGTAAAATTCATCTGTGGATAATTCGCCACCAGCAAAGGCAACGAATTGACACCGCTTTCTTCCAGAAAAGTTGAAAGGGCTAAATGCCCTTTATTCTCTGCGTTGACAGCAAGAATTGAAAACGCATACGCGGAAAACCGGCGCGATGCGTTGACGCAGGAGAATCATATTTCTAGATTGGGCTTACTTAAATCGTATTGATCTGTGGGAATCTTTTGGGGAACGTTTTCTTGCCGGAAGGCTGAGACGGAAGTGTTTTTGTCCGTCTCAGCGGTAAGTGAACAAACGAAGGGGCATATGCCCTGGAGGTTTCTCCCATCCCTTTACTCAGAATGCCGGTGAGGCATGTTGAGGCGGGTCAATGCGGAAATTCCAGGATCTGCGCGCCATGAGCTTGACAATCAACAAGGGAATCCAGCCGGCAATCCCCCATCAGGACACAAGAAACCTGAGTTGCCGTAACTGGTTCACTTCACCCCGCGGAACAGGCAGTAACAAAAGATTCCGATGGGATGCGATGCGAGAACGGAGAATCCGTCATGGAATTGCGCGTGCATTTGAAAATTTGCGAGGGTTGCGGGTGTCTTTGGTACCGCGCCCAAACTCAAGGGACGGTGTATTGCAAGGAGTGTGAATTGAAGCTGAAGGAGTTTCCCTCACCGGAGACCCGTCGGCGGCGTGGGCGGCCATCAAGGAAATCGCTGGTCGCGGTTTGGGCAGTGGCTGAAGCCGATGGGGGTGTGCGATGAGCGCAGTCCTCCAGTTGCCGATGCCGTGGGGCGGGATACGGTCCGCCGTGAGATGGAAGCAGGATCGGGATGCTCGTGTGCGAGCGGCTGCGAATACGCCGGCAGCGGCTGTAGAGCGGGTGGAGGCTCCTGTTGCGGAGCCGGCAACCAGCGTCGCTTTCTATCGCAGGCACACCGAGAAGATGCTGAGGCGCTACCTGTATGCGTCGATGCAGGTGGGGCGAGCTCCGTCTGTGTTGGGTGAACCGGTGGCACGTGGATGGGCTTCGAGCCGTCCGGTGAAGACCTTCGAGGATGCGGTGATCTTTGTTCTCGATGTGGAGAAGTGCCTGAACGACCTTGGATCTCTGGACCGGCAGATACTTTACCGGGTTGTGATCCAGGAGTATACCCAGACGGAGACAGCAACCTTGCTGGGGATGAGCTGCCGCAGTATTTCGACAAAATTCCCCCAGGCGCTGGACCGGCTGACAGAGAAGCTGCTGGAGACGGGCCTGCTGGTGTTACCGCACTGATAGACGCAATTGAAAGCGGCCGAGGGGGCAGCAAAGCCAGCTGCCCCTTGCCGGCGGTATATACGGGCGGCGCGGAACCGCGAGGGAAGCTTGGCCCGGTGCAGCGCGGCTCTGCTATCGTGATTGGGTTTCGTCCCTCCATTCCAGAGGGTACGCAGAGTTCGGAGGAACCCATTCCATGACATTGAAGATGCGAATCGACTGGCCCTTCCTGGGGCTGATGGCTGCGCTGGCGCCCTGTGCGCTTGCGGGGCAGGATACGCCGAAGCCGACGACCGCGGCTGAGGCGCCTGTGCGGGACAGCAGCTATATTGACGCTAAGGGCGCGGCGCATGTGACGCGGGTGGTTCCGATTCCGCAGACGATCAGCGTGGAGGCGCAGGCAGGGCTGGCGCGGCAAGTGCCCGACCAGGGTCCGCCAGAGCCGTTGGCAACGCGCCGGGCGCGGACCGATGCCTACACCGCGACCGCACGGGTGGCCTGGACGAAGATCTGCCCCAACCAATTGGTGGAAGACCAGATTGCCGGGGTTCCCGTCCGCATTGTCACTCCCGAGGGAATGCCTGAAGGCAATCGCGACAAGGTGCTGATGAACCTGCACGGGGGCGGGTTTGACTCGGACTCGGGGTCGTATACCGAGTCGATTCCGATTGCCGGCTATACGCGGATGAAGGTGATTGCCGTGCTTTACCGGCTGGCGCCGGAGCATCCGTTTCCCGCGGCGGTGGACGACGCGGTTGCCGTTTACAAGGAGTTGCTCAAGACCTACAAGCCCGAGCATATTGCCGTCTATGGAACCTCGGCGGGCGCCATTTTGACGGCGGAAGTGGCGGCGAAGCTCAAGCAGTTGGGACTGCCTCTTCCGGCTGCTCTTGGCGTCTTCAGCGGCATGGGAGACGCGGCGCGGGCAGGGGACTCGATTGCCATGTACGCGCTGCACGGGCTCTCCGGCCATCTTGAAGAGCCGGACCTGACCCCGCACGCAAGCCCCTATGCCGGCGCGACCGACCCCAAAGATCCCATCCTGTCGCCGATTTACTCTGACCTGCACGGGTTGCCGCCCACGCTGTTTGTGACCAGCGGCCGGGACCTGCTTTTGAGCGGGACGGCGAACCTGCACCGGGCCTATTTGAACGCCGGCGTGGACGCGCGGCTGGTGGTGTTTGACGCGCTGACGCATGCTTTCTGGTATGACCCCAAGCTGCCGGAGGCGATTGAGGCCAACCATATGATGGCGAAGTTTTTTCTGGAGCAATTAAGCAAGTAGCGGGGTCGGCGACGACCGGTGGCGGGGTGACGTGACTGTCTGAAATTGGGACAGTCACGATGGATTGATTGAGGTTAAGGAACGAGAAATTCTTAAAGAACTCTAATTGTCTGACTTAGATATTTCGACGAATGGGCGGAATTGACGGGCGAGGCTGTGCGCGGTCGGGCGGATGGCGGGGTGCGGGGTGTGTGCGCCCGGAAGTCATTGGAATTCTCTTATCTTTCAAGGGGCAATGAGCGGGATGTGTGGTCATGGTCTTGCAGTCTGATGGGCGTCGGGATGTTTACGCCAAGCCGGGCGGCAGAGTGCTGTTCGGACCGCGCAATCGGGCCAGGAAACCGGCCGACTTCCGGCGATGAGGGATATGGTGACTACTCGATTCGATTCGGCAACCGCGCGGAGCTGGGCACTTGCGATTGCGGGGGCCGCGTGTGCGGGTGC
>Ga0302319_10016898_pt1 | contig 13407 bp, 10 predicted proteins | sample Bog_T0_2_FD_203319 | JGI IMG/M metagenome (GOLD analysis project Ga0302319, IMG submission 203319) | Peat permafrost microbial communities from Stordalen Mire near Abisko, Sweden - Bog_T0_2 | ecosystem: Environmental > Terrestrial > Soil > Wetlands > Peat | place: Sweden: Abisko, Stordalen Mire...
CGTAGGCAGTGCCGGGATCGAAGGGAGACGCGGCAATGCCGTTGATGCGAATCCACTCGGGCGCGTCCTTGGGCGTGACGTTCTGCCAGGTTTTGCCGTCGTCCGTGGTGAGGTTGATGAGACCGTCGTCTGAACCGACCCAGATGAGTCCGGCTTTCAGAGGCGATTCGTCCACGGTGAAGATGGTGTCGTAATACTCGACCGCGGTGTTGTCTTTGGTGATGGGCCCGCCGCTGGGACCTTGCTTCGATTTATCGTTGCGGGTGAGATCGGGACTCATCACCGTCCAATGCTGGCCTTCATCTGTAGTGGCCATAAGGACGTTGGCGCCCGCATAGAGGCGCTTTGGATTGTTCGGCGAGAAGAGCAGCGGGAAGCTCCACTGAAAGCGGTACTTCATGGCTTCAACACCGGAACCCATGGGATTGTCGGGCCAGGCGTTGACGTCGCGCATGGTGCCGTTCTTTGTGTCGAGGCGGGTGAGCAGGCCGTCGTAAGAGCCGGCGTAAACGAAGTTCGAATCGAGCGGGTCGGGAGCGATCCAACCGCTTTCGCCACCGCCTACGTCGTGCCAGTCACGCTCGGAGATGGCGCCGTCGTTGCTGCGGCTGAGAATGGCGACCGTTGAATTGTCCTGCTGCGCACCGTAGATGTGGTAGGGAAAGTCGTTGTCCACGGCGACGCGGTAGAACTGGCCGGTGGGCTGATTGTCTTCAGTGCTCCAGCTCTTGCCGCCGTCGAAGGTGATTTGCGCGCCGCCGTCGCTGGATTCAATAAAGCGGTTGGGATCTTCCGGCGCTATCCATAGATCGTGATTGTCGCCGTGCTGGTTGCGAATCCTGGTAAAGGTCTTGCCGCCATCCGTGGAGCGGAAGAAGCTGGTGTTCACCGCGTAGACAGTGTTCTCGCTCTTGGGATCGGCGAAGATCTGCGAATAGTACCATGCGCGCTGCTTGATGGAGTTGTCGCCGTTGAGCTTGGTCCAGGTGGCTCCAGCGTCATCGGAACGGAATACCCCGCCCTCCTGGGCCTCGATAAGCGCCCAGACGCGATCAGGATTGGCGGGTGATACGGTGACGCCGATGCGGCCGAGAACGCCCTTGGGCAGCCCTGGGTTGTGGGTCAGCTCCTTCCATGTGTCGCCGCCATCGGTCGACTTCCAGATGCCCCCGTCCGGGCCGCCGCTTTCGAAAGTCCATGGCTTGCGCACCACCTGCCAGATTGCGGCATAGAGGACGCGCGGGTTACCGGGGTCCATGGCCAGATCGACCGCGCCGGCATTGTCGCTTTTGAAGAGAACCTTTTGCCAGGTCTTGCCGCCGTCTTTGGAGCGGAAAACGCCGCGATCGGGATTGGGGCCGGCCATGTGACCCATGGCGGCGACATAGACGAGATCGGGGTTTTTCGGGTCGATGCAAATCTGGCCGATCTGCTGCGTCTCTTCGAGGCCGACGTGGGTCCACGTCTTTCCGGCATCGGTGGACTTGTAGACGCCGTCGCCACGGGAGGCGTTGCCACGGATGGTGCTTTCGCCGGTTCCGACGTAGACCACATTGGGGTCAGAGGGGGCGACGGCGATGGAGCCGATGGAGCCGAAGTTGATCTGCCCGTCCGTCACCGGCTGCCAGGTGTGGCCGCCGTTCACGGTCTTGAAGACGCCGCCGCCGGTGCCCCCGAAGTAATAGACGAACGGCTGTCCGGCAACACCGGCAACAGCGCCGACCCGGCCACCGCGGAAGGGACCGATCTGGCGCAGCTTCAGCGCGGAGAGGCCGTCGAATGGACCATCCGACTTAGGCGGCGTCGGCTGCTGCGCGGCTGCGGCAAGGGCGAGGGCTGAGAAGGTGCAGGCGAAGGTGGCATGGCGAAATAGGCTGGACACAAAAGAACTAGGCACGAGGATAGGCTCCCTTTTGGCAAGGTGTGGGGTTGGCAAAGATCGGACAGAAAGGACTACGCATGGTCGTTGTTTTCCGGAGGAACGGAGTTTTCGAGCAGGACGCTCGGGTCGGGCAAATGGTCTTAGGAAATACAATACATTCCTCAGCCGGTTCTGTGGGCTTCAATTGCGGCCTTGAGGGCGGAGTCATCCCCTGGCCCGCCAGGAAAGCAGAAACTCAGTCCCTGGGGCCTTTTCAGGCGGGGCCTCGATATACTGGTCAGCACAAGCTCGTCGGCCAACGAGAACTTCTATACTCCGCCGGCGTTGCGCCGAACTCCGCGACTCCCATGCAATTCAAAGGCAACCATGACTCTACTGGATCTTTGTTCCTATCTCGGCCTCGCGGCGGCAGGAGGCGCCGCACTCAATCTCCTGCTCGGATTGCTGATCTCCCTGCGATATAGCCCGGTGCGTTACTGGCCGCATCTGCGGCTCAATCTCTTTGCTTTCCATCGGTGGACCGCCTATGGAACGATCCTGCTTGTGCTCACCCACCCTTTGGTGCTGCTGTTTCTCGACAAGCCGCCTTTTCGCGTTTTCGATATCCTGCTGCCCATTCAATCGCCGCTGCAGCCGCTCATCAACCTCGCCGGCGCCGGCGCAATGTATCTTCTGCTCATCGTCTTTGTAACTTCGCTGCTCCGATCCCGTGTCGGGCGGCCGCTTTGGAGGCGTCTACACTACCTTGTTTTTCCCGCAGTGGCGCTTGTCTTCGTGCATAGCATCTTTACCGATCCGGACCTGAAGGACGGGCATCCCGATCTGCTCGATGGAGGCAAAATCTTCGTCGAAATCCTGGCTCTAGTCTGTTTTTTCGCCATCGCGCTGCGCATTCGACTTCGTGGCAGAGGGCTGCGCCCAGCGGTGGAGAGTTCCGCCAAGGCTGCCGCCATCAGACAGGAAAGTTGATGGCGCTTGCCAAACCACCTGCGTTGGGGCGGACGCTCGCTATTCGCTCGCAGGGGTGGCGGGCGGCGGGAGCATCCTTGCACTGCTGGTTGAAGCTCGTCGGCGGGTGCGGGGCAGGTGCGGGTTCTCTCATTTTCTTTTGTGCGCCTTCGGAGGGAATTTATAGGCAAAACCCTGCGGTGGGGCAGTCGCTGCGTGTGAAGAAGGCGGTTCTCTATTTTGAAAGGCGGCCAGTGAGATTGAGGTCGATGGCGACGTCGTTGTCCGCTTTCCAGATCAAGAAGCTTGGATTCTTCAGTCCCCATTGGACGTACGGTACGACAAAATGAGCCTTGGCCGTTGCGGCTGTGCCTTCAATATGGACTTGGATGGGGATGGTGATCTGGTGAGGCGTGGCGAGGAGCGTGAAGATGCCGGTCACCTGAATGGCCGAGTCGCCTGAAGGAGCTATTGCGCCGGTATAGGCCTTGGGCTCAAAGGAAACAGTTGCGTACTGCTCGACCTTGAGGATGTCCTTGTTCATCTTCTTGTCGCGACTGTCATTGCCGGTCTTGCCGCTGCCGGCGAGGACGACTACAGAACCCGAAATCCTGGAAGCGCTGGGGTCGAAGTCTATCGATCCGGATTGGACGTGAAAGACGCCGTTGACGACTTCGTGGGTGGTATTGAGCGTTATCTTGACCTGGCTGGAGTCGGGATTGACGGTGAAGGCCTGATGCTGGGCGAGGGCGGCTGGAGCGAGTACGGCAGCGAGGGCGAAGACGGTGAAGGATTTCATTGCTTCTCTCCTATGGTGTTTGACTACCAGGATCTCCGAAGTGCGACCGCAGGTCCCCTTCGACTGCGCTCAGGGCAGGCTTTCGACTCCGTTTGGCCCAAAAGCGGGCCAGACTCCGCTCAGGATGACAGCGCATTTGTGATTCGGACATTTGAGACACCACACTAGATTTGAGCCGGCGACTGCATGGGAGCAACAGCGGCGTGCTGGGCGACGCGGGTCAGCTTTGCCGTTACGCGCATCACGCCGGGCCAGACCCTGAGGCAGAACGGTAATACAGCGCGTGCGACGGAGTTGTTCAATCCATCGGCGGCGATCTCGGCAACGCGCATCTGGAGGCGCAGAGCGGACCGCAGGTTAGCCTGGAAGACCGGCGCCGGTTCCGCAGCAAGATAGGCAGCGACGGCACAACGCGCGGTATGGAGCGCGATGGATATGCCATCGCCGGTGAAGGAGGGGATGACAGCCGCCTGATCGCCAATGCAGTAGAGGCCATTCTCCGTTGTGGGGCGGATGTAACCATACGGGATATGAGTGATGGCGATGGGCTTTGCGAGCAACGGCTCCGCACCGGCAAGCCTCATGGCTAGATGTGGACAGTCCCGCTGCACCTTCGCGAGGAAGCTTTCCCAGCGATTGCCCACACGCGCGAGATGGCGCTGTTGCACCACGCAGCAGAGGTTTGCGATGCCGCCCTCGACCGGCTGGATGCCACCATAGCCTCCCGGATAGAGCATCAACTCAGAGGCGCGCGCGAGCTCAGCGGCCTGAGCGGGGGCCAGGCGAAAATACATCTTGAAGGCGACCCACCGCTGCGGGTCCTCCGGACGCCCGTGGCCGCGGAGATCGTGCTTGCCTGTGGCGAGAAAGACCGTTGGAGCTTCAAAGGTGGCGCCGTCGTCGAGCGTAGCCTGCCAGACGTTGGGCGCCGTGCGCGCGAGCGCCTGCACGCTGCGGCCGCGCTCTACGCGGACTCCCGCGGCAATGGCTTCGGCGATGAGCGCGGTATCAAGCGCCTTGCGCGTGAGCGACGCCGCGGGAAAAGGCAAGGGGGCCTGGGCGGCGCGGCTGGCGGCGGCGAGGCGAACGTAGGTGATGGGCACGGCGCCGAGCGAAGCCGCGTCGATGCCGAGCGCGTGCAGGTCTTCAAGGGCCTCACCGCTCAGGAACTCTCCGCAGACTTTATGGCGCGGGGTGGGCTCGCGTTCGATCAGCGTGACGCACAGTCCCTGGCGGGCGAGCGCGATAGCAGCGGCGCAGCCCGCTACTCCACCACCGAGGATGAGAACTTTGTCGTGCAAAGGAATTCGATTTAAAGTGGACGTTGTAACTGGAATCTCCTTTTTGGGGTTCCGATACTGGAAGTATACCGCTGCGATGTTATTGCATGGCGAATGCCGCGGTTGGGTAGTGGTGGACTTTGCAATCCAAAGCGCTGTCGCAATGGTTTGACGGAGCACTGGGGACATGGTGAGCCTCAGTCTGCTGTGAGCGATCTTTCACACCAGCAAGATTGGCAACGGAGCGCTGGTAACTTCGCAAAATTGGCCAGTCAGATCATTGAGTGGCCTGTAACATCGCCTTTTCGTGGTCCAGCTCCCCAAGACACACACGCTGCGCCTATCCCTATAATTCAAGTTGAGGACATATTGCGCGTGACTACGGCTTACCTGAACCTCATTGCGGAGACAATGCGCTCAAATGGGGTCTAGTGCGGGAATCGAATTCAGGCTGAGGGTCTCTCCGCGCGATCTGCCGGAGCTGATGGATGGCGACTGCAGCTATGAGGATTTCCGTGGCTGCCTGCGCAGCCTGGAGCAGATCAACCGCTGGCTGCTTGGATATCGGCCGACGCTGGCCTGGCTGAAGCGGCTACCGCCTGGCTTGCGTGATCACGGATTGCGCGATCCGGTGCACATTGTCGATGTGGGCAGTGGCGGCGGCGATCTGCTGCGGCGGATTGCAGGCTGGGCACGGAGGCGCGGCATAGCTCTAGAGTTAACGGGGATCGACTTGAATCCTTATGCGGCGCGTGCGGCTGCGGAGTCTACGCCGAAGGAGCTTGGCATTGCGTGGGTGACCGGCAATGCTCTGGAGTATCGGCCGGGGAAGCGGGTGGATATCGTCGTGAGTTCGCTGACGGCGCATCATCTGGAGGATGAGGAGATCGTCGCGCTGCTGCGGTGGATGGAAGCGACGGCGCAGGTTGGTTGGTTTATCAACGATCTGGAGCGGTCGGAGTGGAGTTCAAGGATGTTTGGGTGGGTGGAGAGGATAGTGGGGTGGCACCGGTTTGTGCGGCACGATGCGCCGGTGTCGTTCCGGCGGGCCTTCCGTGAGGAAGACTGGGAGCGGTTGCTGACGGCGGCTGAGGTTCCGCGGCAGGCGGTGACGGTGGAGCATTGGCGGCCGGGACGGTTGTGCGTGGGGCGGCGGAAGTGAGGCGGGCGTTTCTGGAGTGGGCCATTGGCCGCACAACTGGCATCTCATCATGCTGATCGTTAGACCGAGGTATTCGATGGCGCGAAGCAGATTCCCTGTAGCCGCTTTTTTGACAATAATGTTGAGCACCGCAGCGCAGGCAGAACGCATTTCAGTGGCGCATATCCAACTCCCGAGGCATGCGGCTATGCTGGCGCGCACCGAGACTGGAAAGGTCATTGGCCGCGTTGAGTTTACGCAAGTGGTGCTGGGCGATGAAGTGACGATGCGCCTGACCTATCACCTTGTGGATGGGTCGATTGACGATGAGACGACGACGTACAGGCAGCAGCGCACATTTCAGTTAGTGCGCGACCATCACATACAGCAGGGGCCGTTCTTTGCGAAGCCCGTCGACTTTGCGGTGGAAGCCGCTACCGGCATAGCGACCAGCCGCACGGCGGACAAGAGTGGCAAGATACACGTCGAGAGCGAGCACATCGACCTGCCGGAAGACCTGGCGAATGGGTTCGTTGGAACGTTGGTGCTGAATGTGCCGCCTAATACGGCGCCGTTTCGGGTGGGGATGCTGGCGCCAGTCTTTGGCGGGCGATTGATTCGCATCCTGATCTCGCAGGAAGGCGAGCAACCGTTCCAGAAGGCAGGACAGACCCTTAAGGCGACGGTGTTCCGCATTCATCCGGAGTTGGGTGGCATTCTGGGAGTGATTGCTAAGCTGCTGCACCTTCAGCCGAAAGATGTGACGGTGTGGGTGCTGGAGGGTGAGCAGCCCGCGGTGGTGAGGGTCGTTGGGCAGCAAGGTGGTTTCGGGCCTGTGGTCAGCTCGGAACTGGAAGGGACCAGCTTCCGGAAATAGGACATCTTGCAAACCTAACTCTCAAAGGCGAGATGGGCATCACCCGCGTTTATGACGATGCCCTGAAATTCTCATGGCCTCCTGGCCGGCCATCAGCCGCGACGAGTGGTGAGCTCGCGCCAGTTGAGGCCAAGGTCCACGATGAGCAGCGAGGCAAGAGTGAAGGCGATGACACCGACGGCGGAGAGGGAGTCGCCGAGGTGGCCCCAGTAACGGGGCCATAGGTTGAGCACACGGCTGGAGACGAAGGTAAAGGTGACGGCGTAGGAACGCATCATCCACTGACGATGCTGGACGATTTGCCGGTTACGCGCGGTGATGAGGGCGGCGGTGGTGCAGACGATCCAGGCCGCGGCCTGCCCGCAGGTTCCGGGGAAGCCCGGACGGCCGTTGGCGAGGGCGACTCCGGTTGCGGCGCCGATGAAGACGGAGAGGACGTAGATGCGGCCGAGGACGCGATGGAGTTGGAGGTGACGCTGGCGGATCCGCGAGGAGAAATTGATGGGGCCGATCAAGAGAGCGAAGATTCCGGCGAGAGTGTGAGGGATGAGGAGGCCGCGGTCGGCGATGACCTGCAGACGGTAGGCGTGGTACATGGGGTAATCGGTGAGGAGAAGAACTTCTGAAGTGATGAAGACAAAGAGCGCCGTGAGACCAAGGGAGATCCAGAGAACGGTTTTGAATCGGGAACGGGTGGAGGTGGGCGCAAGCAGCGTGGAAGTTGCCATTATTCGCCTTTCAGAGGTTTAGACGTTTCGACGGGTTGGTTGGACGTTAGTGGACAGTGAGCAGCGGCTTGAGAGACCGGAATTCTATCCAAAATGCGACGAAAATGGCTGTTTTACCGCAATTGTGTGCTCGTAACTTCTTTGTTTTCATAGGCCGTTGAAACGTTTTTTGGCTAACTTCTTTGCTATCAACAAAACCGTGGGGGGGGGTAGGGGGGTCGGCATTTTTCTTTGCCTTGTGTTCGCCCTTCTGCCGCCTTCGAGAAAAGAATTGAAGAGGCTTCAGTGCGTCCCTTCAGGGCCACCTGCGGTGGCGTAGACGGTTGCTGCCGCTCGCATGAAATGACGGGCGGCGGGCGCTTCCCTGGACTGCTGGATGAGGCTCGGCGGCGGGTGCGGGACCGGTGCGGGTTCTCTCATTTCCTATTGTGCGCCTTCGGAGTTTAATTATCGGCAAAACGGCGGGGAGTTTTTTCGGAGTTAGTTTTCGGCTGGCGGTTGCTAAGGGATCGCATACGGAATGTAATACGAGATGTATATACGCTATGCGCTACTCATGGGATGGCCGCGCTCAGGCGGAGCAAGTGTGCCACTCTGCTACAATTGCACTTCTTAACCCAATGAAGACTGCCAATCAAATTGTCTTTCGCCGGGTCACGGACGCGGAGTTTTTCCATATCAACAAGCCGCCGGACACGGAAGAAGGGGGTGGCGGGCAATCATACATCGATTTCCCGATGACGACCGTGCGCCCGAAGGATTGGGTCAAGTTCTTCGCTGGTCAGAAGAAGGAAGGGTCTCACGGCCGTCCGTTTTGGAACATTCCAGTTAACAGTCTTGGCCTGGGAATGCCCCAGACCGCCAAAATCGGTCAACGTCGGGACGCGTCATATGCCATCCGAGCACAGAAGCTTCTCAGTAAGAAATCAAATCGACTGTATTCATGGCATCCGACTTACACCGGATTTCCAGTTCCAAAGGACCCATCCGTCCACGAAGCAATCTCCAACTTGGTCGTATACCTCATTCGAGCGGAGGAGGGAGATTACTGGGCCGGCTGGTTTCAAACCGCCAAACCAAAGACTGAGTGGGAGGTCGAAACGCGGCTAGCCCCGTTGTTCAACGCCGAGGACGGATATATCTATCTCGACCCCGGCGTGAAATTCGACGAGAATGATCTTGGCTGGCCTTTTCGGGCCGCAGTGGGGTCGAGTTCCTCAACTTCCGTTGCCGCAATTGCTCTGCCTGCAAAAGTGTCCGCACAGGTCCTTAAAAAAGCTACTTTGAAAGGCGCTTCAAAGAGCCCAGCAAAGCTGCCTTCGGCCTACTCTTCAAAGACTGAACAGCAAATCATGGACGATCTCCTGTCGGAGGACTTCGTAGACGCACAGGCCGCTAAGAAGCAGGTTGTCGTGAGTGTGCTGGAACGAAACCAGAGGATGGTTGCGGCCCTCAAAGCTCTCTACGGTGGGGAATGTCAGCTGACCGGCACAGAACACGCATTTAAGAAAGCTAATGGCGACATCTACTGCGAAGCTCACCATCTGATACCGTTGGGTGTTGGCGGCGCAGATTCTCCTTACAATCTCATCATTGTTAGTCCATTAGTCCATCGAATGTTACATTATGCGGTTGTATCGGAGATCGATCTGAGCAAAATCTCGGACAACAAGTTGCATATAACAATCAATGATGAACCATTCACAATCACCTGGGATCCAAAACACTTCAAGCTGATTGAACGGTACGTAAAGAAAAGTGATTTCGGGCAGAAGTAGCACTCTCTCGATTCAAAACGAATAGGTATTCGGTCATTCTGCGCGCGAGGGGGCTGTCATTACTTCGAAAACGCGGAACCTTAAATTCCCGAAGTTCGGCGGCACCGAATTGTGATAAGAGTTCCAGCATCTGGTCGCTGGATAGCAGGCCATCTTCGCTGTAGCTCACAACAAAAAGCGGACAATCCATGCCTTTTATGATCTTTGAGAATGCTTCCCTGATCCTGACCTTGGAGCAGAAATCCGAGTACTGGTCTCTCCACGGACGAAGGCCGCTCACTCCAATTGCTTCTGGAGCGTCTCCGCGAGCAATCGTTTCGATTAGATGATAGTTGGCTGCGTATTGACGCTTCATGTACGGCGGGTCGAGATAGCATAGGTCCGCTGCCAGGCCTTTGGAAACGAGTTCAGCCGGACCTTGCATGATTACGTGGTCACACGAGAAGCCCCAAACGAACTCAGTGGGCAATAAGGTTAACCTAGAAAGCGATCCATTGCACCACTTTGATCGGAAGTGACCGTACGTACCGGCGATGTTGGCAACGCGATTCGTTGCCAGTACCAGATCGTGCCTGAGCAGGTCGTGCTCCACTTGCGTCACCGCACCGTCATTTCTCCAGGCGTTCAGCTGACCGTTGATCGCATCTATTATCCCGGCATTTTCGTCAGACAAATACATCCGCGGCTCACAGCCGGCTGCCGGCTGGCCCGCCGGGCTGTACTCCCGAACCATCAGACCTTGAATCGGCTTAAGGGCCTGGAGCTTGTCAAGAACTCCAAAATACGAACCACCAAGCTTTGCAAAGGGGGGCGGCGAATCGAGTGTAAGACGGACTCGCGCATGCTGAACCGCAAAGGTCATTAGGTCTGAAGCTATTACGCCGAACCCAGACGCACGAAGAGCAGCCGACACGCTCGCGGTGCCACACATCAGATCGGCGACGACTTGCCCAGGCTGAACAAGCGAAGTGATGGTGGACATGAGTTGGCGAAGAAATCGAGTTTTGTTCCCAATATACCTGTATGACACTTACTTACACCCTGACCGCGCGGAGTTGAGATACGTCGGCCCTCATTGTTGTGATGGATTGCAAAGACTGCGCTTCGTCTAGAACGTTCAATACCCACGCGCATGCTTTGCTGTCGAGGTCATAGAGGCCGGCAACGAGCGCATCGACACGCAGGTCAGTTGACGAGTCCGCAGGTTTATTCCGACGGCGTTCCACGACAGCATTGGCGATCGCTCTTGCCTGTCTCCACTGCCGTCCCCCCTCAGATACAAGAGGAACGGGAAGCTCCGCGATTGTCTTTTGCGTGACGTACGGGTGGGACCGCCATTCACTTTCTCCCGTCCTTTTCAAGTGGTAGGCCAACATAACCCTTGAGCAAAGAACACCAAGGACATAATCCAAAAAGAACGACGGCGTGCTATTCGGCTTAGCTCGGTAATGAAACACAACCTGATTAGTGAAAGCGCCTGTCTCGTCTATAGCAGCCTTTATTCCCACACCGGTCTTACGGACCAGAAGTTTGCTGCCCTCAAACGACGAAGGATTCTTATAGTTAATCCCCGGAACCTTATCCTCGATGATTCGAGAAGAGTCACAGGAGTACCTGTCGACGTCCTCGCCAACGATCAAACGTCTCCAGCCCGATGGAACTGCCTTGCTAAGTCTTATGATCCTTTTCCGTATTCCCTCTGACAGTTCAAACTTCAACCCGCAGTTCTGGCATGTCAACCTTGCCTCGTCGCGCGGCACTGGGCGTGCTGTGTTGCACTTTGGGCAAAGTATCACCGAGCCGGTTTTCGACAGTTCGACTCCACGGCCCGAAATGAGCCACGACGCCCAGTCACTTCTCTGCCTGCTGATCTTTTGGAACACAAACTGATCTTGGAGACTGACGTCGATGCTGAAACGCCGTTCCGGGTCCGATTGGAAGTGCTTCTGCGGGATGAGATGCCCCTCTCGCGCTTTCGCATCTTGAAGCGAAAGGCGGTTAGAGAATACCTGATCGCGGAGTTCCTTCCGCAATCTGAAACACTCAACGGAACGCGCGAGCCGCGGCTGCATCTTCTCGCACACTACAACCGCGGTTCCTCGATATACCTGATCAAAGAATCCCTCTCCCAGTCGTGCGATCAAATGGAGTTGTGTGCGTTCCAGTAGTAAGGTCCGCAACGCTTTATGCTCGGGAAGGAAGAGGGAGTCGGGGATTATGAATGCCAAAATTGCATGTTTTGGCGTCACTCTTAAGCACAACTCAATGAATAGCTCGTATGAATCAAATTGACCTTGCGCAAGGTAATAACCGGCTCTGCGTAGATCGGCTGCAGACTGAGTCATAGAGGCGCCCCAAGGCGGATTGGAGATCACACCGGCAACAGTATCTTGTCCGACTAGGTCCTTCCATCCGGTCTCAACATCAGAAGCGTTCCCGCCCGGTTGAAGCGCATCGACGATTTTAAGAAATGATCCAGGGGGAAGGGTCTTCTGGGCCTTCTTGATTGCACGCGCGTCGATATCTACGCCCGCAATTCTGATGGAAGACCGAGCTCCCCTCTTCAGTACGCTCCTCAGGAGGGCCCCATCTCCGCAAGCCGGATCGATCACCAACAGGGACTTTTTCCGAGGCAGGTGGGAAAGAAGCTCGGAAGCGACCCAGTCCGCCAACAATTCGGGGGTGTACACTGCTCCAAGATTCTTCTCAATCACTGCTTGTCCGCCTCTTCTTTGATCAAATTCAAGCATCGCGCCAGGCGAAGGTCAAGCGAAACGTGGAGAATCTCATTCACTCAGTGCCATACCGGTCACGTCCCGATTTGGAGCTATCCCCCGGTTGCTGGATAGCCTACGCTCCCGGGCGCGTTGGAAATCCTATTCTTAGCTGGCCTGCTGCGGCACGGTCGAAAAGCAAATCGAGAGCTTGACGAACCAATTCCGAGCGCGAAACTCTCGTCTTTTCAGCAAGTTCGTCCAAGTGTTCCTTGTGGTCGTCGGACACCCAAACATTCAGCGGTCTGCCTCGGCGGCTCGGGGATACACTGCGGGCTTCGAGTCTCTCTTCCATGTCAATAATTGTGTATACACTTAAATACAGACTCGGTCAATACTGGTGTCAGCACTTTGGTGGGCGACCGCCCCAATCGGAAAGGTAATTCCCCTCTCCGGAAGGTGACCGCCGTTCACCGTGGCATGTCGCGGTGGAGGGCTTTTACCTGGTAGCCGGCGCGCTTTAGTTGATTGGCGATTTCTTCGGCCATCATTACGCTGCGGTGCTGGCCGCCGGTGCATCCGAAGGCGACCGTCAGGTAGCTCTTCCCTTCTTCGACATAATGCGGGAGCAGGTAGAGCATAAGGTCGAGGACGCGGGTGAGGAACTCGCGGGTTTGGGGAAAGCCGCAGATATACGCGGCTACCTTGGGGTCGAGGCCGGTCTTCTTGCGGAATTCAGGAACGAAGTGGGGGTTGGGCAGGAAGCGGACGTCGAAGACCATATCGGCGTCGAGGGGCACGCCGTTTTTGAAGCCGAAGCTGAGGCAGGAGACGAGTAGCTGCTGGGCCTGGTCGTGGTGGCCAAAGCGGTCGAGGATGTGGGCGCGGAGCTCGTGGACGTTGAAGTCGGAGGTGTCGATGAGGGTGTCGGCGACGTTGCGGATGGGGTCGAGGAGCTGGCGCTCTTCAACGATGGAGCGGGAGACGGTTTCTGAGCGGCCGAGGGGGTGGGGGCGGCGGGTTTCAGAGTAGCGGCGGACGAGGACGGCGTCTTGCGCGTCGAGAAAGACGACGCGGGTGGAGAGCAGCTTGCGGACGCTCTTGAGGATTTCAGGGAGGCGGTCGAGGGTGGCGCCTTCGCGGATGTCGACGACGATGGCGGCGCGCTCGATTTCGGTGGATGCACGGACGAGGGCGGCGAAGTTCGGGAGCAGCTCGAGGGGCAGGTTGTCGACGGCGTGGTAACCGATATCTTCAAAG
>Ga0302319_10016902_pt1 | contig 13405 bp, 9 predicted proteins | sample Bog_T0_2_FD_203319 | JGI IMG/M metagenome (GOLD analysis project Ga0302319, IMG submission 203319) | Peat permafrost microbial communities from Stordalen Mire near Abisko, Sweden - Bog_T0_2 | ecosystem: Environmental > Terrestrial > Soil > Wetlands > Peat | place: Sweden: Abisko, Stordalen Mire...
GGGGTGCTGAGCCTTGGCTCGGGGGACTTTCCCTACGCATGGCAACCGGTTCCGGATGGGATCCCTTGGCGGGAGGGCCTCGCCCGAATCTCCGGCCTCCTCTTGCTCTCGGGTGGCGTCGGAATGCAGGTGAGACGCACGGCCGCGCCCGCCGCGCTCGCGATGGCGGCGTATCTGCTGGCCTGGGTGTTGTTCCTTCAGGGAGCCCGGGTGGTCCATGCCCCGGCAGATGTGGGTGCTTGGCTGGGAGTCGCCGAGAGCCTGGTGCTTACGTGCGGGGGATGGCTCCTCTTCGCTGCCCTCACATCGCGGGAGTCCCGGCAAAGGCTGCCGATCCTCTCGGGAACGAGTGGCGTGCGGACGGCGAGGTTCCTGTGGGGTGCCTCGTGCCTGGTCCTGGGTCTTTCCCATTACGTCTACACGCAGGCGACGGCCGGCATGATTCCGGCCTGGATCCCTGCGCATGTTTTCTTTGCCTACCTGACCGGCACCGCTCACTTCGCGGCGGGCGCCGGCGTTCTCCTTGGGATCGTTCCCCGCCTTGCGGCGACGCTTGAGGCGGTCATGGTGAGCCTGTTCGTTCTCGTGATACACGTGCCGGGCGTCGTCTCGGCGCCCTCAAGCCGGCTTCAGTGGACGATGGTATGTGTGGCTTCAGCCCTTGCGGGTGCGTGCTGGGCCACCGCCGGATCCTTCACATTGGCGCGTAGGACGGATGCCGAGACCCGTGGCGGGGAGATTTGACCCGTTGACGCGCCGGCCGCTTCCGGGGATCATCCGGTCGTCCGGGTTGTCCCAACGTGTGAGTCGTCACCCCAATAGAAGCATGAAAAAGCCCCTTTTCGCCCTTCTCGCCGCGCTCCCGCTCTGCGCTTCCGCGATCGACACGCCGCCGCCGGGATTCCCGGAAGCAAAGATCGAGACGCCGCCCCTTTCGTTGTTGGAGAACTCGCTCCAGGGCCTGCCGAGCTACCTGAACGGGTTCCGAATCGAGGTCCAGCGGCCCACAGAGGGATCGCGCTTGTACTCCACGATGCCGATATTGGTCCCGAGCGGCGACCCCGATCCAAAGATGGTCAAGGCGCCCGACGCATCCGTGGAATACAAGCTCACTATCAAGAATCCCTTGGACGACCCGTCCAAGTGAGAGCGCAGCCGGGCGCCGCCTAGACCTCGGGTTCCGGTGGCATCGAGAGGACGACGATCGCCACCCCGGCCACGACAATCGCACTTGCCGCATAGAACAGGCCCCTTGGGACCTCCCCGAATAGGAGGTACCCGAGGATGCCCGCGAACACGAATTGGCTCACGTTGCACAGGCTGACGATCTGTCCGCGGATCCGGCGCATCGCTGCGTTAAGGAGCGAATGGCCGCACACGGTCGGGATGGCCGCAAGGGCCGCCATGAGCACCCATTCCCTGAACGAGCCGGCCGCGAAGGTGTGCATTCTGGGCAGCGCCACGACCAGGCACACCAGGGACGCCTGGGCATAGACCGGGATCACATAGAGCCAGATGGACGGGAAGTCCCTGTTGCGACGGCCGAGCGCCAGGTAGAGCGCAAAGAGGAGCATCGAGACCAGGCAGATCCCGTCGCCGGCGAGTGTTCCGCCGCCCATAAGGACATCCTTAACCGAGAGGGTGGCCAGTCCCACGATCGCCAGGGCTGTCCCGGCGACCTCCGCCGCGTTGATCCGCTCACTGGCCAGCCCCAGCAGGAAGAAGGGCAGGGCGATCGGGACTAGGTTCACGATAAGGGTGGCCTGCGCCACGGCGGTCATCCGGGCGCCAAGTGTCCAGGTGATCAGGTGGAGCGCCAGCACGAAGGCAGGAAGGTGCGTGCGCCGCAGGTGGTGCCGTGTGAACGCGCCCGGGCGGCGCCTAAGCTGCATGAGAAAGACCGGCGCCAGCAGAACGGAGGCTATCACCAGCCGAAGCGCTGTCAGCACGAACGGGTCCGTGGTGCTCTCTCGGATGAACAGGGCCGAGGTCGCGCAGGCGAGGACGCCCAGGAAGAGCAGCAGGTACCGCAGGAACATCGGCCCATAAGCTGGCAGAATGGCCGCAAGCAACGCAAACGAACGTTATCGGGAATCCCGCAATGCAGCTTGAGAAGGCGGCAAACTGCTCTTTCCTGTAATAACCCCACCCCATGAAGAAAATACTATGCCTTGTTGCGTGCATGGCCGCGCTCTCCCTGGCCCGAGCAGGCAACTACCAGAACTTTGACGTCGCCGTCTACATCACCGTGAGGGAGGTGAACAGCTTCGCCGACCCGGCCGTGCTCCAGGCCCAGTGGGACCTGATCAGCAGCCAGGTGAAGGTCGACAAGGTTTACATCGAGGTGCACCGCGACCGGATGCTGGCCGATGACGCGCTCCTCGAGAAGGTGAAGAAGTTCTTCACCGACCGCGGTGTCCAGGTGGCTGCGGGAAGTGCGTTCACCGACAGCGAGGCGAACCTGTTCGCCACCTACTGCTACACCAATCCCGCGGACCGCGACTACGTTAAGAAGGTTTCCGAGCTCGCGGCGCGCCACTTCGACGAGTTCATTCTGGACGACTTCTTCTTCGTGAACACGAAGACCGATTCCGATATCGCGGCCAAGGGCGAGCGTTCGTGGACCGACTTCCGCCTGGACCTTATGGACGACGCGGCGGCCAACCTGATCATCAAGGCGGCCAAGGACGTCAATCCCAAGATCAAGGTGGTCATCAAGTTCCCCAACTGGTACGAGCACTTCCAGGGCATGGGCTTCGACCTGGACAAGGAGCCCAAGATGTTCGACGGGATCTACACCGGCACCGAGACCCGCGACCCCGTTTCAGGGGACCAGTTTCTGCAGCAGTACGAGAGCTACCAGATCATCCGCTACTTCGAGAACATTAAGCCCGGTGGCAACGGGGGCGGCTGGGTGGACACCTATGGGACGCGCTACGTGGACCGCTACGCCGAGCAGCTCTGGGACACGATGCTTGCGAAGGCGCGCGAAATCACGCTCTTCAACTGGAACCTGCTCACCCTCGAGGCGCAGGCCGGTGACCGCACCCCGTGGCAGGACCTGCCGACGAGCCTGGATTACAATGCGCTCGCGGCCGGCTACCACCCCGCCTCGGCTGACGCGCCCAAGTCCACCCCTTGGGCCACCGTGGCCGGGGCCGCCCTGCGCCAAGCCGATGCCGTCGTCGGCAAGCTCGGCAAGCCCGTCGGAGTCGCCAGCTACAAGCCCTACCAGTCGACGGGCGAGGACTTCCTACACAATTACATCGGGATGATCGGGATCCCGATCGACCTCCGGCCGGAGTTTCCCACGGACGCCAAGCTGGTCCTGCTGACCGAGGCCGCAAAGTTTGACCCGGACATCGTCGCAAAGATCAAGGGGCAGCTTGAGGCCGGAAAGACGGTCGTCATCACCTCGGGCCTCTTGCGGGCACTGAAGGGCAAAGGGATCGAGGGCATCTGCGAGGCGGTCGTCACCGACAACAAGGTGTTGGCCCGGGAGTACTCGATGGGCTTTGGCGCGGGCGAGCGGAGCGACCTGGGGATCGATGAGCGAAAGCCCGCGATCCTTTTCCCGGAGGTGCATTTCATCACCAACGACGCCTGGGCCCTGGTAAGCGCACGCGAGAATGGCAACGGGTACCCGATCGTCCTCATGGACAAGTACTCCAAGGGGACCCTCTTCGTCTGGACCATTCCCGACAACTTCAGGAATCTCTACGCGCTGCCGCCGGATGTGACGACTGCCATCCGGGATGTCGTCATGCGGGACTTCTTCGTGCGAGTCGACGGGCCCAGCCAAGTCTCGCTCTTTGCCTACGACAATGGAACCTTCGTCGTGGAGTCCTACCTGCCTACCAAGGCCGAGACCAAGGTCGCGGTCCAGGGCGAGTACTCGAAGCTCAGGAACCTGGTGACCGGGGGGGTGATCGCCTCGTACGTTCCGGAGGAGCCGAAGTCGCCCTTTAGGCGCCGTCGCCCCGTGGACGCTCCGCCTACGTCGCACTTTAGGGTCCCGGTGGAGCCGCACAGCTTCGCGGCCTTCGCACCCGAGAAGTAAGGGGGTCCCCGGTTACCAGCCGGAGTAAGGCGGCCCCTGGATCAGGGGCGAATACGGGCCGTAGGGCCCGTAGGCCCCGTTGGGCCCGCACAGGTCCAGGAGCCTCTTGCCCCGGAATTCCGAGAACGAGACCCCCACGGTGAACCCGTGATTGGGGTCTGTCACGTAGAAGTCCTCGGAAGTCCCGTAGAAGCTCTGGCCGTGGCTGCCTCCGCCCACGGTGATCGAGACATCGCCGTGGACCTGGAGCTTCTGGGGCAGCAAGACCTCGGTCTCGATGACCGCGGGCTTGGGCGTCGGCGAGGGCGGGGGTGCGTACCGGAAGCCCTCGTCGGGCGCAGGCCCGATCGAGACCGCGGCGGCAACGAACCTGTCCAGGTTCTGCCGCTCGGTATCATTGAGAATGCTGATGCCCGTGCTGGCGCGTTCCTTTTCGGAATGGCGCTCCAGGAATCCGGTGGAGAAGCCCGTGACACCGCCCTCATGGGCGAGTGTCACGTCGCGCGCGACGAGCGCGTTTAGGGCGTCGGCCTGGGCCGGCGAAAGCTTCGTGATCCCGGCCGCGGCTATTTCACTCGGGGAGAGGCCGGCGGTAAAGCTCATGGCGGAGGCTTGGCCGAGGGCTGCCGCAAAGAGGGCTCCGCCCAGGAGCGCGGCACGGGCCTGCCGCAATGAAGGGAGCATGAATCTCATCCAGGGGTTAAGACGCAGCACACGGGGCAATGTTCCGGTCTACGTCAGCCTTTGTCGTAGTCAAGATACGGACCGAGCCATTTCTCGGCCTCCGCAAGGGTCCAGCCCTTGCGCCGGGCATAATCGTCGACCTGGTCGCGCCCCAATTTGCCGACCCCGAAGTACTTGGAATCAGGGTGGTTAAAGTACCATCCACTGACGCTGCTCGCCGGCGACATGGCGCAGCTTTCGGTCAGCGTGATGCCGGTTGCCGCCTCTGCCCCAAGCTGGCGGAAAAGGATCGGTTTTTCCGTATGGTCCGGGCAAGCCGGGTAGCCCGGTGCCGGGCGGATCCCTCGGTATCTCTCCCGGATCAGGTCGGCATGGCTCAGGTTCTCCGTGCGCCCGTAGCCGCAGGCCTCGCGGGCCTTCTTGTGGAAGAGCTCGGCCATGGCCTCGGCAAGGCGGTCGCCCAGCGCCTGGCTCATGATCGCGTTGTAGTCGTCCGTCGCATCCCGGAAGGCGCCTGCGAAGGCCTCGACCCCGTGACCGGCTGTGACAGCGAATCCCCCGATGTAGTCGATCCGCCCGCTCTCCAACGGGGCGATGTAGTCGGCCAGGCAGTGGTTTGACTGGTCGGAGGGCTTCTCCTGCTGCTGGCGCAGCATGTGGAAGGTGGTTGCCACCGCGGAACGGGCCTCGTCGGTGTAGACCAGGATGTCGTCGCCCACGGCGTTGCATGGCCAGAATCCGATCACGGCCTTCGCGGTGAGGCGGCGCTCGGACACGATCCGCTCCAGGAGCCTCTGTGCGTCCGCGAGGAGCTTCGTGGCCTCGGGCCCCACGACGGCATCGGTCAGGATGTCGGGGTAGCGGCCGTGGAGCTCCCAGGCGCTGAAGAACGGGCCCCAGTCGATGAAGGGAACTATCTCCGAGAGCGGAACATCGGGGAAGGAGCGGGTGCCGAGGAATTCCGGCCGCGGAATGTCGACCGCGGCCCAGTTGAACGCCTGCCGCCGGTCGCGGGCGGCGGAGAGCGGCAGGAGCGGCTTGCGGGCGCGGCGGGACGCAAACTCCTCGCGCTGCGCGTCCTGCTTCCTCACGACCTCGGTCATGTAGGCGGCCTTCGACTCCGGGGAAAGGAGGGCGCTTACGACGTTCACAACGCGCGAGGCGTCGAGGACGTGCACGACCCCCGCGGCGTACTCGGGCGCAATCCTCACCGCCGTGTGGGCGGCGCTTGTCGTGGCCCCGCCGATCAGGAGCGGCACCGAAAAGCCCGTCCGGGTCATCTCCTTGGCCACATGGACCATCTCGTCCAGGGAAGGGGTGATGAGCCCGGAGAGCCCGATCGCATCGGCCTTCTTCTCCAAGGCCGCGGCCAGGATCTTGTCGCAGGGGACCAGGACCCCGAGGTCGATCACCTCGTAGTTGTTACAGGCCAGGACTACGCCGACGATGTTCTTCCCGATATCGTGCACGTCGCCCTTCACGGTGGCCATGACGATGCGTCCCTGGGTGCGCGCGGTCCCGCCTTCCGCGACCAGTTTCCGCTTCTCCTCCTCCATGAACGGCGTCAGGTAGGCGACGGACTTCTTCATCACGCGGGCTGACTTGACGACCTGCGGCAGGAACATCTTCCCGGCGCCGAAGAGATCGCCTACGACGCGCATGCCGTCCATGAGCGGCCCCTCGATGATGTTGAGGGGCCTCGGGTACTTTGCCGTGTTGGCCCGCGCCTCCTCGGTGTCCTGCTCGACAAAGGCGTCGATGCCCTTGACGAGCGCGTGGGAGAGGCGCTCCTCGACCGGGGCGCTTCGCCAGGAAAGGTCCTCCTTCGACTCGATCCTCGAGGCGCCGCCCTGGGAGGCCTTGAGCTCGTCGGCCAGGGTCACCAGGCGCTCGGTCGCGTCGGGGCTGAGGTTTCGCACCACGTCCTCGACCCGCGCAAGCAGGTCCTTCGGTATCTCCTCATAGACGCCGAGCATGCCGGCGTTCACGATCGCCATGTCGAGGCCTGCCCGGATCGCGTGGTAAAGGAAGACCGTGTGGATCGCCTCGCGCACGGGGTTGTTGCCCCGGAAGGAGAACGACACGTTGGACACGCCCCCCGACACCTTGGCGTGGGGGAGCGTGTCCTTGATCGCCCGCGTCGCCTCGAAGAAGTCGACGGCGTAGTTGTTGTGCTCCTCGATCCCGGTGGCGACCGTCAGGATGTTCGGGTCAAAGATGATGTCCTCGGCGGGGAAGCCCGCCTTTTCCGTCAGTATCCTGTAGGCGCGGGTGCAGATCCGCACCTTCTCATCGCGGGTGGAGGCCTGCCCCTTCTCGTCAAAGGCCATGACGACCGCGGCCGCCCCGTAGCGCTGGATAAGGCCGGCCCTGCGGATAAACTCCGCCTCGCCGTCCTTGAGCGAGATCGAGTTAACAATGCTCTTTCCCTGGACGCACTTTAGCCCCGCCTCCAGGACGCTCCATTTCGAGGAGTCGATCATGACGGGCACCCGCGAGATCTCCGGCTCGGCCGCGATCAGGTTCAGGAACTTCACCATGGTCGCCTCGCCGTCGATCAGCGCCTCGTCTACGTTGATGTCGATCACGTTGGCGCCGCTCTCCACCTGCTGGCGGGCGATCGCAAGGCACGCGTCCCAGTCGCCGGCCTTCAGGGCCTTGGCGAACTTGGGCGAGCCCGTGATGTTCGTGCGCTCGCCGATGACGATGAACTGCGAGGCGGAGGGGCGGGGCAGTGTGGACATCTTCGGGCCCGGGGGCTCAGGAGACCGACAGCTGCTCCAGGCCGCTAAGCCGGAGCGCGACCGGCTGTTCCGGGATCCTCCGGGCCGGGATCTTCCCCACCGCCTTAGCGATGGCCTCAATGTGCGCGGGGGTTGAGCCGCAGCAGCCGCCGACCATGTTGAGCCATCCGTTGCCCGCAAAGTCCCCGAGAATGGCGGCCATGTCGGCCGGCGTCTCGTCGTATCCCCCAAAGGCGTTCGGCAGGCCCGCGTTCGGGTAGCAGGTTGTAAAGCACGTCGCTATTGCGGAGAGCTCCTCCACGTAGGGCCTCATCTGGCGACCTCCCAGGGCGCAGTTGATGCCGACAGAGAAGGGTTTTGCATGGGCGATGCTCGTGTAAAAGGCACTGATCGTCTGGCCGGAGAGGGTCCGTCCGGAGGCGTCCGTGATCGTCACGGAGATCATGACCGGCAGGCGGACTCCCGTTTCCTCGAAAAGGAGCTCAGCGGCAAAAAGGGCCGCCTTTGCATTGAGGGTGTCGAAGATGGTCTCAATCAGGAGGGCGTCGACGCCCGCCTTGGCGAGCGAACGCGCCTGCTCCAGGTAGGCGTTCACGACCTGGTCCCAGGTGACGGCCCGGTAATCGGGCTGGTTCACGTCGGGCGACATGGAGAGGGTGCGGTTAAGGGGCCCGATGGCCCCGGCGACAAACCGGGGCCTCGACGGGTCCTTGGCCTCGGCCTTCACGGCTGCGCGGCGCGCAGCGGCCACGGCCGCGGCGTTTAAATCCGGGACCAGGGACTCGGTCCCGTAGTCGGCCTGGGAGATCGCGGTCGAGTTGAAGGTGTTCGTCTCCACAATGTCGGCCCCCGCAGCGAAATATTCCGCGTGAATATCCTCGATCACGTCGGGCCGGGTGATCGACAGGAGGTCGTTGTTGCCCTTCAGGTCGTGCGGGTGCCGGGCCAGACGGGTGCCCCGGAAATCCGCCTCCGACAAGCCGCGTGCCTGGATCATGGTCCCCATGGCCCCATCCAGAACGGCAATCCGGGATTCAAACAGGCGCCGCAGGGCGGCAAAGGAGCTGGATTCGCGGGGGGACGGCATGGCAGTGTTAATGAGGGATTAGGCGCTTTGGAAGCGCATCAAAGTCAATGCATTCACGCGAGGTTTGCAAGAAACATATCAATAAATCTGTATTTAATGATATGAAGTTATTTTCCCGGACCATCCCGTGAATGGCTGCGTCGCGCATGGATCCGGCGCCTCTGGCGAGGTCGACTGGAGGCTTTGAACGCCAAGGGTTTGACGCTCGGGAGCGCCGGGTCTTGGCTTCGGCGATGGAGAAAGCACGACGTCTTGCCCTGAACGCGCTGTCCCTGGTTCTTCCGGCCCTCGCGTTCGCGGCGGAGGCCCCTTCGCCGGCCGCGCTCAGGGCCACCGGGGACTACGTCCCTGCGGAGATAACCGGCATGGTCCGGCCGCAATCGAGCGAGCTGCGCGAGCTCGTGGAGCGCTTTGTTGCGGACAGGGATGAGCTCAAGGGCTTTTACACGGTCAAGGGATCGGAGCTACAGATCCGGCGGCTGCGGGAATTTTATGCGGCGTGGAAGGCGCGCCTGGACGCGATGTCCTACGACACCCTGGGCACCGAGGGACGCATCGACTGGATCCTCCTTTCCCGTCAGGTGGCCTACGAGGAGGGGCTCCTTGATCGGGAGGAGGCGCGCAACGCCGAGATGGCTCCCCTGGTCCCGTTTGCCGGCGACCTCGCCCGGCTTCAGGAGGCGCGCAGGCTGATGGAGCCCGTGCAGCCGGAGAAGGCCGCCGCCACCCTGGACAGGATCGCCGGACAGGTGGCGAAGCTCCAGGAGGGGCTCGAGGCGGGCCTGAAGGCCGACCCGTCAAAGGACGCGAAGGCGGTTGCGCCGCTAAAGACGACCCGGGTGGTGGCGCTTCGCGCGGTGGAGGCAATTGCCGATCTCCGGGAGTCCCTTGAGGACTGGTTCAAGTTCTACAACGGCTATGACCCGGTGTTCGGCTGGTGGGCACGGGCCTCGCATGAGAAGCTCGTCGCGAACCTGGATTCCTACGTGAAGTTCCTAAGGGAAAAGGTGGTCGGGATCGAGCCGGGCAAGGATGAGCCGGTCGTCGGCGACCCGATCGGGCGCAAGGGCCTGGAGGTCGAGCTCGCGCACGAGATGATCGCGTATTCACCCGAGGAGCTCCTCGCGATCGCGAACCGGGAGTTTGCGTGGTGCGACTCCGAGCTGAGGAAGGCGTCGCGCGAGATGGGCTTTGGCGACGACTGGAAGGCGGCCATGGAGAAGGTGAAGCAGGATCACCTGCCGCCGGGGAGCCAGCCGGGCCTTGTCCGGGACCTGGCGCTTGAGGCGATCCGCTTTGTGGAGGACCGCAACCTGGTCACGATCCCGCCCCTGGACGCCGACCTCTGGCGCATTGAGATGATGAGCCCGGAACGCCAGAAGGTCGCCCCGTTCTTCCTGGGGGGATCCTTCATCCAGGTCGCATTCCCGACGGAGTCGATGGACTTCGACGCGAAGGAGCAGAGCCTGAGGGCCAACAACGTCCACTTCGCCAGGGCGACCGTCTTCCACGAGCTCGTTCCCGGGCACCACCTTCAGAATTACTACGAGAATCGCTACAACACCCACCGGGACCTCTTCACGACGCCGTTCTGGGTCGAGGGTTGGGCCGTGTGGTGGGAGTTCCAGTTCTGGGACCTGGGCTTTCCCAGGTCGCCCGAGGACAAGATGGGCATGCTCTTCTGGAGGGCCCACCGGTGCGCCCGGATCATCTTCTCGCTTAATTTCCACCTTGGGAAATGGACCCCCGAGCAGTGCATCGACTTCCTGGTGGATCGCGTCGGCCACGAGCGGGCAAGCGCCACGGGCGAGGTCAGGCGCTCGTTCAACGGCTCCTATCCGCCGATGTACCAGGCGGGCTACATGCTCGGTGCGCTCCAGTTGCGCGAGCTTCACCACGAGCTCGTTGCGCCGGGCGGCATGACCGACCGCCAGTTCCACGACGCGATCCTGCGGGGTGGGCCCATGCCGATCGAGATGGTGAGGGCGCGCCTGAAGGGCGAAAAGCCCCCGCGCGACATGACGCCGTCCTGGCGGTTTGCCGGCCCGGGGCCTTAGTGCTGCTTCCAGGCCAGGACGAGCGAGCCCGCCACGATCAGCGCGCCCCCGATCGCGTGCTGGAGCGTCAGCCGCTCGCGCAGGAAGATCGCCGCCAGAAGGATGACGAAAACCACGCTCAGCTTGTCGACCGGCGCGACCTGCGAGGCCTCGCCTAGCTGGAGCGCCCTGAAGTAGCACAGCCATGAGAGCCCGGTCGCTATCCCCGAGAGCACGAGGAAGAGGAGCGTCCGCCGACTCGGAACCGTGATCGACCCCGCGGGCAGGGTGACAAACACGATGGCCCAGGTGATCACCAGGACCACCGTTGTCCGGATCGCGGTCGCCAGGTTCGAGTTCACGCTCTCCACCCCGACCTTGGCGAGGATCGCCGTGATGCCCGCGAATGCCGCCGAAAGGAGTGCCCAGAAAACCCAGGTCATGGGCGGACGAACTTAGCCATGAAGTCCTGGCCCCGGAGCCAGGTGATGAGCTCGTCGGCCAGGATGCGGTGGTCGGAGACCCGTGGGTGGCTCGGGGTCCAGTGCCGGAACACGAGGTGGTGCATGCGGGGATCGGCCGCCTCCAGCCGGGCCACCGCGCGGCCCCAGTCCGCATTTAGCTGAACGCTCTGCGAGCCGGATTCCATGCCGCCGAGAAGCATCACGACCTCGGCCTTGGGGTAGGCCCGCCGGATCCCGCGGATAAGCTCGGTGTACCTGGCATCGAACCCGTCGGGGAAGGGCAGCCCGTGCGCCTTCGGGTAGTCGGCGTCATTGTCGCCCAGGTTCACGCACACGACGTCCGGCGTCCACAGGGAGAGGTCGGCCGCCGGGGAATCGGCCGTCGGGTAGAGCTTGTCCCAGGTCTGCCCGGCGACGACCGGAATCCATCCGGTCACGATGCCGATTCCGCTCACGGAGATGTTGCGCCAGTCCGCGTGGTAGGCCTCGCCGGTTACGGCTGCGTAAGAGAGTTCCCCGTTGTGCGTGCGCCGGTCCTCCCACTGGTCGCTTGGTCCATCCTCGTCGCAGGCACCCGCGGTGATCGAGTCCCCGTAGAATTCCATCTTCAGGGAGTAGGCGGGCGTCCGGGGGGCCCAGGCCCGGGAACCTTGGGCGATCCCGATGCCCCCGAATGCGAAGGAGCCGCCGGCCGCCTCCTGGCGCTTGTGGAGGCTCAAGTGGTGGCGGCCCTGGGAAAGGGGCAGGGGAAAGACGACCCGCGACGGGCCTCCCTCCGCAACGGCCGCGACCCAGACCTGCCCGTCAACGTGGACATCGAGAAAGTTCTTCCCATCCGCCTTCGTGAAGGCGAGGACAAGGAGCGGCCCCTCAAAGTCGATTGAGACGCGGCTGCCCTGCCACGCCAGCACGGGGGCCGCGGGGTCGCGCCCGTCGATGCGTCCCTCGTAGAGGAAGCGCGGATCGGAGGCCCTTAGGGCCACTTCCGCGGGGTCCGCCGCCCGGCCGCCCGGGGCCAGAGCCAAGAACAGCGATGCGACCAAGGCTAGGAGCAGTCTGGGAGGGCGTCCCAGGTCCGAAGGAGAAAAGGCCGCGCGCAGGAACATGGTGCCACTCTAGGGACCGCCCGGCCCCGCTTTCGAGCAATTACCGGCGGCGGTCCCGGATCGTGGCCCGAGCCAGGGCACAACGTTCAAGGCGCAGTTGCGTCGTTCACGAAAGCCGTCTCAATTCCGGATATTGTAATGCGAAAGGGTTCCCCCTTCTCAGCCGCCGCGTGGGTCCTCGCGGCGGCCCAGGTTCTCTCAGCCACGATGCCCGCGGTCGTGGCCGCTCCTCGCGCTTTTTCGTCCGACCTGGCCCGGAGCGTCATTTTGGTCGCCAACAGCCGGGACCCGGACTCGGTCGCCATTGCCCAGCACTACGCCGAGGTCCGCGGGGTCCCCGCCGCCAACGTGATCGCCCTGAAGATGCCGCTCGAGGAGACGATCACGTGGAGGCAATTCGTGGGCTACGTGTGGCAGCCGCTCCAGGACGAGCTTGTGAAGCGCGGCTGGATCGACGCGCTCTCTATGGATCTTTTCGACGAGGTCGGTCGGCGCAAGTACGCGATCTCAGGGCACAGGATAGCGGCACTCGTTACCTGCAGGGGCGTGCCCCTGAGGATCGCGAACGACCCCTCCCTCTACTCTGATTTCAAGCCCTACACCGACCGGGCGGAATTCCGAACGAACGCAGGTGCTGTCGACTCGGAGCTTAGCCTCCTGGCCCAGACCGATTACCCGATCAACGCGGGCGTCACCAATCCCCTGTACGCCAATGACGCCCCGACGGCCTACGCCCTCTCCCAGGTGGTCAAGGTCTCAAGGCTCGACGGTCCGACTCCCGATCAGGCGCTCCACCTGGTCGACCTTGCCGTCGAGGCCGAGCGCACCGGGCTCCTGGGCCGGGCCTATGTGGACATTGCGGGACCCCACGAGAACGGGGACCGGTGGCTAGCGACAACGGCCGGGGTCATCGCGCGGCTCGGGTTCGACCTGTCCAACACGCGGGGGCCGGGCACGATGCCCTCGACCACCCGCATTGACGCCCCTGCTCTCTACTTTGGGTGGTACGCCGCGGACATGAACGGGCCCTTCACCCTGCCGGGATTCCGATTCCCCCCGGGGGCCATCGCCGTCCACATCCACAGCTTCTCGGCACAGACCCTCAGGTCCGCGACCACGGGATGGTCCGGGCCCTTGGTCGCCCGGGGCGTGACCGCCACCGTGGGTAACGTCTTTGAACCGTACCTGGAGTACGTCCACCGCCCCGACCTCATGATGTTGGCC
>Ga0302319_10016904_pt1 | contig 13404 bp, 10 predicted proteins | sample Bog_T0_2_FD_203319 | JGI IMG/M metagenome (GOLD analysis project Ga0302319, IMG submission 203319) | Peat permafrost microbial communities from Stordalen Mire near Abisko, Sweden - Bog_T0_2 | ecosystem: Environmental > Terrestrial > Soil > Wetlands > Peat | place: Sweden: Abisko, Stordalen Mire...
ACGGGTCAGATACCAGCTCTCAGCTTTCAGTTCCTTGCTCCGTCGTGTCGTGCCCACCAGCCTGGATGTATGCAACTAACTCTATCAATACTTTTTCGATATCACGGGCGGAGCAGGGAACTGAAAGCTGAGAGCTGATCTCTGTTGTTACTGCGCCGGCAGAGCCGGTGGCGTCATGCGGGCTTCAATGGGTGTTGCAGCGTCGGGCCGCGCAGCGTCCGGCCTTACTACCTGTCCCGGCTGCGGAGCAGTCAGCCCGTACTGGCGCGCCATGGCGTCAATGCGTCCCGGCTGCGTCAGCTCGGCCTGCGACAACCGCAATTGACGGTTCTCTTCGCGCAAATCGTTCAGGGCCTGTTTCTCATGCTCCACCTGGTAGCCGCTTTCAATCGCGTAGAAGTGCTGCAGCCCGTAGATCATCACCAGTGAGAACAGCACGAACATCGCCGCCGAGAAGATTCGCATCTCGCGCACCCGCACCGGGTCAGGAGCCTTCACCAGCCGCGAGTTGTCAACGTGGTGGACAAAGAACAGTTCCGGGGTGCGCGCGCGGCGTCTGCGCAGCGCCTGCTGGGCCATCAGTTCGGCATTGCGCTCGACTGCCCGTGCACCAAAGCCAAGCCCGGCCTCGAAATAAGTTGTCGTCATTGCCGCCATACTGTCCCCTCCTGGCTGCTAGTCTGGAGCTTCTAGCTACGTCCTTCTGAAACTCGCTTCCTGCCGGTCCCTGCACTCTTGATGGGTGCCCCTGGTCTCGATTTTGAGACCAGGGAAAACATGCTCTACACTTCACAGCTAGCGGCTAGTGGCTGTCTTTTCCGCCGCCCTCATCTTTGCGCTGCGTGAACGCGGATTGCGTTCAATCTCTTCTTCTGTTGCCGTCACCGGCTTGCGCGTCAAAATCTCCCAGATTCCGTTGTGTGCTCCCTCGCGCAGACTGTCTTTCGCAATGCGGTCTTCTAAGGAATGAAAGCTGATCACTACGAGTCTTCCTGAGGGCTTAAGCAGCTTCGGTGCGGCCTCAAGCAAGTCTTTGATTTCGTCCAGCTCGCGATTGACGTAGATACGGAGAGCCTGAAAGGTTCTGGTTGCCGGATGAATCGGAGAGTGTTTCATTGCCGGGACGGCTGAGGCTACAATCCGGGCCAACTGCCCCGTCGTTGTAACCGGCCGCCCCCGCACAATGGCTCTGGCGACTGTCCGCGACCTCCTTTCCTCACCGTTCTCGTAAATGAGATTTGCCAGCTCGCGCTCGCTTATCTCGTTTACCACCTGTTCGGCGGTTGGCCCGGATCGCGTGTCCTGCCGCATATCCAACGGCCCGTCCGCCTGAAAACTAAATCCTCTGCGCGCCTCGCCCAACTGCAGGCTGCTCACTCCAAAGTCGGCTAAGATCCCATCCACGCTGCCCGGCTCCAAGTGCTCGCCGATGGTGCTGAAGGCCTCGCCAATCAGCGTGATCTTTGCCGCCTGAGCGCCCAGCTCGTTTGCCACACGGCCCAGCCGGGTCTTCGCCAGCTCCAGCGCCTCCGGGTCCCGATCAAAGCCAATCAAGTGCCCTTCCGGTCCCAGCTTTCCCAAGATCGCCTGCGCGTGTCCTGCCAACCCCAGCGTCGCGTCTACATATGTCCCGCCTGGGCGCACATTCAAAAAGTCAATCGCTTCATTTAAAAGAACCGGCACATGGCGTTCATTCGATTTCGTCATGTGCTCCCCCCTGAGGGGCTTAACTCGCCTTGCGAGGATTCACAATGTCAGACAGCATCTGCAAATCGTCATTGGTGACTTCATCGGCAGCCAGTTGCTGTTTCAAGTTGGCCTCGTTCGCCACTTCCAAATACGTGGTCTTGCCCAGCACCGATACTTCCGCGTCCAGAACTGCTTTCTCCCGCAGAATCTGCGGCAACAGAACCCGGCCCTGGTTGTCCATCTCGACTTCCTGCCCGTAATAGCTGGTCGCGTTCAAATACTTGTTCACTGTGGGGTTCAAGGTTCCAAACTCCATCAGCTTGGCTTCCCGCTTCTCCCACTCGCTCAGTGGCCAAATCTCCGCGGTCTTGCCCGTAGCGCTGGTGATGTAGAAATGGGCCGCGCTCTGCGCCTCCAAAAGCTCCTTGAACGCAGCCGGCAGCTTCAACCGCCCCTTCTCATCGATCTTTGCCGGACGGTTTCCGCGAAACATCTCACTGCCTCTTCGGTCTCCCACTTCCCAAAACCGTCCGTGGGGGCCCATTGCCGATTCCGGTTAGCCAGCCTGATTCTTCAGCCGCTTTCCTGCCGAATCCGCTCTTCCCAGGAGCCAAAAAGCGAGTACACTTGCCTTGGTAATTCGTAAATCCGGTCATCGGTTGGCCACTTTCGACCACTTTTGACCACCACAAGCTGAATAGTACCGCCGTTCTTCTGCTCCGCCAAGTGGAAAATCAGTAAAAACCTTGCGTCTGCCCATATCGGCGCGAAAAATTCCCCTAATGGACGACTCGATTCGCCCAACCACAACATCTTGTGTTGACGACTTCGATTCCTGGGCTAGACAGCAGCATTGCTTCATGATAAAGCGAATATAAAGCGAAAACAGAGCCGCAGCCCCGCCCTCCAATCCATATACCCACCCCCAGTGCAGAGCGTTCCAACGTTCTTTAGCCCCGTCTTTGGAACCTCGATACACCCTAGCCCAAGCCGCGCCGCAAAAAGAGCCACTGCCCCAAATGGCACAAGTGCCTCATAACAAAAAAGCCAGACCAGCTTTGTAACGTTACAGTGACCTGTTGAGGCTTCCATTGCCGCCGCCCCTCGGCAAATCTCACATCAACGACGGCCAGTCCGGTTGATCTTCCCTTCGCAGTCCCCAAGAAGCCTGTCTGCCGCCGAAATCCAAAAGAGTCCACCTCAGGAGGAATGATGAAAAACCTTTCCACTATCCGTGTGCAGGTTCTCAACATGGGCCGTTGCGCCGTTGTCGGAGCGCTCGTCGGCATGCTCTCAACCCAGGCCTTTGCCAGCGGTTTAGATTTGTCTTCCACCGCTCCTGGCCAACCCGCCTCCGCCCTCAGTGCCGCGGCGCTTGCCCCGGCCGTTCCCACAGCGCAGCCTGCCGGATTCTCCAGTAGCTCCCGGCTCAACATCGATTCGCTCCCCGCCGCGCCGGAAGTAGCCATGGCTGAAGCGCCCGCTTCGCTCGATCCCGCCGTTGCCGCGGCCGTTCAGGATGGCTCCTCGCTCACCTCCGCTCCCAAGTCCACCACCAAGCGGGTCAAGAGGCCCGGCATGTTGATACTCGGCATCGCGGGTATCGCGCCCATGGCTTTGGGAGCTTACTTCTACTCCTATCCAACCAAGAACACTTCGCTCAAAGATAAGTACGGCACCATGCTGTTTGTTCCCGGCGCAGCCATGAGCGCGGTCGGTTTCTACTTCGCCTTCAAGTAGAACTGCCCCTGCCGCAGTTGCCACCGTTGCCCGTCCGCGGAGGGTTGAGCCGTCAAGCGAGACCCTCTTTCTTTCCACTCAAGGGTGTATGTAGATACGCCCTAAGGCCCTCCCCCGTTTGGCCTGCTTTTCATCCTTGCCGCATGGAGCCGCTTCCCCATGCCCGGAAAATCTCCTTACGACCGGCGTCCAAATCCTGGTTTAGCCCGTGCTAAGATCATTCAGTATCCGAGCAAAAGGCCGACAATGCCGGGCATTCCAGAAAGCCAGATTTCCCCCAGCATTCCCGATTCGCGAGCACACGATATTCGCGCTTACCTTGGCCGTCTTCTCTCTTCGCGGCAATTTTCTTCCGCCAGCCGCCGCGGCCAGTTGCTCGAATACCTCGTTGCGCACACGCTCGCCGGCGATGCCGCCAAGATCAGCGAATATGCAATCGGCCTTGAGGTCTTTCAGAGACCTACCAGCTTCGATCCGCGCATTGAATCCCAGGTGCGTACCGAGGTCAGCCGCCTGCGCCAGCGGCTAAGGGAGTACTACGCTGAAGAAGGCCGTCACGATCCCATCGTCATCGACTTTCCCCCGCGCAGCTATGTGGCAACCTTCGAGTTCCGTGAGCCGGCTGCGGCGCTTGAGATCATCTCCGCGCCTGCTGAGCCCGATGCCGCGCCGCGGCGCAGATTCTCCCGCCTCACGCTCGTGCTCATTGCCGCGGCCATTGCGGCCCTCGCCATTGCCGGCTTCTTCATCATTCGTTATCGCCTGCGCGCGCAAGCCAGCCAGCCCATCAATGCCATCGTTGTGCTGCCATTTCAGAACTACTCGGCAGGCCGCCAGGACGAGTATCTCGCCGATGGATTGACTGAGGAGCTCACCAACGATCTTGCCCAGTGGCGCGATCTGCGCGTGGTGGCCCGCACCTCGGCTTATGCCTTTAGAGACAAACCGGAAGATGTGCGCCAGATTGGCCGCGAGTTAAGCGTGGATGCGGTGCTGGAAGGCAGCTTCACACGGCAGGGAGATCGGGTCCGCATCACCGCGCAGTTGAACCGCACCTCCGACGGTTATCATCTCTGGTCGCACGCCTATGATGCACAAGCCAACGATCTGCTCTCTATCCAGCAGGACGTGGCCGGTTCCATCGCCACCGCCATTCGCCAGATTCGCGGCGGTGGACCTCCGCCGCCCGCCGTTCACTTGGCCACCACCAGCCCCAAGGCCCACGACCTCTATCTGCAGGCCATCTATCAGTACAATCTGGAGACACCGCAGTCGTATCTGAAGGCCATCCAGCTCTTTCAGCAGGCCACCGTTGAAGATCCGTACTTTGCGCGCGCTTATCTTGGCATCGGCAAAGCGGAATATGCCGCGGTAGTTTTTTCGGTCATCAATTTGCAGGACGCAATGCCGCGCATTCGCCAGGCTGCCGAGAAAGCTATCGAACTCGACCCTAATCTGGGCGATGCCTATGCCACCCTCGCCAGTGTGGATTACGGGTGGGACTTTGATTGGCCCAAAGCGGATGAGGAGTATCGCCGCGCCATCGAGCTTGGTTCATCCTCGAATGCGCGCAGCAGCTACGCCTCTTCGCTTACTACCCGCGGGCGATTCGCTGAGGCCCATGAGCAGTTCCGTATGGCCACAGAGCAGGACCCGCTCTCGGTATCGCTGCCCTTCAACGAGTTCTTTACCTATAACTTTGAGCGCGATTTCGCCGGTCAGAAACGCGTCATCGCCCGCATGATGCAGATCAACTCAAACTTCTTCGGCGCGCACGCTCTCAATGTGGTCATGAGCGTCCAGCAGCACGATTGCGCCACGGCGCACATTCAGGCCGACTGGCTCCAGAAGACCTATCCCACGGTTTCGCCCACGCAGGCTGTGCTCGCCTATGCCGCTGCCTGCTCCAACAACAAGGCTGAAGCTCTCGGCCACATTAAGCAGATGATCGCTATGAAGGCCCAGGCCTATCAGGTGGCTATCGCTTACGCGCTGCTTCACGACTCAGATAACGCCATTGTGCAGCTCAACCGGTCCACTGACCTGCATGAAGGGCAGGTGCTCTATCTCCGCTACGATCCGTTCTTCGACGAGATCCGCTCCGACCCGCGTTACATTGAAATTGAAAAGCGCGTCGGCCTGATTCCGTAGCGTCGGCGGACCTACTTCCGCCCGCTCTTGCGATGTCCCATGTTCTCCACCACCATTTTCAGCAGATAGAGAAACACCATCAGGTTCACCGCCAGCAATCCAAAACGGATCGGTGTCTGCCGCAGAAAAATCTCGTAGATCTCCCATGGTAGAAACGAAGCCGTAATCGCCAGCGTCAGATACTCGCCCCACGCCTTTTCACGATAGAGCCCAATGCCCTCGGCCATGCTCAGCGCGGAATAGCTGAACGCCACCAGACCGATCCGCCGCAAAAGGGGATCGTTCAAGAGCGATGCCTTGTCCAGGATGAAGTTGATAAACTTCGATTCGGGGTTGAAGCGCAGATGGTCGGCCAGCGCCCCCAGCTCATCGCCCACATCCTTGTGCAGCAGATGGCGGGCGCCCAGGCCGATCAGCAAAAACAGAATCGCCTGCGCGAACTTGTAAGCCGCAATCAGTACCAGCCACTTGTTGTGATGCCGGCTTTTCAAAGTAAACCGCGTGCGATATCGTGTCATGAAGCCATTCGGGCCAGTTGCGGAAAACCAACTGACTCACTCTAGGTTAACCGGTCCGCAACCTTTCCGCGAAACGGCACCTGCTCAAACATGGCTCAACCTCGATCCAGGTACCACGGAATGTTGATCACAATAATGCGCCGGTTCCCCCGCATCAGCAGCATCACCTTCAGCAGGTCGCCGCGCCGGTTGTGCAGCAGATTCTCCCACCAGTGGCGCACCACCAGCTCGGGAACCAGCACGCAGATCTTCCTCAACTCGGTCTGGCTCTCCACCTCAAGCACGTAGTTAATCACCGGCAACAGCACGTAGCGGAAGGGCGACTGGATTGTCACCAGCTTTGGAATGCATCGTCCCGCCGCGCGCAGCGGTGCGGCAATATCCGTCTCCCACGCGTCGCAAAACTTGTCGTTTTCTTCCGTCGTCACCACGTGAATGCAGCGAATATCGTTCGACATTGAAAGCGCAAACGAGAGCGCCTTTTCTGAAATGCGGCTCCAGCGGTCGATAGGCAGCACCACAATCGGTTCCTGAATCTCGGCAGGAACAATCGGCCGGTCCAGATCCACTTCGCGCGCAACCTCGCGGTAATGGCGATTGACGGAGCGCATGAAAATAATCATGATGGCAATCAGCAGCGCCGTGATCCACGCGCCCTGCGCGAATTTTGCCACCAGCACCACCAGCGCGGTTACGCCCGTGGCCGCCGCGCCCAATCCATTGATGAACATGCGCATTGGCGCGTTGCCCTGGCGCTTCCAGTGCATCACCATGCCCGCCTGCGACAGCGTAAACGCCATAAATGCGCCCACCGCAAACAGCGGAATCAGCCTGTCGGTAACGCCGCCAAAAACAATCAGCAGCAGCGCCGTCAGCGCCACCAGCACGTAGATTCCCCACGAGTAGAGCAGCCGTCTGCCCCGCAGCAGAAACACATGCGGCATGTAGTTGTCGTTGGCAATCGCGCGCGTCAGCCGCGGAAAGTCAGCAAACGCCGTGTTGGCTGAGAGCGCAAGAACCAGCAGCACAGAGCCAATGGTGACGTAGTAGAACGCGCCGTGCCCCATCACCGCGCGCGTCAGCATTGAGAGCACGCTTTCGTATCCCGCGCCCTCTGGATTGGTGGCCGCAATGCCATACGCGCGGCACAGCAGCGCAATGCCCGACAGCAGAACCGCCAGCAGCACGATGATAATTGTGAGCGTCGTTTTCGCATTCTTGCGCGTCGGCTCGCGGAAAGCCATTACTCCATTGCTCACTGCTTCAACGCCGGTCATGGCGGTGCAGCCTGAGGCGAACACTTTCATCATCAGCCACAAGCTCACCGTCGCGCTGGCCGCCGGCAGCGCCGGCAGCGCGGTCACAGGATGCGGATGCCCGCCTGCGCTCAATACATGCACCGTGCCCACCGCGATCACAATCAGCAGCGTGCCCGCGAATAGATATGTGGGAATCATGAACACCACGCCCGTGTCGTGCACTCCGCGCATATTCACGATCGTCAGAATCGCCAGCACGCCCAGGCAAAGTTCGAGCGTGTAAGGCTGCAGGCTGGGCGCGGCAGAAATCAGCGCGCCCACGCCGGCGCTGATGCCCACCGCCGCGGTCAGCACGTAGTCGATCATCAACGCCGCGGCAGCCAGCAGCCCCGCGCCCTCGCCCAGATTCTCACTGGCCACCGTGTACGAGCCGCCGCCCTGCGGATACGCTTCAATCGTCTGCCGGTAGCTCACATAAACAATCGCCAGCAGCGCCACAATGGCCGCGCTCACCGGCACAATGTAGTGAACGCCCAGCACGCCCAGCGGAATCAGCAGCGTCAGCGCGGCCTCGGGGCCGTATGCGGCAGAGCTCAGAGCGTCCAGGCCAAACACGGGAATACCGGCGACGGGGCCAATGTGCTCCGCCCGTTCTTCGCTGGTTGCCAGTGGCCTGCCAAACAGAAGATTCAGTGCGCGTGTCGAAAGAGCCATCTGTCCTTGTGTGTGCGGCCGGAGATGGATTGGGGGGAAGGGCCGCCGAGAGCATTGTCTCATGCAGATCTGTAAAGGGGAGCTAAAGACTGGAGGGCAAATAGAGCAATCGCATTTGGAAACTTCGCTGACTGCGCTCTGTTGTTTGGGGTTTGCGAGGAGGGAGCAGGGGCATTTATGCCCCTGATGTGGGCGGCGAATACGCCCGCCTTCAGGCGCGGGCATTGCGTCGCTTTACGCTGAAAAACCCGGGGCTAAAGCCGTTTCCCGTTCAACAGGTTTTCAGGGGCATCAATGCCCCTGCTCCCTCCAAAAGACAGCCTGAAGGCCGTTTGTCCGAACGATCTCCACTAGGACATTTTCAAATGCGTTTGCCTTGGGCGGGCAAGCGCCATTTCACGCTCACAACGAGCGCACTACCTGACCGATGCCGCCGGCAGTGTAAACAGGAATCTGCTTCCGCGCTGCGGAACACTCTCGGCCCAGATGCGTCCCCCGTGCTGTTCCACGATGCTGCGGCAAAGCGCCAGTCCCAGTCCGGTTCCGCCCAACTGCCGCGTATCCGATGCGTCTCCCTGCTGGAACCGCTCGAAGATCCGTTCCAGCTTTTCCGGCGCGATTCCTTGCCCCTGGTCCTCGACGATAAAGCAAACCTCGCCCAGCTCCGGCGAAGCGGTTGCCGAGCCGGTAGCCGGCACATGCTGTGCTGCCAGCAGAATCGTCGTATCGTGCGGAGAGAATCGGATTGCGTTGTTCACCAGCTCGTTCAGCACCTGCAGCACGCGATCCTCATCGGCAAACACAACAGTTCCCGGCGCGGCATGAACCTTAAAGCCAATGCGCGCTTGTGCCGCCGCTTTGTGTGCCACGTCCGCCGCGCGCCGCATCATATCCACCGCTTCCACCGGCCGGCGGTGCAGCGGCAGCCGGCCTTTTTCCACGCTGTCGAAATCCAGTATGTCGTTCACCAGTCGGATCAGCCTGTCGCTGTTGCCAATCGCCATCTCGATCATCTGGCGCTGTTTCTCCGGACGCTTGTCCAGCGAGCCTGAGGCAATCAAACCAAGCGATGCGCGCAGCGATGTGAGCGGCGTGCGCAACTCGTGGCTCACCGTTGAAATAAACTCGTCTTTCATCCGTTCCAGCTTGCGCCGTTCTGTCACGTTCTGGAACGCAACCACCATGCCCGAGATCTGTCCCTGATCCAGCAGGGGATTCGCGCTGTACTCCACCGGGATTCCGGTTCCATCCTGCCGCCAGAAGATCTCGTCGCGCATGCGGATCGACTCGCCTCTGCGCAGCGCCTGCAAGATCGGGTTCGTTGACTTCGAGTAGGGCGTTCCGTCCGCGTGGCTGTGGTGGAGCATCTCGTGTACGTCGCGCCCGGCCAGCTCCTCCGGCAGGTAGCCAAGCGCGCTCGCGCCGGCCTGGTTAATAAAGGTCAGCCGGCCATCCAGATCGATGCCGTAAATTCCGTCGCCCACCGATTCCAGAATCAGTTCGCGCTGCCGCGTGGCCAGGTGCAGCGCCTGCTCCGCCTCGTACTGCTCGGTCACGTCCATGCCGTGATTCAGAATGAACGGCCGGCCGCCCGGCATCTGCATGCGGCGGCTGCGGAACGCAATGCGCCGGTAAACTCCGTCGCTGCGGCGCAAGGGCAACGCGCCCTGCCACTCGTCCATCGTTGTCAGTGTGTTCAGGCATTCCAGGAAGGCCGCCGTGCCGCTCGCATCCATCAGCTCCGTCACCGATCGTCCCACCAGTGCGTCGGTCCCATAGCCCAGCGTCTCCGCTGTGAATCCGTTCAGTGAGGTGAGCCGTCCCTCCATCGAGCAGGTAAACACAAACCCCAGCGAGTTCTCCACCACTTCGCGATAGCGCGCCTCGCTTGAAAGCAGCGCCGCCTTCATCTCGCGCTGTTCGGTCACGTCCTGCCCGCTCACAATCACATATTGGATCTCGCCGTTCGGCCCTTTCAGCGGCCCCAGCGTCCAGCTCACCCGCCGCGATCCTTCGCCCTCGGCCCGCCACGCCGTTTCGTGCGGGCCTGAGTCCTGTCCCGCCGTTGCTTCGCGCAGCTTTACTGCCGCCCACTCCCGGTCGTGCGGTTCCAGAATCTCGTCGACAAACGGCCGACCAATCGTCTCGCCCAGTGAGAGCCCGGTCAACTGCGCGCACGCCTGATTCATGCGCACCATTCTGCCCGCGGTGTCCAGCACGGCTACCAGCGCTGGAATTGAATCGAGCGTCGCCGCTACGAAACATCGTTCAATGGCCAGCGCGCGTTCCGTGCGTTGCCGCGAGCGTTGCGCCTGTTCTTGCAGACGAATCCGGCTATACAGCTCCAGCCGCGTTACCGCCTGCCGGCCCAGTATCTCCAGCAGCGTCAGATGCTCCTCTTTGAACTGGCCGGCTTTTGTTGACAGCACCGCCATGCTGCCCACAATCTGCTGCGCGCCGGTAATCAGCGGCGTGCCCGCGTATGACAGGCAGGGCTTGCCGCCGGCCAGCGGTATCCCCTGGGGAAGAAAGCGCCGGTCCTCGCCTGCGTTCGCAATCAGCATCGGTGCGCCGGTCTCCAGCATCCAGTGACATGCTGTCGTGGTGCGCGTCTGCTCCACGCCTTTAAACCCATACCGCGCTTTGAACCAGAGACGGTGGTAGTCCATCCAGCCTATGTACCCGTACTCCGCGCCGCACAACACCGCGGCAAGCTCAACGAGCTCGTCCAGCGCCGGATCGGGATTTCGATCGAAGATAGTTGCTTCGGAACGCGGGAAGCCCTCCCGGTTCTCAAAGATCTTCGCGCCTTGCATTGAGGCCATAAGTTACACGCAGATAAAGTAAGTATCCAGCATGGGGAGCCGATTGACTCTCACACAAATTGGCCAAAGTTGTGCAAAACGAGATGCCACACAAGTACTTCATTAATTTGGACTATGGATTCAATCCGAGGTTACTCGCGGTACCCTCGAACGCGTTACTATTTGCTGGAATTCTCAGCACTCTGTCCGGCCGGTTTCTAAGATTCATGACAAGACTGAGACTGTCATTCTGAACGAACGGGGCCCCAAACGTTCTTCAGTTTGGGGGTGGTGAGCGAAGAATCTGCGGTTGCTCTTTCGCGCATTCTACAAAGAACTCTAGAGACAGCCCCTAGCTCACTCATCGAGCGCCGCTCTTCGGCTCCGCCAAAAACAGCTCAAGGAGCAGTCGGCAGCTTGCAGCAGTCACCGGAAGCGGCCGGTTCGTTCGCCCCCGCGTCCAGCACCACTTTCCATTTGCCATCCGGCTCTCTGCGCCACATGGTGATGTACCGTCCGCTGGTCAGCACTGGATTTCCGTTCGCATCCTTGCTGCGCCCCTCGTAGTGCCCCCAGGTGTAGCCCATATCGCCGCTTGGCCCCATCAGCGCGTCGGTCGGCGTCCACGAGAGCTGGTAATCCTTTGGCGACCAGTTGGCCCCCTTGGCCACGGCCACCTTGCCAATCAACGGTGCCGCGCCGTTGCCCAGCGCCACGCCGTCGCCCGCAAACCAATCGGCAAATGCCGCTCCGCCGCGCTCGGCCACGTCCTTGGCAAAGCGCGCTTCCAGGTCGTACAGCAGCATCTTGCCGGGATTGACGGTCGTGTCGGTCAGAGGATTCGGCACATTCGATTGCGGCGTCGGCTCCAGCATCTGCGCTCGAGCGGGCAGGGAACCGGCCGTCAACCCGGCCATCGCTCCCGCCACCAATCCCGCCAGTACCACTCCGCAAATTCCCGCTCTCCATCTTGCCGCCACGCTCTTGATCGCCATCGTTCCAAGCTCCATTTTGTTGTGAAAACTCCACGTGCCCATCCTACAACCCGGCCTCGCGCCTCCGCAGTGCCCGGCGCAAGCTCACTCCTCACCGTGCTCCGCAACTCCACTGGCAAATCTCTTCCGCCAGTGCCTGCCTCTACTTGGGTTCAGGCGTCGGTGCCTGAACCGGAGTCGCCGCCGGCGCGCCGCTGTTGCCGCTTGTATCCACCACGGGCAAAATGCGCGACTCCGAACGGAAAAGGTGATAGTCGGTAAACACCACGTCGTTCACATTCGTCGCGTACGTTTTGTGCGTTGTGATGGAGATGGTGCCCGATTCCTCGACAGCAGCCGCGGATTTGTAGCGCACCACGCTCCACAAAGGGCAAATGTAGCTGCTTCCACCAATCTTGACCGACCCGTATTCCACCTGGATCGAGCTCACCTTGGCCGCTGAATTCGGGCCGAAGTCTGCATCCATCGAGATGCGCAGGATGCTACCCGTCGCCGGATCGATGCCGATCTCTCCGTGGTATGCGGGGAAATGGCCCTCGGTTTCAAGAAAGCCGCGCCGTCCCACACGATAGTGCGAGTGCTCCTGCGGCACCGTGTAGCTGAACACACCGAAGTCGCCATTCGCACCCCGCTCCCAATGGTCCCAGAGCAACTTGCCTTGCATGGCGTCGGAGAGAACCACATTTAAAATCGGCCCAAACTCGCCTGACGATGCAAGTCCAATGGGTGCCTCAGCCGTAAGTGCTTGCCCGTTCTCCACTACCTCCGCGCCATCGCGGTAAGTCACCGTTTGGTTCCAGCTCTCCACGGCTGTCAAACGCCTAAAGTCGTCGTCTCCGTTATTGGCGCTCGCTGTGTCATCCGCCTCGCGCGGTCCGAGGATCATACCCATAATGGTCTTGTCTGCCGGCGAAGGTGCCTGGCCTTCGAAACTCCTGGTCCGCCGCGTCGCCGTAAAATTTGGCAGCCGATGAAGCGTGTCCACCGTGTAGTCCAGCGCCTTCATCAGGATCTGCTTCTGCTCTTCGCGGTCGGGCTTGGGCCGGTCAGGAATATCGTTCACGGCCGGACTGAGGAATGCGGCGGCATCGGCCAGTTTGATCAGCGCCCCCTGGCTCTCCGGTCCGGGAAACATCGCCTTCCATCGGGCCAGCCGCGCATAGCTCACCCTCTCGGTCAGTTCCAGGCCGTCGATTTTGTGGGCTACCTTCTTGTCCGGCAGTTTATGGGTTTTGGCCAGCAGTTGATCCACGTACGCCACGCTCACGCCCGTAGCCGCGCGCGCCGGCCAGGCCAAACCCGCTAAAAGCAACAGAAACGCCCATCTCCGCATCGTTCGCCATCCGTTTCAATCGCGGATCAAGTATAACTCCAGGCCAATATCGAAGTTCATAAGACAACTGCTCATAAGATAACTGCGGTTGTCATTCTTCTATGAAAAAGGCCGCAACTGTCCATAGATATTTGCGAATAGTTGCCGACAGACTTCTATTCGTGCTCTTGGCACACAAGGGTGATTCGAATCCCGGCCGCT
>Ga0302319_10016905_pt1 | contig 13404 bp, 1 predicted proteins | sample Bog_T0_2_FD_203319 | JGI IMG/M metagenome (GOLD analysis project Ga0302319, IMG submission 203319) | Peat permafrost microbial communities from Stordalen Mire near Abisko, Sweden - Bog_T0_2 | ecosystem: Environmental > Terrestrial > Soil > Wetlands > Peat | place: Sweden: Abisko, Stordalen Mire...
TGGACCGGTTGCTGGGCGAATGGGGTATTCCCAAGGACAGCGCCGCCGGGCGGGCGGAGTTTGAACGGCGGATGGAGCAACGGCGGGGGGAGGATTTGGGGGCGGAGTTTAAACCGGTGGAACGCGGCTGGTGTCTGGGCGGGGAGTGCTTTCGGGCCGAACTGCTGGAGGCGGTCGCAGCGCGGGCGGGGCCGAGCCATTACGGCACCGGTCAGCCGGAAGCGGTGGCAGCGCGGGCGGAGCGGTTGGTGCGGGAAGGAATGGATGCCCTGGGCTGGATCGACGAGGACTTGTCGCGCCGCCGTAAAGGGGATCCGGGCAAGGTGCGGCTGGCGCGCCAATTGCGGGCAGAAACGACCATGACCCTGCACTGGATTGCGACCCGGTTGCAAATGGGCCGATGGACCTATGTCTCAAACCTATTGCGTGAAGCGGATGAACCCGTCGCTTGTGTCAATAGTGAGGACTGACACTTGTTTGGACGGGAATGGCCGTCGTAGTTGATAGCAAGACAAGGTCATAATCCATTTGGCATGACCCCGCGTCATAGTCACAGGAGGCGTTCTGAATTTGAGCCAAGGGCAAAATCCCTGTAGCACCTCTACCCGGAGACGAATTCGAAGTGGGGTGGGCAAAACCCAGCGCCATGCTCAAGAACCATAAAAGATGCGCCACCGTTTTTAAAACCGTTGTCATTTGAACGGGAACTGTTTTGTTCAGCTATCTGAGTGAAGCAGCGGCCGCAGAAACTCCAAGGATAAAGGGTCCAAGCCTGCCAGGGACGCAGCCTCTTGAAGATCCTTTAAATCATCTGGCTTTAATGCCACCGAATATTCAAAGAGCATCTGCGAAAGGAGCTCATGAGCAACGCCACATTCTCCATGAGCAACTAAGTCGAGACCTTCTTCGACTACGCCCTTTGGAAGATGTCCTTGGAAGCGCTCGAACAAACGATTCAATTTAACCTCGATCATAAGCATAATTGTATCCTTCTATTCTGGAAATCCTGTGATAATACCTTCGCCACCAGGCTCCACAATCACCCTGATTGGTACGCCACCTCGAACTGGCACCCCCCCAGTCGCAGGATCTATTACCTTAAACCGAGCGGGCTTTCCACTATTGTAGAACCAACTTGTTTTGCCATCGGGACGCACCCACTGATAGGCTGGATCTGTGGCAATGTCCGAAACTTCGTGCATGATCTTGTCCCCAGACCAACTCTGTGGAAACGGCGTCTTTCCTGCCTGACCTGGCCACAGATGCCCACCGCTCCCAGGACCATCCCCTGTCAGAATGTGGGTGGTTCTGCTCGGACTTGCCAAGTTTACGAAGTTCTCTGTTCCCTCTGCGGCTTGCGGCGGACAGACATTATGAACCAGTACGCAACACTTTGATACCGCATAACTGTGGTTGTCGGCAACTTGAAAATTATAAACCGGCAAATTATCCATCCGGCTTGTACAACCTCTGACCACCACCTGCTGGCCGTCTTTGCCCAACAGTACATCGCCCCTTCGCAAATCCCGCGCCTCTACCCAGCGTCCCGGGTGATTCGTCTGGCTCAGTTGAACCGGGAGATTTGGTTGCGGCCGTTCCGCCAAACCCTCACCCAGCTCTACCCAAAACGGGTGGTTGCCCGTGGACTCGATCACACTTTCGCCCAGTTCCAGAGTGATGATATCCCCCTCGTAATCACGGACAAACGTCCGTTCCACCAGCTTCAATTCCCACTGGCACGTGTCCTTATTGAACGACCAAACCCGGTCGCCCGCCTTAACCTTCTCAATTTCGGCCAATCCGGCTTCCGCAGCCACCAACGTCCCCGCCACAAAACAGCTGGTCCCTGGACAGGTCACGCCCGGTACTACCGCAGCATCCGGGTTACCCCCGCCCGGGTATTCAGTATTATACGTATCCAGCAATTCTTCCTCTGCCCCCTCGCCGCGTGCCGTCCGACCAATCTCGTTGGCTCGGTTCACCGCTTGTTCTTCGTTCAACTCCGTGGGCGCGCCACCCAGTGCATCCAGTTCACTCAACTCCCGCGCCACGCCAAAGGTCACCGCACTGAGCGCAAACGTCTCCTGCGCTTGCTTATAATTCCCCTGGGCCAGACTCACCGCGCCATCCGACAAGCCAAAGGTCGCCACCCCCGCCTCCGCTCGCAATGTCTCCAGCGCAATATTCGCCCGGACTTTCGCCGGATCCAGCCGCGACGCATTCACATCCAGATTGTGGAAGGTCAGGCTGTTGCCTTGAAAACCGTCGCCATATCCCGCCAAATCGGAGGCCAGATAACCGAGAACGTCGGAGGCCACATAGACCGGTTCCAACGATTGCCGAACAGCCCGATAGCCCGGATAATCCACCATTTGGAGCGTAAACACCGGCTCCCGGCTGCCACACCCATATACCGGGGCATCCGCACTGAAGGCCAACACTTGTTTCTGAAAACACGTGCTGAGCGCACAGTAAACATTGGGATCATTGGCCAGCAGGAACGGCGCTCCCTGCATCGTGTTGAAAAATTGCTCCTGCCCCAGATTTATCCCCACGTGTTCCGACAAGCTCTCAATAAACAAGGCCGTCGTCCCATTGTCCGCCTTCAACGTCGCACCGCCGTCCAAGCCATTCACATAATTCATTGTCCCCGCAAACAGACTGTCCATCGCCGGCGCCATCATGGCGGAAATGCCTTCCGCCATGGACATTTCGTCATGGCCGCGCGGGTCAATCATGTTGACCGGGTTGTTGCCCGTATAAGTATAAGCGTTCAGACTGGAGGGGGCGTCCTGATACCCCTCAAATGTATCCCGCGTCCAGAAACGGCCCGTACCCGGATGCTGATAACGCGCCCGCAGATTATACATCCCCAGATCCCCGTCGAACTCCTCACCATTGTACATTTTCGACGCCGGGGTGTGGCCGGTGTGGCCAATCAGGCTGCCAAACGCATCGTATTCAAACGAATCCGTCGCGCGCCCTGCCCCATCCGTCAAATAACGAATATTCCCATGCGCATCGTTCCCAAACTGCGATGCCGTCCAGGTGCCCCCATTGACTTGATCCTGCGCCAATGGCGCATTTCCATACGTAAAAACCCGGTTTACCGCGGGAACCGCTGGTGACGAACTGTTCGGATTCCACGTTTGTTCCTCCATCACCTGCGGCCAGCCCGTCGGGTTCATTTCATCCACCACAAAGTGCGTCGTGGTTCCATTCACCGTCTTGCCCACCCGGTTGCCATCGCCGTCATATTGGAAGGAAGCCGGACCGGTCCCGGTTTGCCGTTTGACCAATTGATCCAGGTGATTGTACGCGTCCGGCAACGTGATACCGGAGGCAGGTGAAGTCAGCGTATTCCCATTCGCATCATAGGTATCACTCGTCAGTTGATCATTCGCATCATAGCTAAAATTCTGGTTTGCCAATCCCGACACCGTCGAGGACCGCGTCAGGCGGTTGCCCACGGCATCGTAGGTGTAACCCACGGATTGCGGACTGGCAGAGCCGGTACCGCTAATCGTTTCTCCGGTAAGCCGGTACATCGGGTCGTAAAGGTACGTCCGGGCGGTGCGGTTGGTCTGGCCACTCATCACCAGGGATTCGTCCGCCGTTAAACGATTCCCCGCCGGCCCGTGCGAATAAAGATACTGGCTCAATATCGCCTCGGAAGCGTCAATGGTCGTCACATTGGCCGGATGATCGCGCAAATCGTAATTATAGACCGATTGCAAGCCGTTCGGACGGGAAATGGATTCCACCCGGCCGGCCGGGTCATAACCATACCGAACCGGTCCATTAATCGGATCAAAAACCGCGTTCAGGCGGTTCAGGGGATCATAAGCATACCCCGCTGATACACCATTGTCGGAAGAGGAAGCGATATTGGTGACATTGCCCACCGGGTCGTAACCGTAGTTCAGCGTGGTCGCGGTGCCGCTGTCCGACCAGGTGCGGGTTTTTTGAATCAAGCGATAAAGCGCATCATAACGCCAAGCCGTGGCCCCGGCGGCATCCACCATATTCGTACGCATGCCCACCGGATCATAGGCCCAAGTCACCGGCGGCTCGTTCAGGGCGGGATCAATCGTTTTGCCAATCGGCTCGTTGATGGCATCGTATTGATAAACAACCATATGACCGTTAAAATCAGTCCGATTGCTCACATTGCCCGCCAAATCATAAACGTATGATTCAGACTGGCCACCCGGCAGGGTGCGTTGAGTGCGCCGCCCCATCGCATCGTAGGCATACGACGTGGTATGGTTATTGGCGTCGGTTTGCGCGAGCAGTTCACTGTCAGCGTCGTAACTGTAGCTGGTCACCGCCCCCAGGGCATTGGTCACCGCCGTCAGCCGTCCGAGCGCATCGTAAGCGAAATAATTCGTGACCCCCGCTTCGTCGACCATGGCCGTTCTCCTACCATCAACATCATAAATGTATCCGAGCGAAGTTCCATCCGCATGGGTCACCCGGGTCAGGCGCCCCAACGCGTCATATCCGCACGAGTTCGTGCGGTTAAGCGGATCAATGCTCTGGATGCACCGTCCCAAGGCGTCGTAGCTGAAGGAGGTAATTTGGTTGAGCGCATCCTTAATGCTCGCCAGTTGGCCGACCGGGCTGTAGCCAAAAAACGTGGTGTTGCCATTGGCATCCGTCACCGAGGTTTGACGTCCAGCCGAATCATACGTGGCGGCGGTGGAGGAGCCATCGGCATACCTCGTGCTGTTGGGATTTCCCAAGGAATCGTAGCCAAAGGTTGTGGTACGTCCATCCGCATCCTTCTGGGTAGCCAGCCGGCCAACCGGGTCGTAAGCGTACGAAGTCACATTGCCGAGGGCGTTCTTGACGCTGGTGAGTTGCCCCAGATCGTTATAATTATAATACGTAGTATGACCGAGCGCATCGGTTTTTGCGCTCACCAGACCAAGTGCGTTGTAAGCCAAAAATGCGCTTGAGCCGTCGGGATAAACTGTTTGAATGAGGCGGTTGTTTTCGTCGTAAACGCAAGTCGTAGCCCGGCCCATCGGATCAGAAATGCTGGACCGGTTCCCGCGCGAATCATAGCCGAACTGGGTGACGCCCCCGAGCGGATCAGCGACCGTGGCCAATCGGCCGTCGTTGTCATAGTTGTAGCTGGTCGTATTGCCCAGCGGATCCGTCTGGGATGCCGGGCGCCCTAAGGGGTCAAACGTCTGGCTAACGGAGCTCCCGTCTGACCGCAGGGCAGTGGTATTGCGGTTGCGGCTATCGTACAAGTACCGGGTCACCTGGCCCGCCGGATCCGTCTCCGTGCTCAAATTGCCGACTGCATCATAACTAAACGACCTGATTCGATTGAGCGGGTCAGTCACGGAAACCACCTCGTCCCGTTTGCTATAACCGTAGGAGGTCAGTCCGCCCGTCCGATCGGTAATGCTCGCTATCCGGCTGGCGCCATCATAAGTCACCTCGGTATGCGACCCGTCCGGATACTTCGTGCTGGCCAGCCGACCGGCAGCATCATAGGTCCACCCAGTGACCTTGCCATCGGCATCAGTGCGTGAAGTGCACTGTCTCGCCGTATTATAGGTCATCGTTGTGAGATTGCCCTGCGCGTCCTGATAACTTGTAATATCACCCCGCGGGTTGTACGCAAACGAGCTTACCCCACCGGCCGCATTCTTAACCGTAGTCAGACGGTTTAAACCATCATAAGTATAATAGGTCGTAGAGCCATCCGGTTTGGTGGTGCTGGTGCAATTACCAAAGTCGTCGAACACGTGGGTCGTGGCTTCACCCAGCGGATTAATTTCCGCGACGCGATTCCCCACCTCGTCGTATTGGTAAGTCATCGTATTGCCTTGCGCATCAGTAGTGCTAGCTAACTGCCCCGCCAGGTCATAACTAAACTGGCTCGTATGTCCCGCTTCATCGGTAATGCTGGTTACCTGCCGGCCCGAATACGTGGCGCTCTTCGTTTGGTTATTCGGATAGGTAATTTTTACATTTCGATTCAGGAAATCATAATCCATCGCCGTAGTGTGCTGGCGTGCGTCGGTGACCGAAGTGCAGGCACCCGCGGCATTGTAGGTAAAAACGGTAGTATTTCCCAGCGGGTCCGTGGCGGAAATGCGGTTACCCACCGCGTCGTACCCGTAGGTAGTGGCGCCATTTACGGAATCCGTTTCCGAAGTTAACTCACCGCTGTAATCGTATGCGGCCGCAACAACTCTTCCGTCCGGATAGGCCACCTGTATCAGACGGTCATCCGCGTCATAGGCATATTGCGTTTCACGACCACCGCGATCAACCTCATCGGTTAAATTGCCATCCGCATCGTAATCCATGCTTTCGAAGGTGCCGTCAGGATAAGTGATCTGCCCGGGCAATCCCTGATCATTATAGGTAGTGGCGGTGGTCTGTCCATTTGCATCCGTTGAACTGATCTGGCGATTGTCTTGATCATACGAATAACTGCAAACCACAATTCCATTCGGCATCACGACAGCCATTAAATTGCCACCACTATCATAGCTATAGGAAGGCGTGATATATTCGTAAGTATTTGTCGTAACTGTCACGCTATCGCAGAACATTGCTCTGGGACTAATCCCAAAGAGCGAAGCAACCGGCGGCACAAAACTAATCGTTCGCTGACGAGAAAGACTGGCTATCTTTCCATTGCCAGCCACGGTATACGTCGTGGTTTTACCCAAAGCGTCCGTCAGGCTGGTCAAATGGCCAAAATCATCGTAAGCATACGTGATCGTTCCGCCATGAGGATCGGTCATGCTCAAAACCTTGCCCATCGAGTTGTAGGTAAAGGTCGTGACGTTCCCCAGCGGATCGGACGTGGCGAGCAGATTTCCGCGATCATCATATGAATTGGTGGTGGTATGCCCCCCCGCATCGGTGTACGTGAGCACTTTTCTTAATCCACTATACGTGTACTGGACCGTGCGCCCGAGTTTGTCCGTGGCCGATGTCAGATTGTCATTCCCGTCGTAGGTATAGCTGGTGGCACACGAACAGCCGCCGTTCGTCACGCCGATAAGGTTGTAATTTTGGTCATAGCCATAGGTCGTGACCCAGCCCAATGGATCTACCTTCCGGATCAGGTTGCCGTTGTTATCATAATCATTGATTGTGACGTTCCCCAGCTTGTTGGTGACGTATTCCCGGTTGTCCGCCAAGTCATGACCAAAGGCAATGGTATTGCCCAAGGCATCCGTCGTGGCCACCATCCGGCCATCACCATCGTAGGAATTGTTGACCACCTGGATGCCGCGGGCGTCAATAATGTCCGTCAGGTATTGCGGGAAATTTGCGTTCGTATAAATGAACGTCGTTGTATTCGTCGAACGATCGGTGAAGGTCGAGAGATTGCCATTGGTATCATAGCTGTAATGCAGAGAATTTCCCGCCAGATCCGTGATGTTGGTGATCCGTCCCATCGTGTCGCGCAGGAAGGCTATACTGACACTGTTGGTACCCGCCTGAGGGTTCTGCCAGCTCAATCCGTTGGTGCCTACGACCAGGACGTTGCCATTCGGGTCGGTCACGCTCTGCAAACCTTTAACTTCATCAATCTGATAGACAAATCCATCCGCGGAAGTGTAATTGAACAAGGTGGGATAGTTATCCAGGTCCGCCTCCGTTCCCGGCCCGCCCAGCCATTCAAAGAAATAATTCAGATCATACAGGCCGGACGTGTCCGGAACATCGCCGGGGAAATACATAAAGCTCCCGTCCGGATCATTATAAGACGCCGGCAATAACGTGCCCAGGGTGCCGCCGATCGGCGTGAAACTCCACCGCGGAGAATCAATCGGCTCTAGCCACTGACTGGATGGGTTGGGGGTAAGCTCGAATTTTTCCACCCGGCCATCCGGGAAGGTGACAGTGACAATTCGCGCCTGAACGGGATCCAGATAATAGGTTAGGGAGAGGTCCCCGGCGCTGCCCTCGACACCCTCCACCCAATTCCGGCTCAATGATCGATTCTTCTGCAGGCGGACATTGACAATATCCATCGTCCAGCCAGTTCCAAAATCACCCTGAATGCCCGCCAAAGCCGCCACGCTGTTGTAAGTGCGGGAAATTTTGATCGGCAAGCCCGGCAGCGGCACCGACAGATCATTAAATGAAATGTTGAACTGCCCAACCTTCAGATTGCGATCAACGATAAAGGTCTGAAGATCCGTGGCCTCCGTGCGGCCCTCATCATCGGTTGCCGCCAGTTCCATTTCGTAAATGCCGTTCAACATTAATGTGGGATCCAGTGTGCCCAGAACATCATTGGTCACCGATGAATCACCGGCGGCAAAAGTCGTCCATGGGGCCGGAGTCACGGTATCGGCCGTTTTCAGGCGGTATTGCAATTCGTAGGATTGCAGGATCGGGCTGCTCGCCGTGCCAATGATATTTGTTGGCGCAGTGATGATCGCCGCATCGTCCGGGGCGGCGATGGCGACCATCGGAACCGGTAATGAGGCGTAAACGGTGATGAGGACGTCGCTGGTGCTGCTCAATTGACCGTCGCTGGCCGTAATTCGCAAACCATAAACACCCGGCGCGCTGAACGTGGCAAAATAATTGCCATCGAGCTGCGTGAAGGCAACCGTTCCGGGGCCGCTGACCTGGCTCCAACTCGAGGTCAACACACCATCCGGCAGGCCGTCATCCGTCACCGAGGGATGGAGGGCGGCTGAATCCTGCACCTGAATGGTTTGCGGATCACCGGCATAGACCACCGGCGGGGCATTGGTTCCCTCCACCACGGAAATCGTCAAGGTGTCTGAATTGGTGATCAACCCATCAGTTCCGAAGAGTTGGAGGACATAATTGCCCGGAGCGCTGAACGCGGCGACAGCTGGGGCCGCAGCGGATTCGACCGGCAGCCAAAGAGTCGCGTTGGTCGTGGTATTTGTCGTGGTAAAGGTGACGGTTCCCGGACCACTGATAATGGTCCATTCATAGGCCAGTGGCAGCGACGCGTTTTCATCAAGCACCGTGCCCGTCAGTTCAATGCGGGCAGGCCGCACCAGGGTGGCGCTGTCGCCGGCGTAAACCAGCAGGGGCGATCCGGCCGTGTCTGCATTGGTGACAACTAGGGTGACATTGGCGCTGTTGGAAAGCACCCCGTCGCTGGCCGACAATTGCAACACATAAGCGCCCGGCGCCGAAAACATGGCGGTCGTATTGGTGACGGCGGCGTTGGCAAAAGTCACCAGGGCCGGCCCGCTGTATTCGGTCCAAAGAGTCGTAAATGTCCCGTTGGCAGTCAGATCGTTGTTAACCGCGGTCCCCGTGAGACCGATCGGCAGATTCATGGGCGCGGCCATGGCCGTGCCAGCATTCACGCCGGGCGGACGGCTGCCGTGATAGAGGTCCGTCACCGTGATCGGCATGTCGACAAATCCGCTCAGCAGACCGTCGCCCGCGGCGAGCCGCAGGACATAATTGCCGGCCACCGGGAAGTCCGCGTGGACGGAGACGCCCGGGAAGGTATTGGCGCCCCGGGAGAAGACCGCCTGGGCCGGCCCGCTGACCGTCACCCATTCATCCGTCAACACGTTGCCGGCCGGCAGCTCCAGGTCGTAAATATTCCCGCTCAAATCTTCCCCAACAGACAGGTCGGTTTGTGTGGAATAGGAGGTGGTCAGGTTAAATGACCGGCCTACGGGGGGAATCACGTGGACCGTCATTGTCCCGGTGCTGGTCGCAATGCCGTCACTCGCGGCAAATTGGAGCACATAATCACCCAGGGCGGCAAAATTGGCATACGTGACCCCGTTGAGTGCTGAAAGGAATACATTGCTCGTAACATTGAGGACACTCCAGGAGGAGACAATCGTCCCAAACGGCAACCCGTCGTCCGTGGCGACACCCGCGAGCGTGGCGGAACTGCCCAGGGAAATGGTCTGATCGGGCCCCGCGGAGACCACGGGCGGCGCATTGGTAACCGAGCTGACCACGACCGTGACCGCAACGCTTTCACTCAAATCCGAGTCATCCGCCGTAAGTTTGAGGACATAGGTTCCCGGCGCACTGAAAGCCGCCATGGTACTGGCATCATTATTCGTGAGGAACGACGATACGGGCTGCGAGAAGGTGGCCGTGCCTGGGCCGCTGATTTGACTCCAGGTGGCGTTCTTATAAGGGGCATTGAGCGGCAACCCGTCATCCTGGATGGTGGCCGGCAATGAAAGCATGGCCGGGTAAACCACAAATTGATTGGTACTAACGACCGGTGAGGGCGGCTGGTTCAACAAAACTGAAATCGGCTGGTTGAGGCTGATGCGGGCATCAAAGAAACTTTCACATCCACCATCATGGGCGCGAACGGCGAGCAAATTATTGCCGGTCTGCCATATGTTCGTTGAAATACCATAGAGCACCAGGTCATCATAATTCGGACAGCCTTCATGATCGAACCATGGCGCCGCAAACGAAAAACCTCCGTTAAAGATATCCTGGTCGGCGCTGGCCGGCGTAATTAAGATTCCGTTAATGTAAATCTCGGCATTATTGTCAACGGTGAAGCCCATGGATACATTCGTGGTTCCCGGCGGCACATAAAAATGGCGGCGCACCAGAAGTTCCGGAACCCCGCTGTTGGCGCCCGGCCAATAAGTGTGGACAAAGGTCGCGGTGTTCAAGCCGCAACCGATACAGGCTCCATAAGAACCAAAGCCGGCCTGGCCGTTCGTGAAGCTCGACTCATCAAAATTGGTGGCGTAAAAGTTGGTGACATCCCCGGCCGTGGTGAGAAAGCGATACAATACGTTCGTTGCTTGATAAGGGATCGCGTTCGATGCCGCCACACTGATGGTGACCTCGTCAGAATTCGTCAACTGACCGTCCGTGGCAGTGAGGCGCAGTTGGTACGGCCCCAGATCGCCAAAAGTGACCGCGGCATTGGTCGCATGAACGTCAGAGAACTCCACGGTGCTTGGTCCGGCGACCACACTCCAGGTGGTTCGCAGAGTGCTGCCCGCCGGCAACGTGTTGTCAGCCGCCCAACCCTGCAAGGTGGTTTGGTGCGTGTTCCACAGTTCCTGGCCGGGCCCCGCGTTGACCATGGGCGGCTGGCGGTATGCCTGCACGGTTATGGTTACATTTGAGCTGACCGTATATTGGGTGTCACTGGCGGATAATTGGAGAATGTAGGTGCCAGGCTGGCTAAATGAAACCGCGGTGACCGCCGAGGTTGGGAGGGCAAAGAAGGCGGCGCCCGGGCCCCTAAGCTGGCTCCAATGGGCGGTCGGATGCGACCCGGACGGCAAGCCATCATCCGTAACCCGACCACTCAAACTGGTAGTCGGAGCATAAATATTCTGGTTCGGCCCGGGATCAACCGTCGGCGGCTGATTATCGGTAAAGATCGTAATCGTTACCCGGGCGAAATTCGTGTATTGCGAATCGGTGGCGGAAAGTTGCAATACATAAGCACCGGACGCCGAAAAAGTGGCGGTGGTAATCGGGGCATTGCTGTTGGCAAATCCAACCACTCCCGGCCCGCTGATCACCGACCACCAGCTATAAAGATAACCGGTGCCAAAGAAGTTGTCGTCGGTGACCGATCCGGCCAGCGCCGTGGCATTGGCAAGGCCCACATTTTGGTCGGGGCCGGCCGAGACGGCGGGAGGCTGGTTGGCGCCATGCGCTAGCATGGTTACGGTCATATCACTCCGGCTGGTCGCACTGGTGTCGCTGGCCGCAAGCTCAAAGTGATATGTGCCCGGACGGTATAGTATAACCGACGTGTCGGGGGAACTGGCGTCCGCAAAATGAACGACCCCCGGGCCACTGACCAGCGTCCACCGGGTTGTCAGTTCCGCCCCCAGCGGAAGGCCGTCATCGTGAACCGTGCCCTGGAGGGAAAGTTTGGCCCCATACGGAATAATCTCGTCAATTCCCGCATCCACCATCGGCGGCAGATTCACCGTAATCGGGATTTCCACCTGGTTGGTGGCCAGCGTGTCATCTGCCGTCAATTGTAAGACATACACCCCGTTGGTGCTAAATGTCGCGGTCGTCGAAGGCTGATTGGTAATCGCCAACCCGGTTGATGGATTGCTCAGCGTTTGGGGGCTGAAACTCACTGTTCCGGGGCCGCTAACCTGGCTCCAGGTGACATTTAAACTGCCACCGATCGGCAACCCGTCGTCCGTCACGGTTCCATTCAAGACGAAGTGATTGGTCGGCCAGTTAAGAATGACCGATGGGAAAGGCGTTAGAACCGGAGCTCGATTTACCATGAGGTTCAGATCGGATGGACACTTTCCCACGCTGCCGGAGGCAAAGATGCTATGCACTTCCTCCGGGTTAAGCGGACGCTGATACAGGCTGATTTCGTCCAACTCCCCGGAGAAAAAGTTCGCCGAACCCGGCACTTGACCCAGATAAAAATCACTGGCGGTGGTCAATAGATTGGTGCCCACATTTGCCGTTCCCGACAACACGCCATTGATGTACATCTTCGCCATCCCTGACGGCCGGTCATAGGTCACCGCCACATGGGTCCAAGCCCAGGTATTGTAATACCATAGATAACCAGGCGTCGCTACCGCCTGATTGTTCGCCCCCAAATAACAGACCAAACTATCGCCGGCCCAAACCTGGCCAAAACGCTCCACCCGCACCCCATGGTTCCAGCCCAGCAAACTGCCATTTTCGAAACTGTTCGGATCCATCCAAAACTCCACGGTAAAACCGGCCGCACTGCTCCCCACATCGTAGTTCGTTTCCGCCGGCATCCACACATAATCGCTTCGGCCGTCAAAATTAAACGCCAGTGCCACCTCGCCGTTGGTATACCCGGTTCCGCTTCCCCGTATGGCCTCGTTTCCGCTCATGACATCCTCTGTCGTCCCATTGGCCGGCCACCACGCTGACAGACCGGAAATGTCCTGCGCAGTGCAGGAAATACCAACCCGCACTTCCACCAGAGCGCTGCTTTGGGCCTCGCCATCACTTGCGGTCAGCCGCAACACGTAAATGCCATCGGTGCTGAATTTGACGTCTGTTACCGGCGATGCGGGATTGGCAAAAGAGGCCGTTCCGGGACCAAAATATTGCGTCCATTGCACCTGCAAAACAGAACCCGCTGGCAAACCATCGTCGGAAACCGTCCCGTCTAAGACGGCCAGATTTGTTGCCGATGGTAATGCGAAATCCGGCCCGGCCTTCACCACCGGCGGCTGGTTATGATCATTGGGACATTTGCCCACGCTGCCGGAGGCAAAGATGCTGTGCACTTCCGCCGGATTGAGCGGACGCTGGTACAGGCTGATCTCATCCAATTGACCGGAGTAAAAGTTTGCCGATCCGGGCACTTGCCCGAGATAGAAATCGCTGGCCGTCGTCAACAGATTCGTGCCCACATTTGCCGTTCCCGACAACACCCCGTTGATG
>Ga0302319_10016907_pt1 | contig 13403 bp, 14 predicted proteins | sample Bog_T0_2_FD_203319 | JGI IMG/M metagenome (GOLD analysis project Ga0302319, IMG submission 203319) | Peat permafrost microbial communities from Stordalen Mire near Abisko, Sweden - Bog_T0_2 | ecosystem: Environmental > Terrestrial > Soil > Wetlands > Peat | place: Sweden: Abisko, Stordalen Mire...
AACCTCTTCTAGTGACTTGGTTTGGGCGCAATTTCTGCCTGCAGCGGTCGGGACTGGCCGTCCCCCTCCAGCAAAAAGTGCCGTTTCCTAGCACATATTTTTCACCATGACCAGCATGGCGAAACCTGTCAAATCATGGCCATGCCGCCATTGACATGGAGCGTCTGGCCGCTGACATAAGCCGCTTCACGGCTCGCCAGATAAACCGCAGCGGCGGCGATTTCGCTCGCCTCGCCCATGCGCCCGGCGGGAATTCCGGCCAGCAACCGGGACTTTTGCTGGTCGGACAGCACATCGGTCATCGCCGACGCGATGAAGCCGGGAGCGATGCAATTTACGGTGATCCCACGAGACGCCACTTCCTGGGCCAGCGACTTGGCGAAACCGATCATGCCGGCCTTGGCGGCGGCATAATTGGCCTGGCCGGGATTGCCGGTGACGCCGACGATCGAGGTGATATTGATGATTCGGCCGTGGCGCCGCTTCATCATGCCGCGCAACGCGGCGCGCGCCAGACGGAAGGCGGCGGTAAGATTGACCTCCAGCACCTGACTCCAATCCTCGTCGCTCATCCGCAGCAGCAACCCGTCTCGGGTCATTCCGGCATTGTTGACCAGGATGTCGAGTGCGCCCAGCGCCTGCTCGGCGTCGCGCGCCAAACGCTCGACGGCGGTGGCGCTGGCGAGGTCGGCGATCAGCAGCGGCGGCGATCCGCCCAGGCGGGCGGCCAGCTCTTCGAGCGGTTGACGACGGGTCCCGGACAGGGCGACCTTGGCGCCCTGGCCATGCAGCGCCGTGGCGATGGCGCCGCCGATGCCGCCGGAGGCGCCGGTCACCAGCGCGGTCTTGCCGGAGAGATCGAACATCATCGCCGCCTCACGCGTTTTCGCGGCTGAGATAGGCGTCGATTTCCTCGGGTGTCTGCAGCGACACCGCCTCGATCTCCTTGTCGGTTCGTTTTACCAGTCCAGCCAGCACCTTGCCGGCGCCGGCCTCGATGACGCGGGTGACCCCCAATTCTTTCATGGTCTGCACCGATTCGCGCCATCGCACGGTGGCGGTAACCTGTTCGACCAATTGTCGCCGCAGCGTCTCGGGGATGTTGCAGGGCTGCGCGGTGACATTGCCGATCAGCGGCACGACCGGCGCCTTGAGGTCGGCAATAGCCAACGCGGCCTGCATTGCCTCGGCCGCCGGACGCATCAGGGCGCAATGAAACGGTGCCGACACCGGCAGCAGGACCGATCGCTTGAAGCCGCGCTCGGCCGCCAGCACCATGGCCCTGGCCACCGCGTCGCGGTGGCCGCTGATCACCACCTGTCCCGGGGAATTATCGTTGGCCACCGCGCAGATTTCGGTCCCGGCAGCCTCGGCAGCGATGGCGCGTGCCTCGTCGATGTCGACGCCCAGCAAGGCGGCCATCGCCCCTTGACCGATCGGCACCGCCTTCTGCATGGCCCGTCCACGCAATTTCAGCAGCCGCGCTGCATCGCCCAGCGTAAAGCTTTCGGCGGCCACCAAAGCCGAATATTCGCCGAGACTATGTCCCGCGACAAACGCGGCATGGTCGACCAGACGCCAGGCGCCTTGCCGGCGCAACACGGCCATCACGGCCAGACTGACCGCCATCAGCGCCGGCTGGGCATTTTCCGTCAGAGTGAGCTGGTCGATCGGGCCTTCCCACATCAGGCGCGACAAGGACTGGTCTAAGGCGTCGTCGATCTCCTGGAACAGGTGCCGGGCCTCGGCAAAGTTGTCCGCCAAGGCGCGGCCCATGCCGACGACCTGCGAACCTTGGCCAGGGAATACGACGGCATTGGACATGGACGACCCCTGCGTGCGACAAACTGGCCTTCAAATTTCGGAAACGGAACACTAGGAATAGCGTTCGTCCCGGCTCTGTCAAGCCCGGCTTGTTTTTGGAGGGGCAGATGAAGTCTGTTGCAATCGCCGTCGTGGTTTCGCTTTTTATGGCTGGCAGCGTCGCCACCGACGCCCATGAGTATCAAGTGAAACAGCTGACCATTGGGCATCCCTGGGCGCACGCCACGCGGGGCGGCATGACCAACGGGGTGGTCTATGTCACCTTCGTCAATGATGGCACTGAACCGGACCAATTGACGGGCGCAAGCTCGCCCCTTGCCGCCGGAGCCGGGCTGCACAGCACGACGCAAGACGGCGAAATCGCCCGCATGCGCTCTGTCGACAGCATCGCTTTGCCGGCGGGCAAAACCACCGAACTTAAACCCGGCGGTCTGCACATCATGTTGACGGGGCTGAAGAAGCCGCTGAAACCGGGTGACAACTTCCCGATGACCTTGACTCTGGCCAATGAGGGAAAGGTCACGATCCAGGTGATGGTCGCCGATTGACCCGCAAGAACTCCTTGAACCAACCTGCTGGTTGTGTATATTGCGCCCCTTCTTGCTCCTTGCCGGCATGGGCCGGCTATGCCGCGCGCCGCCTCGCACCCGACCTCGGGACCGGCGGCCGTCGCGGAAGAGACAAGCCATAAGGGGTTAATCGATGTCGTTCTATGAAAGCGTGATCATCGCACGCCAGGATCTAGCCGCGACGCAGGTGGAAACCTTGGCGGAGGAATGGGCTGCGGTCATCGCCGCGCAGGGCGGACAGGTCACCAAGCGCGAATTCTGGGGCCTGCGCAATATCGCCTATCGTATGAAGAAAAACCGCAAAGGTCATTATGTTCTGTTCAATATCGACGGACCTTCCGTGGCGATCAAGGAATTCGAGCGGCAGATGTCGATCAATGAAGACGTTCTGCGTTTCCTGACGGTGCGGGTCGAAGCTCTGGAAGAGGGCCCGTCGGCTGTGGTGCAAAGCAAGAATCAGCGGGACGAGCGTCCGCGCCGCGACGGCGGATTCGGCGGGTCCCGCGACGGCGGCTTCGGCGGATCGCGTGAGGGGGGCTTCGGCGGCTCCCGCGATGGCGGCTTCGGCGGCCCGCGCGGTCCCCGCGTCACGGAAGGAGCAGAGGCATGAAACCCGAGCAACGCGCCCCCGGTGTCGCGCCGCGGCCGGCCGGTGTCGGCGTCGCCACCAGCGCAGCACCGCGCCGCCCCTTTTTCCGCCGTCGCAAGACCTGCCCGTTTTCCGGCGAGAGTGCTCCCCGGATCGACTATAAGGATGTGAAATTGCTGCAGCGGTTCGTCTCGGAGCGCGGCAAGATCGTTCCCAGCCGGATCACCGCGGTATCCGCCAAGAAGCAGCGTGAATTGGCCCAAGCTATCAAGCGGGCGCGTTTCCTGGGCTTGCTGCCTTACATGGTAAAGTGAGAAGTGTGATGGAAGTCATTTTGCTGGAGCGCATCGAAAAGCTCGGCCAGATGGGCGACACCGTAAAGGTGAAACCGGGTTTTGCACGCAATTACCTTTTGCCGCAGAAGAAGGCGTTGCGCGCCACCAAAGCCAATCAGGCGCGCTTTGAAATCGAGCGCACCCAGCTCGAAGCCAATAATCTGAAACGCCGCGACGAAGCCGGCAAGATCGCCGCTACCGTCGATGGCCACGCGCTGGTGGTGATCCGCCAGGCCGGCGAAGGTGGAATGCTGTATGGTTCGGTCAGCGCGCGGGACATCGCCGAAGCGCTGCGCGAAGGCGGCTTCGCCATCGAACGGCGTCAGGTGGCGCTCGATACGCCGATCAAAAGTCTCGGCGTCTATGCGGTGCGTGTTGCGCTGCACCCGGAAGTCTCGGTCACAGTGACCGTCACCGTGGCCCGGTCGCAGGAAGAAGTGCTGCGCGCTGCCAAAGCAGCCGAGACCCCTGAACCCACTGAACCTGCATCCGCCCCGGACGGGGCCGCGGAACTTCCCGCCTAGCGCTGCGCCGGCGCGCGCACATTATCCCCATAGTTATCCACAACGCTTCCCCACGATACACAGAGGGTGACGCGGCTTTTCCCTGACGCCCGGGCGATGGCTCTGCTAGCATCCCCCCATGTTAGCCCCCATGACGATTTCGCAGATGCCTCCCGACGACGGGATGCAGCGCACACCGCCGCATAATTTCGAAGCGGAACAGGCCCTGCTGGGCGCCATTCTGATGAATAATCGGGCCTTGGAGCGGGTTTCCGAGTTTCTGTTGCCCGAGCATTTTGCCGATCCGGTGCATGGCCGCATCTTTGGCGCCTGCCTGGTGCTCACCGGCCGCAACCAGATTGCCACACCGGTCACGCTGAAGACTTATCTGGCCAGTGATCAGGGCCTCAAGGAACTGGGTGGCGACACCTATCTGGTCAGGCTGGCCGGTGCCGCCACCACCATCATCAATGCAACGGATTATGGCCGCCTGGTGTTCGACCTGCATCTGCGCCGCGCCCTGATCGGAGTTGGCGAAGACATGGTCAATGATGCGTTCGAGGCTGATCTCGAGCGCGACGCCATCGCCCAGATCGAGGGCGCCGAACAGAAACTGTTCGATTTGGCCACCACCGGCCAGAGCGAGGGCGGCTTCAAGCCTTTCAAAACCACGCTGCTCGCCGCCATCGAGCAGGCCGAGGCGGCGCACAAGCGCGACGGTAAATTGTCCGGAGTCACTTCCGGCCTGCGCGACCTCGACCACAAGCTGGGCGGCTTGCACCCCTCGGATCTGCTCATCCTGGCGGGCCGGCCGAGCATGGGCAAGACCGCGCTCGCCACCAATATCGCCTTTGCGGCGGCACGCGCGCTCCGCACCGAGGTCAGCGCCAGCGGCGAAAAGACCGCGATCGACGGCGCGGTAACCGCCTTTTTTTCGCTGGAAATGTCGTCCGAGCAACTCGCCACCCGCATTCTCGCCGAGCGCGCCGAAGTGCCGTCGCACAAGATTCGCCAGGGAGAATTGTCGAATGAGGAATTCGAGCGGCTGGTGGTGGTCAGCCAGGAGCTTTACGGTTTGGCGCTCTATATCGACGACACACCGGCGCTGTCGGTTTCGGCAGTGCGTACCCGGGCAAGGCGGTTGGCGCGCACCCAGGGCTTGGGCTTGATCGTCATCGACTATCTGCAGCTGTTGAGCCCCACGCCCGGCAAACGGGCGGAGAACCGAGTGCAGGAGGTGTCCGACATCACTCGCCAGCTGAAGGCGTTGGCCAAGGAATTGCGGGTGCCGGTGCTGGCGCTGTCGCAGCTGTCGCGCAATGTCGAGCAGCGCGAGGACAAGCGGCCGCAATTGTCCGATCTGCGCGAGTCCGGCTCGATCGAACAGGACGCCGATGTGGTGATGTTCGTTTTCCGCGAACAATATTACCTCGAGCGCTCGGAACCCGGCCGCCGCCCCGACGAATCCGAGGAGAAATTCAATCTGCGCCACGCCGATTGGCAGAAGCGCTGCGAAGAAGTGTGGAACACCGCCGAAGTGATCGTCGCCAAACAGCGCCATGGTCCGGTGGGGATGGTGAAACTTCATTTCAACGGACAATTCACCCGTTTCGCCGATCTCGATGATTGGCATGGAACGGACGCCGCCGGCTCATGACCGCCGACGCCCCGGATCCGCATGAGGGCGCGACACTGACCGTGGATCTGGACGCCATCGTCGGCAATTGGCGGCGCTTGCAAGACCGGCTGGCGTCGGGCTGCCGGGCCGCCGCCGTGGTCAAGGCCGACGGCTATGGTCTGGGGGCGCTGCCGGTTGCCGCCGCCCTGGCGGGCGCCGGCTGCCAGCGTTTTTTTGTCGCAACGGCGGACGAAGGGGTGGCGCTGCGGGGCGGCCTGTCGGCGGCCGAGATCATCGTGCTGAACGGTGTCGACGCCGGGACAGCCCCCCTTTTGCATGGCCATCGTCTGACGCCGATGCTGAACAGCCTCGAACAGGCCACCGCCTGGCGGGACTATGCAACAGGGCTGGACTCGGCGCTGCCGGCGGCGCTGCATATCGATACCGGCATGGCGCGGCTGGGCCTGGCGCCCGGCGAAGCCATCACCCTGACGGATCGGGTGGATTTTCGGCGCCGGGTTACGCTGACGCTGGTCATCAGTCATCTCGCCTGCGCCGACCAGCCGGACCATCCGCTCAATCGCCAGCAGCTGCTGCTGTTTGCCCCCTTGGCGGCCGCATTCGCCGGTGTCGAGTCCAGTCTGGCCGCCTCGATGGGAATTTTTCTAGGCCCGGAATTCCATTTCCACTGTGTCCGGCCGGGCGCCGCGCTCTACGGTATCAATCCGACGCCAGGGCGCGAAAATCCGATGGCGGCGGTGGCGCGACTGCAGCTGCGCGTGCTGCAAGTGCGTGAGATTGACGCCGGATTCACCGTTGGCTATGGTGCCACCTTTCGGGCCGCCGGCAAGGCGCGCCTGGCCACGGTGGGCGCCGGTTATGCTGACGGCCTGCTACGCTCGCTTGGCAATCGCGGCCACGGCACGGTGGGAGACAAGCTGGTGCCTCTGGTCGGGAGCGTTTCGATGGATCTGGCGGTGTTCGACGTGAGTGGAGTTGCCAGCTCCGACATACAGCCCGGCGCCATGATCGATTTGATCGGGCCCCGCCAATCGGTCGACCAACTGGCGCACGACGCCGGAACCATCGGTTATGAGATCTTCAGCCGGCTCGGGCCCCGCCTGGCGCGCCGCTATCTGTCGTCGGCTGCCTGACGCCGTGCTGGATCTCATCACCAATCCGCTGGCGGGCATCGGCCGGGTCTTTCTGGGGTTCCTGGCCGCGGTCGGGCGCCTGATGCTGTTTACCGGCACGGCACTGACGCATGTCATGCGACCGCCGATCTATTTCCGTCTGATCCTGCGGCAGATGCTGGAAATCGGCTATTTTTCCCTGCCGGTGGTTGGGCTGACCGCCATCTTCACCGGCATGGTGCTGGCGCTGCAGAGCCATACCGGCTTTTCCCGTTTCGCCGAGAGCGCGGTGGCCTTGGTGGTGGTCATTTCGATGACCCGCGAACTGGGTCCGGTGTTGGCCGGGCTGATGGTGGCCGGCCGCATCGGTGCGGCGATGGCGGCGGAAATCGGCACCATGCGGGTCACCGAACAAATCGACGCACTGACCACGCTGTCGACCAATCCCTATAAATATCTGGTAGCGCCGCGCCTGCTCAGCGGAATTCTGATGCTGCCCTGTCTGGTGCTGGTCGCCGACATCATTGGCGTGTTCGGCGGATTTCTGGTGTCCACCTATGTGCTCGGTTACAATCCGGCCGCCTATATTCACAATTCGTGGGACACGCTGAAGACGATGGACGTCGTCTCCGGTCTGGTCAAGGCGGCGGTGTTCGGACTGATCATCACGCTGATGGGCTGCTATCACGGCTACAATTCGCGCGGCGGCGCCCAGGGCGTGGGCCAGGCCACCACCAATGCGGTGGTGTCTGCCTCGATCCTGATCCTCACCGGTGATTATATTCTCACCGCGCTGTTTTTCAGCAAATGACCGTGCCGGCCAAGATCCGGCTGATCGGCGTCGAAAAATCCTTCGGTGCCAAGACCGTGCTGGATGGCGTTTCGCTTGAGGTCGCCGCCGGCTCGTCGACGGTGATCATCGGCGGTTCGGGATCCGGCAAATCGGTGATGCTCAAATGCATGCTCGGCCTTCTGACGCCGGACAATGGCAGCATCCTGATCGACGGCGAAGACGTGGTCGGCATGCGCCCGCGCGACAGCGAACGGGTGATGAAGAAGTTCGGCATGCTGTTTCAGGGCGGCGCCCTGTTCGATTCGCTGCCGGTATGGGAGAATGTCGCCTTCGGACTGATCGAAGGGCGCGGCATGAGCCGGGCGGCGGCCCGCGGCAAGGCGGAGGACACGCTCGCCCAGGTCGGACTCGGGCGCGACGTGGCAAGCTTGTCGCCGGCGGAATTGTCGGGTGGCATGCAGAAGCGGGTGGCGCTGGCGCGCGCCATCGCCTCCGAGCCGGAGATCATCTTCTTCGACGAACCGACCACCGGTCTCGATCCGATCATGGCGGATGTCATCAATGACCTGATCATCAAATGCGTGCGCGATCTGGGTGCCACCGCCGTGTCGATCACCCATGACATGCATTCCGCCCGCAAGATCAGCGATCGCGTCGCCATGCTCTATCACGGCAAACTGATCTGGATTGGACCGACCGGTGAGATCGACCACTCCGGCAATGACTATGTCGACCAGTTCATCAACGGGCGCGCCGACGGGCCGATCAAGATGGAGCTGAAGGGCTGACATGGCGAAAACGGGCAACCGCTTCGTCTGCCAGCAATGCGGCACGGCGTCGCTGCGGTGGGCCGGAAAGTGCGACGGCTGCGGCGCGTGGAACGCCATCGTCGAGGAAGCCGGCAGCGCAGAGCGCGGCCTGGCGTCCGGCAAACGCCGCATCGAGCTGGTGGCTTTGCAGGGCGCCACACCCTTGCCGCCACGCCTGGTCACCGGCATCGATGAACTCGACCGGGTCACCGGCGGCGGCCTGGTGCCCGGCTCGGCACTGCTGGTGGGTGGCGATCCGGGCATCGGCAAATCGACCCTGCTGTTGCAGGCGGTGGCGGCGCTGGCGCAGCAGGGCGACTGCGTCTACATCTCTGGCGAAGAGGCGATCGATCAGGTCAGGCTGCGGGCGCGCCGGCTGGGCCTGTCGGCGGCACCGGTACAGTTGGGCGCCGCCACCGATGTGCGCGACATCGCCGCCAGCCTCGATCACGGCAAACCCCCCTTGGTGGTGGTGATCGATTCGATCCAGACCATGGTTCTCGATGCACTGGAATCGGCGCCCGGCACCGTCGCCCAGGTGCGCGCCTGCGCCGCGGAATTGATCCGCCTTGCCAAACGGCGCGGCTTCGCGCTGCTGCTGGTCGGCCATGTCACCAAGGATGGACAGATTGCCGGACCGCGCGTGCTCGAACACATGGTCGACGCCGTCCTCTATTTCGAGGGCGAGCGCGGCCATCCTTTCCGCATCCTGCGGGCGGTGAAAAACCGCTTCGGCGCCACCGACGAGATCGGCGTCTTCTCGATGACCGACCGCGGCCTTGAAGGGGTCGCCAATCCGTCGGCATTGTTCCTCGCCGAACGGCGCGGCAATGTCAGCGGCTCCTGCGTTTTCGCCGGCATCGAGGGCAGCCGGCCGATGCTGGTGGAGATCCAGGCGCTGGTCTCGCCCAGCACGCTCGGCACCCCGCGGCGCGCCGTGATCGGCTGGGACTCGGGTCGGCTGGCGATGGTGCTGGCGGTACTCGACACACGCTGCGGGCTTGCTTTAGGCGGCAATGACGTTTATCTCAACGTCGCAGGCGGCTTGCGAATCACCGAGCCGGCCGCCGATCTGGCGGTGGCGGCGGCCTTGTTGTCGTCTTCCCTGGATCAGCCGCTCGCCGCCGATCGGGTGGTGTGGGGCGAGATCGGACTTTCCGGCGAAATCCGCGCTGTCGGGCAGGCCGAGGCCCGCCTCAAGGAAGCGGCCAAATTGGGGTTTGCCGAGGCCTTGGTGCCGGCGGTGCATCGCCCCGGCGGCGGAGCGAAAGCAGCGCAGGACGGGCCGATCGCCACCAGGCGTCTCGGGCATGTGCAGGATTTGACCTCATTGTTTGACCAGGGAAAGTCTTTGAACGCGGGCCAAAAGCGTTGAACGGCGTCGATATCGCCGTCATCCTGCTGTTGTTGTCGTCGGGCATCTTTGCCCTGATGCGCGGCTTCGTCTATGAAGTGTTGGCGGTGACCGGGTGGGTGCTGGCGGCCTTGGCGGCTTTGTGGGGTCTGCCCTATGCACGGCCGTTCATCGCGCCCTATATCAGCAATACCACCATCGCCGACGTCACCGGCGGCGCGGTGATCTTCCTGCTGGTGCTGCTGGTCTCGTCATTCGTCACGCACGGTATCGCCCGCCAGGTGCGCAAAAGCGCCATCAGCGCAGTCGACCGCTCGCTCGGCTTCGCCTTCGGCCTGCTGCGGGGACTGGTGCTGGCCTGCTTGTGTTTCATGGTGGTCGACAAGCTGATGGCGCCTGACGAACCGGTGGTGCTGACCAATGCCAAGACCCGGCCGCTGCTGGCGGCGGGGTCCCGCCTGATCCAGTCGCTGGTTCCCGGACATCTGGCGCTCGAGGGCAAGGCCAAGGCGGCCGCCGACGCCGCTCTGCAGTCGCAGATCTATGAGCGCCTCGCCGCGCCCAAGCCGAAATCGGCGGACGACGCGGCGCACGACAAATCCCCCGCCTATGACCGCGGTGGGCTGGACCGGCTGATCGAAACCAACGGCAGCCGATAGCAATGGGTCGGAAAAGGAACAGATACCGTATGTCGGGCAGCCATCCTTTCCCCCCGGACGATGACAAATTCAAGGAAGAATGCGGGGTCTTCGGCATTTTCGGCCATGCCGACGCCGCCTCCCATACGGCGCTTGGTCTGCATGCCCTGCAGCATCGCGGCCAGGAAGCCAGCGGCATCGTCAGCTTCAATGGCGAACATTTCTACAGCCATCGCGGCCAGGGCCATGTCGCCGACGTGTTTGCCTCGGAGAGCGTGATGAAGCGCCTGCCCGGCCACATGGCGATCGGCCACAACCGCTATTCCACCACCGGCGACACCGTGCTGCGCAATGTGCAGCCTTTGTTCGCCGATTTCGAATTTGGCGGGCTGGCGATCGCCCATAACGGCAATCTGACCAACGGCCTGACGATCCGCAAACAATTGGTACGGCGCGGCTGCCTGTTCCAATCCACCACCGACACCGAAGTGATCATCCACCTGATCGCCATCAGCCTTTATGCCACCGTCGAAGAACGGCTGATCGATGCGCTGCGCCAGGTCGAAGGCGCCTATTCGCTGGTGGCGCTGACCAAAGATGCCGTCATCGGCGTGCGCGACTCGCTCGGCTTCCGCCCTCTGGTGCTGGGCCGCCTGCCGAGCGGCGCCTGGCTGCTGTCGTCGGAAACCTGCGCGCTCGACATCGTCGGCGCCGAGTTTGTGCGCGACATCGATCCGGGCGAAGTGGTGATCCTCGACCGCCATGGCCTGCGCAGCATAAAGCCTTTCGCCAGGAAACCCCGCCGCGCCTGCATCTTCGAATATATCTATTTCGCCCGTCCCGACAGCGTGATGGAGGGAACCAGCGTCTATGACGTACGTAAGCGGATCGGCTGCGAATTGGCGCGCGAAAGCCCGGTCGACGCCGATTTGGTGATCCCGGTGCCGGATTCCGGGGTGCCCGCGGCGCTCGGCTATGCCGTCGCTTCCGACATTCCGTTCGAATTGGGGATCATCCGCAACCATTATGTCGGCCGCACTTTTATCGAGCCGTCGGACTCCATTCGCCATCTCGGCGTCAAGCTGAAGCACAACGCCAACCGTGCCCTGATCAGCGGCAAACGCGTGATCCTGGTCGACGATTCGATCGTGCGCGGCACCACCTCGACCAAGATCGTCGAAATGGTACGGCAAGCCGGGGCGACCGAAGTGCATATGCGGATTTCCAGCCCGCCCACCACCAACAGCTGTTTCTACGGCATCGACACGCCGGAGCGCGAAAAGCTGCTGGCGGCGCGCTATGACGTGGCCGGCATGGCCGCCTTGATCGGCGTCGACAGTCTGGCCTTCGTGTCGCTCGACGGGCTTTACCGGGCGCTCGGCGAACCCGGCCGCAGCACGGCCATGCCGCAATTCTGCGACGCCTGTTTCACCGGCGATTATCCTTTGGCGCTGACCGATCAACAGGGCGGCGAAGGCCAGGATCTGCTGAGCCTGATGACCGAAGGCGGCGCCAATTGATGCCAGGCGGCGTGCTGGCCGGCCGTGTCGCGCTGGTCACCGGAGCGTCGCGCGGCATCGGCCGGGCGGTGGCGCGGCGCTTTGCCGCCGAGGGCGCCCATGTGGTGGCGCTGGCGCGCAGCCAAGGCGGTCTCGAGGAACTCGATGACGATATCCGTGCTGCTGGCGGCGCCGCCACCCTGGTCGTCCTGGATTTGCGCCAGCCGGACGACGTCGACCGCATGGGGCTGGCGCTCTATCAAAAATTCGGCCGGCTCGACATTCTGGTCGGCGCGGCCGCCATCCTCGGCACCTTGAGCCCGGTCAGCCATCTCGGTGCCAAGGACTGGAACGAGGTTATGGCGGTCAATCTGACCGCCAATTGGCGGTTGATGCGCAGCTTCGACGCGCTGATGCGGCAATCCGACGCCGGCCGGGCGATCTTCGTTACCGCGGCGGTGGCCAGCCACACCGCGCCCTATTGGGGGGCCTATGCCGCCAGCAAGGCCGCCCTGGAGACTCTGGCGCGCAGCTGGGCGCTTGAAGTCGGCCGCATCACGCCGCTCAGGGTCAATCTGGTCGATCCCGGCATCGTCCGCACCGGGCTGCGCGCCCAGGCCTTTCCCGGCGAGGACGCCAACCGGCACAAGCCCCCCGAGGCGGTAACACAGGCCTTCGTCGATCTCGCCTCGCCCGGCTGCGACTTGAACGGCGAGATCGTCGAGGCGTGACGGAATTTGCCGACGCCGCCGTGCTGATCGCCCATCCCGGCCGCGCGGTATGGCTGACATCCGACGGCGAGATCGAGACCTTGACTCTGCCGGAGGCCGCCCGACGCAGCCTTGCGGCGCCGCCTCTCCTGTGCCATCGGCCGGCGGTCGCCACCCGGCTCGACCTGGCGCCGGAGACGCTGGCCGCCTTCGACCTGCTGGAATTGTTCGCGTTCGTGCGGCCGGCGCGATTTTGCGTGCCGACGCCGCGCGGTCTGGCGGAAACGCTGGGACTGGCGCTGCCCCCTGACGCCGTCGCGGAGGCGCTTTGCCTGAGGATGAGCGCGGCGGCCCTGCTGGACGAACTCGCCGCGCAGAGCCGCTTCGCCGGCGCGGCACGACGTATCGATCTGCAGGGATTGGCATGGGACATGGCGCGCGCCGGATGGGCCTGGGGCGTGCCGGTGCTGGCGGCGCTCGGCGCCGCCGACCAAGCGCCAAGCGGCGATCACGCCTTGCGGATCTGGGAGCGCCTCGGCGAGTGGCACGAGCATGAGGCCGGCGGCCAACCCGGCGACACCCCGGTCGACGCCGCGGCGGCGCGTGGCCGGCTCGCCCGCCTGCTGCCGGCCGGCGCCGAGCAACGCCCGGCCCAGGCCGACTATGCCTCGGCGGCGGCGCTCGCCTTCGCGCCACGGCGGCGGCAGGGTCAGCCTCAATTGGTGCTGGCGGAAGCCGGCACCGGCACCGGCAAGACGCTCGGCTATGTCGCTCCGGCCAGCCTGTGGGCGGAACAGAACGGGGCGCCGGTATGGATCAGCACCTATACCCGCAATCTGCAGCGGCAACTCGACAGCGAATTGTCGCGGCTCTATCCCGACGACGCGGTCAAAGCCAGCAAGGTGGTGATCCGCAAGGGTCGCGAGAATTACCTGTGCCTGCTCAATTTCGAGGAGGCACTGCGCCGCACCGTCGCCGGTCCGGCGCGGCTGGCGCTGGGACTGCTGGCAGCCTGGGCGCTGGCCAGCC
>Ga0302319_10016908_pt1 | contig 13402 bp, 10 predicted proteins | sample Bog_T0_2_FD_203319 | JGI IMG/M metagenome (GOLD analysis project Ga0302319, IMG submission 203319) | Peat permafrost microbial communities from Stordalen Mire near Abisko, Sweden - Bog_T0_2 | ecosystem: Environmental > Terrestrial > Soil > Wetlands > Peat | place: Sweden: Abisko, Stordalen Mire...
AGGGTGAGCCCTTCTCAACTTGGGCCGGCCCAGTATCTGTGGCTGCGGGCGGAGAGTATCGCCGTGAATATTACAAGGTGTCATCTTCTGCGCTCGATCAGGCTAGTAGTTTTTATCTAGGTAATACATTACCGGCAAATGGCAAATATAACGTTTTTGAGGGTTATGCCGAAACAGTCGTGCCGCTTCTTTCGGGCGTGACTTTTGCAAAAGAGCTCGATTTCAACAGCGCAGTTCGTGTGACGGACTATAGCATTAACGGTACCGTGGAAACATGGAAGGCTGGGCTTACCTATGACGTGTATGATGATCTTCGACTTCGGGCAGTACGGTCGACGGATATTCGTGCGCCGAACCTGAACGACTTGTTCGCAGCAGGGGTGAGTGGAACGGGTGCTGTCACAGATACATTAACGGGTACAAGCCCGCAGATTAAATCAGTTACTTCAGGGAATACGGCTCTCTCGCCAGAAGTGGCGAATACGACTTCTGGTGGCTTTGTCTATCAGCCGCATTGGCTACCAGGGCTGCTTGTTTCCGCAGATTACTTCGGGATCCATATCCACAATGCGATCGTCACCCCTACAGCGCAGCAAGTTGTTACTTCTTGTAACGCGGGCGATACGCGGTTATGTGCGGACATTACGCGTGGCAGCAATAACGTCATTACGGCAATTCATATAACTCCAGCGAACGAACAGTCCGAAACGACATCCGGCTTTGACCTCGGGGCAAGTTATAAAACCGATATCAGCGATATTATCTCCGATTGGGGTGGCGGTGTGACTTTCAGAGCCAACGTCACTGATACAATGGACCACACCGTTTGTGCACTTGGGGCGTGCGCTCAATATGCAGGTACTAATGGCGACGCAAATTTTGCAGATCCTCGGTGGCGCTCTCTCGTTTCGGCGACGTATGAGCTTGATTCATTCTCCGCGACCATTACGGGGCGCTACATTGGTGGTGGCGTAATTACAAACAGAACGCCGGCCGTTGTTAACAACGGCGTGCCCTCGACGACATATGTTGATTTGGCTGGATCTTACAAATTTGAGAATGGTTGGCAACCCTATTTTGTCATCGAAAATTTGGCCGACACTCCCCCTCCGCCGACTCCACAGGTTTCTACCTCGATATCAGGCAACATCGGCGCAAATGCCTTTATATACGATGTATTAGGCAGACAATTTAGAGTTGGCGTCCGGTTTCAATTCTAGTCAGCAAAGTGTCCGCCGTCAGGGCCTACGAGACAGCAATGGGGATTTATTGCTATTCTGCCTCGATTAGATCAAGGCTGAAGTGCCTTCAAATATTGTGAGCTTGATTAAAACTCGCGACGTTGTCGTCGTCAGAGGCACCCGCAACAAAAATTCGTAAGATCTGCCGTCGCACGTCAATCGATAGGATAGAACATGCTTAGGAACAAACTTGGTTCGCGAGCTGTGAATAGAATAAATATTCGCCGCCGCCATGTGTTACCTGCCGTCGTACTAGCAGGTGCTTCCATGATAATCTTTAGCATCGGCGCTTTCGGGTTCCCATCTGTCTTTCCAACGGGGACTACGATCTACGACCCGAAAAATGCCTATAGCAGCTATGTTCTGTTTGGCGCACCCGACGGCAAAACTCATTTAATTGACATGAATGGCCATGAAGTGCATCGCTGGGACAAGATAGGATTTCCTAGCGAGATTATCAACCCGGCGATCAATGGCGGGAAAAAGGGTCAGTTGTTAGTGCAGCTGTCGCATACGGATCTGCCGAATTATTTTGGTTATATGTTCGCCAATAAATCTATCGGCGAGTTGGATTGGAGCGGGAATACCGTCTGGGCGTGGGGCGATAAGGCGCCCGGGGGAGTTGCGCGCCAAAACCATGACTGGGACCGTCGTCCCAACGGAAACACGATTATCATCGCCACGGCTGATCGTATAATTCCTTCCCTCAGTCCGAAGTCGATCGCCGACCAGGTTATTTACGAAATCACCCCCAAAGGGGATATCGTTTGGAAATGGTATGCTGGCGATCATGTTGACGAATTCGGGTTTTCACCCGAAGGAATGAAGCTACTGCGCGCTTCGCTTGCGAATGGTGACAAGAGCTTTGGCTTTCTTACCATCAACGACATGCAGCCAATCGGACTAAATAAGTGGTACGATGCTGGCGATAAGCGGTTTGATCCCGAAAATATCGTGATCGACTCTCGCGAAGCAAGTTTCGTCGCGATTATCGATAAGAAGACCGGTAAGATTGTGTGGCGAATGGGCCCTGATTATCAAATTACTAAAGGCCCAGATCTGCGCGCGTCGTTCAAGCTAAATGTTCCACGTCAAATTGATATGACCAGTGGCCAACATGATGCCCACATCATTCCGGAGGGGCTTCCCGGCGCTGGAAACTTACTTCTATTTGATAACGAGAGCGCCTCAGGTTTTCCGCCTACGCGTATCGGGACCGCCAATGGATCTCGTGTACTAGAGATCAATCCTGTCACCAAGCAGATCGTATGGCAGTACACGGCAACAGATTCTGGCGGGCCACTTTGGATATTCGATAGCAGCTTTATTTCAAGTGCACGCCGCCTTCCGAACGGAAACACACTCATTGACGAAGGAATGAATGGGCGATTTTTCCAGGTTACATCTAAGGGTGAGATCGTTTGGGAATATGTGAACCCCTATTATGGGCTTCAGATTATGGGCGAAGGACACAAAGTCAACACAAACTGGGTATTTCGCGCGCAGCCAATTCCGTACGACTGGGTTCCCGACGGAACGCCGCATAGTGAAATTCCCTTGGCAAAGATTGGAATCACTTCGTTTCGTGTACCGGGTTCGCCATAGCGGCTGAGATGGGCGGCGCCCTGTCAGCTGGGCCATCTTAGTACGAAAGCTAGGGCACCTCTGTTGATCGCCCCCCGATCGAAGCAACGGAATTTGAAGGAGCAAACTTTGCGAGACCAGTTCTCAGGAAAAACTGTCATTGTTACCGGTGGAGGCGGTGGGATTGGCGCCGGCATAGCGCGCGCGTTTGTCGAGCATGGTGCGACGGTTGTTATATTTGAGAATAGCGCCAGCGGAGCGCAGGAAGCATCGAAGCTGTTGAAAGGTAACGGGCAGGTATTCAAGCTCGATGTGTCGGATTGCGACGCGGTGGAAAAGGCTTGTCAAAAAATCTGTGAAGAGCGAGATGGAATTGATATTCTCGTCAACAACGCGGGCATCACGCTTGGGAAAAGCTTGAATACGCTGACTATCGAGCAATGGCGCAAAGTAATTGACGTAAATCTTACCGGGCCATTTAACTGCATCAAAGCGGTGATTCCAAGCATGCGGGCTCGCAATGCAGGAGCTATAGTCAATATTTCATCGCTTGCCGGGATAAAGATCGCCTTTAACAGCGGTGCTAACTATACCGCCGCCAAGGCGGGACTACTGGGTTTGACCCGCCAAGCAGCTATGGAGCTGGCTCGCTACAACATCCGAGTAAACGCTGTTTGTCCTGGCTTCGTCCTGACCCCGCATGTCCTTGAGGAAGCGTCTGAAGACGAACTTCCGGGTTTCTTGGAAATGATTCCGCTTGGCCGAATGGCGACCCCAGATGATGTCGCGGGCGCTGTGATGTTTCTGTCTGGCTCTTCGTCGGAACTATGCACTGGGATCGAACTTGTAATCGATGGTGGCCTAAATCTATCGTTCGGTGGTCGGTATGCAGAATACTTTGAGCGCCGTGAAGGTCTGCCAAAAAAAAGGAAACTGTAAGGCAACTGTGCTGTTCACTGGTTTTCAGGCGGGCCGAAAAGATGTCAACTTCACTGCCTCAACCGATCAATGCGGTCGCGTTGGTTCATCTCACCAACTGCGTGTAGGTACAGGACAAGTTATATTCGCCGCTGACCAGTTGGTTGGGCCATGCTGCACCCTTTGCTTTATTGACGGTTACAATCCGGCCACTGGTTTAAACCGGTTTCTGTGCGGTACGCCGCCGGTGCTCGGCATTGCCGGCTTAAAGGAAGCTGTCGACTTTCCGCCTTTTCGTGTCTCTGCTCGCTGGCCAGTCTAATGAATCGAGTTGCAGATCCCTGCGGCCTTCATTGCCGCTCAGAGTCGTTTGGAACGTCGTGTCCTAGAGTAGGCGGTCTATAGGAATAGTGTTCTAACAATCCAAATAAAAGCTGGAAAAATAGGGACAAGCGACGCTTAAAGTTGGGCTAGCGTACTCATGTTGTTGCAGGGCCCCATTGTGAGAACGCACACTCATAGCTACGTGGGTCTTTTCTGCGGGACGTGTTGTCAATTGTACTGGGCTGGGCGCAGATTTCGCCAAGATCGCGATTCCACTGTTGGCCAATCGATCATTCAGTTGAATAAGAAAGCAGGAGGTTGTGTTGCGAGCTGTCCTTACCCTGGCTCATGGTGACCGAAGCAATCTCAAGTTAGATGCCAACTTCCCCGATCCAGCAGCTGGCGAGGGGGAAGTTGTGCTTAAGGTAGCCGCCACCGCCATAAATTTTCATGACATTTTTACTCGTCGCGGAATGCCGGGCATTAAGATCCAGTTTCCGATAATAGTCGGTTCTGACATAGCTGGTGAGATTGTAGATCTCGGCAAAGGTGTTGTCGGTTGGAAGCGAGGAGACCGCGTTCTGGTTGACCCGATTTACCGCGACGGTAAAAATATTGGAATGATAGGTGAGACAACGCACGGCGGCCGCGCAGAGTTCGTTACGGCGCAGGCCAGCCAACTTGTAACTGTACCAAATGAAGTGAGCCTTGAAGACGCTGCGGCGTTGCCACTCGCATATGCTACTGCTTATAGAATGTTGATTACCCATGGCAAAATAAAACGCGACGAGAAAATACTCATTCTAGGTGCGAGCGGTGGCGTTGGAGTTGCCTGCGTACAAATTGCCAAGCTTTGGGGATTGGAAGTCACCGCTTGTGCGAGCTCGGCTTCAAAGATGGAGCGTCTTCGCCGTCTTGGTGCAGATCATGTTATAAACTACACCGCGCAAAAGTTTCGGACAGCTGTGCGCGAGATTCATGGAAAGCCTCGGATCGATGGCACGGGGGGCGTCGACGTTGCAGTGAATTTCACAGGCGGTGACACATGGACAGATACACAAAAGTGTTTGAGATACCAAGGTCGTCTTCTTACGTGCGGAGCTACCGCGGGATACGAGGTGAAAACAGATGCACGTTATCTATGGACTTTTGAACATCAAATGATTGGTTCCAATGGATGGACTTCCGCTGACCTACACGACCTCCTTGGTCTTATTCGTCGTGGGCAGTTTCGTCCCGCCATCGATAAGGTGCTTCGTCTCGAAGACGCTGCAGAAGGTGAACGGCTTCTTGAAGAACGCGAAGTCGTCGGAAAAATCATACTTCGACCTTAAAAGTCTTCGCATTCAGTAATGATTTAGGATTAACCATGACTACGGCCAGAAATTTATTCGTCGGGATATCGATCTGGATTTGCCTGCGATTATCGATAACCGATTGGATGGCCGCACTTGGAGTTACCGCGAGATTGAAGACAGAAGTATTTTGGCTGGAAAAAAACTCCTGACGCTTGGTAGCCGGCGTGGAGATCGCGTAGCAATTATTGCAGATAATAGCGCAGAATTGTTGTGTTGCTACCTCGGTGCTATGCGCGTTGGCCTTGTTGCAGTACCCATCAATTTCAAACTTCCACCCAGTATGATTGACTTTATCCTTAAAGATTCAGGAGCCACGCTAGCGGTAACCGACAAGGGCCACGCAAACCTGGTTCCCCCTGGTTTTGTAAGTGTTAGGCTGGACGATGAAACCTTCATTAGTCGAGGGGACGTTTATGCGGGATATGAATCTGAGGAAGTATTCCCAGAGCCCGGAGAGATCGCAGAAATACTTTATACATCTGGTTCGACCGGTCGTCCGAAGGGTGTCCCATTATCGCACGACGGGCAAATATGGGCATTGTCCGTCCACGTTCAGTGTGATCCGCTATTGGCGGAGCGAACCATAGTCGCCGCGCCAATGTATCACATGAATGCGATCATAAGTCTGTCTGTAGCGCTAATGAATGGAATCAGAGTGATCCTGATGCCGCGATTTAAGGCGCGGGATTGGCTTCAGGCGATTGAGAAATATCAATGCACCGTCATTGGCGGCATCCCAAGTATGTTGGCAATGGCCGCACAAGAAGTAGATTTGATTAATAAGCTGAACTTTTCTTCGGTGCGCCGAGTCAGCATCGGCTCGGCTCCTTTGTCGGAGGCTCTGATTGAACGGATAAAGGCGATCTTCCCAAATGCAATGGTAAGCAATGGCTACGGTACGACCGAAGCAGGTCCCTCTGTCTTCGGAGATCATCCCAATGGACGCCCGCGACCTCCACTTTCTGTGGGTTATCCGATCGATGGTATTCAATGGCGGCTTACGAGAGGAACAGAAACGGAAGGCGTTCTAGAGGTTAAGACGCCGGCGCTTCTCCAAGGATATTGGAACTTACCCGAGGTCACGGAAACAAAGATAAGAGAAGGTTGGTACGACACAGGGGACATAATGAGACGCGATTCTGATGGCTTCTTTTTCTTTGTTGGTCGTTCTGACGACATGTTCGTTTGCGGAGGAGAGAATGTATTCCCCGGCGAGATCGAAAAGATGATCGAAAAGCATCCAGGCGTGGTGCAGGCCGCTGTCGTGGCTGTTCCCGACAGCATCAAGGGCCAGGTGCCAATCGCCTTTGTTGTAATTAAACCGGGGTCACGTCTCTCAACTGAGGAGTTGAAAGAATTCTCGTTGCGTGAAGGACCCGCCTATAGTCATCCGCGCGCTTTTGTATTCGTTGAAAGCGTGCCTGTGGGAAGCACTCACAAGGTCGATAAGCGACCACTTATGGAGCTAGCTATCGAAGCCAGCCGGTCAGCCGGTCGAAGATGACGCTTTTTCGATGCTGGGACTCTCCTCGGTTTTGCGGCATCACCTTTGGTTGTCTTTATGAACCGGGGCGTTTGTCACGGAGATGCGGAAGTTTACGCGGGAATGAAAACCTTAGGAAGCAAGCTGATTAGGAAGCGGGGCGCAGGTGCGTCGATCTTGAATAATAGATGATCAGAGTGGAAGAACCAATGACATTGAACCTACAAGAGCTCCAAGCTAGTCTCGATAATTCACCATTCCATCAAATGTTTAAGATGTCCGTGTTTGAGGCCAACTTCGAAGCCCAGCGGCTGTCCATCCGACAGCAATTTACGTCAACAGTTGAGCGCCTCGCTGGTACAAAACAATATCACGGCGGCGCAATTGCGAGTCTTATAGACATTACGGGAGATTACGCTCTTTTTTATGTCCTAGGCTTCGGTGTGGCTACGATAAATTTTCGGGTTGATTATTTGCGCCCGGCAATCGACACAGATTTGCTAGCCGTAGCGAAAGTTCGTCGGGCCGGAAAGACCGTCGGAGTAGTGGACATCGATGTGACGGACAACTGTTTGCGCCTAGTCGCTGTGGGGCGTGGCTGTTACAGTACTAGAGCTGGCTAGAGTGCAAGCCATATTGCAGCTAGCGATAGTTCGGGGGCTTTCAAAAGTTGGCTCAAAAAGACTACCGTACAGCTACTGCGGTTATACTTTAACGGCGTGTTTGTCCAAAGTTTTGATCATAAGTCGCTTGGCAATTGTTACACCAAGCGGGTTGAAAGAGCTGATTTGGTAAGGGTCCACCTATGCACAGCACCATCCCGCTGCCATTTCAATTTGCTATCACTACTCTTGCCGCCCATTTTAAAGCACTCGCGAACTTTCTAGATGAGCGCCCAGCTGAGTCATAACCTCAATTACCTTGAAACAATTGTCGGACCAATCAACAGGCTTGAGGTACATTAATTGAAAAATCTATGAGCACGATTGACCATATGATGTCGGTTGTTTCAGCACTCGACTCTGCCGCAGAAGGCGCTCGGCGCCTGGGGTTCGAAGTGACGGATCGGAGCGTTCACACCGGACGAGGGACTGCCAACCGTCTTATCGTTCTGCCCAACTGCTACTGGGAACTTCTTGCGGTGGAGGAATCAACTCCTGCGAATGAAATGTTGAGAGCAGCGCCATCTAATCCAGGGCTGCTCGGATGTGCCCTTTCATCAAGGGACGTTGCGGCTGACAGATTTTCTAGCCAAGCAAATGGCATTCCGGTAGACGCCCCAGTTCAATTCTCTAGGCCTGTCGAGATTGACAAAATGCAAAAACTTGCAAGTTTTGAGACAGCATTCATAAGACCTCAAGAGAAGTTTGATGGTCTCTTTTTCTTTTGCCGGCACCTTACGCCTGAGCTTATCTGGCGAGAGACCTGGATGGATCACAAAAATGGTGTGGATGGCATATTGGGAGTTGACGTCGTTTCCACCGATGTTCGCACTGCGGTAGTCTTTCTGTCTCGTCTGTTTCGCGCTTATGCAGCAGCGGAGGTTGAAGGCTCGGTATGCATAGACTTGGGTGCCTTAGATATCCAGGTTATGACCGAAGCAACCTATGCAAGCTACTATCCGGTTAATCCGACCGCCGGGTCGATTGGAGCTCTTGGGGCATTTGCAGGACTGAGGCTAAAGGTTCGAAGCCTTGAGCGATTGGCGAGACAATTGTCGGAACAGGGAGTTTCTGCTCGTTATTCCAATGGCGGGCTATTCGTAAAGGAGGACTCGATGGGCAACACGATAATTCACTTTGCTGAAAAGTGAGAAATGAGCGTGTAGTTTTACTATCAGAGGCTTTCCTTCCGACAGGAATAGAATGCGTAACGCTATGTGACTCATAATTGATTATTGAGTTTACAACACTGTGGTTGTATCCCGTCGGGCACTCGTGCCGGACTCTCGCAGGAGTGATTACAATTTGATTGCCCAACCCAAAACTATTAGACGCAAAATCCGCGCCGACGTAAAATGCGGAAAACTGCCGCGGGGTGCCATGCTCGTTATCTTTTTTGAATTCTGCGAGCGCTTCGGCTTCTATTCGATGTTGTCGCTTTTGGCGCTTTTCTTAACGGCAAATCGCGCAGGCGGTGGATTCGGATGGAGTGAATCTGCTGCACTCAGGCTATTGGGAATCTATACAGGGCTCATGTACGCAATGCCTATGCTCGGCGGGCTAGCGGCAGATCGCTTGATCGGGCATAGGCGGGCAATTGCGATAGGCGGAACACTTATGTTTAGCGGTTATCTCATGCTGGCGTCTCTCGGTTTGGTTCCGTTGATCTTCGACGCATTCGCTGGCGGCGGCGTGGAGCTTGGGTTCACGGCTTTGAAATCACCACTTGGCGCTTGGCAAGCACCAATCGTTGCCAGCTTCAGCGTATCGCAAGCCTATATTATCGTATCGTTCGTTTTTTGGCTTGCCATTGCAGTGCTTGTAATCGGCAATGCACTTGTAAAAGCCACCTTAGTTATAGTGTTGGGCGATAGCTTCCAAGGAGATGACCAGGGCCGAGAAGCGGCTTATGCTTATTATTACATGGGGATCAATCTAGGAGGCCTTATCGCGGGGATCATCGCAGGATCGATTGCGGTGAACGTTGGCTGGGGCGCGGCATTTGCCGCCGCCGCTGTAGGAATCGGTCTGGGGCTTACTGCTTATTTCGCGCTTGGGCCAAGTTTCCTCGGCCCAGTGGTGCTGAATCGGCGAGAGTTTCCAGGTACCTTGGACAATGCAAAGAGTGAGCTGATTGATGGCAATCAGGGCAAACGACTCGCGCTACTCACAATCTTTGCCACGTTGCTATTTTTCTTTTCAGTGGGCTCGCTGCAATTATGGGGAACGGTCTCGCTATTTATCGAGCGGGGAATTGATAGGCACGTAGGTGGGATTTTGATACCAACTGAATGGCTCTCTTCCATCTATTCTGCTGCGCTTATTCTTTCCGCGCCTTTGTTTGCCGCTGCTTGGATTCGGCTTGGGAAGTTGAACCGCGAGCCCGATATCATTACCAAGTATGCTCTGGCCCTCACGCTTGGCGCCGCGGGATTGCTTCTGTTTTCCTGGATGGCATGGCCGCGCACGGACGGCGCGATGCACGGCTGGATGATCCCAACCTTTGCGATCACAAGCCAGGCGGCGGGCGAGGTTGCTGCGTGGACTGCAACCTACGGGATAATTTACCGCTTGGCACCACGTCGGATCGTGGCGGCCGTGATGGGTGCATTCTATGCTACCACGCTAGGCCTGGGCGGGTATATCGCCGCCTGGATTGGGCAGTTCTCGAACTCTCTGAGCACGCACATTTACTTTTTGCTATTGGGCGTAATGACCTTGGCTGTGGCGGGCGTCGTGCTTTTGCTGCGTGGCCGTTTAAGGCATATCGCAGTAGTCTGTGGAACGGATCTAATGGGTTGAGAAATCCCAAGACGGGGAAAATCAGTGATCTGAAAGGAGGGGAGCTGAGATATCGTGCGTACTGTGCGGGAAGATTTGAAATAATCTATAGGTATGTAATCGCGGTAACATGCGGGGGCATTTATAAGATGTCATCTGTCGAGCAGTAAAAGTAAAGGCAGCAATATGTGTTGCCGAGTATGTTTTCTTATCGCTTAAGACGTCTTGATTCGTTCTGTCGAGCCGCTTCGACGAGTAAGCCTCCTGTCTTGATCGTTCGAAGCGACAGAATGGTGAGAAGGCGCGTTACACCGGGAAGTTGGCTCAGCTTTTCACGAAGTAGATCATCTAAACCTGCCACATCATTTGTGACTATATGCAAAAGATAATCGGCATCGCCGGCTGTCGTATGGCACGCGATGATGATCGGGTTGCTAAGAGCTGCGACCTCAAACGCATCGCGCTTTTGAAAGGCAACGCTTACTTGGACATAAGCAGTGAGTCCGATACCGAGAGCTTCCGGATTAAGAACTGCTCGATAGCCAGTGATGAACCCTTGCTTCTCGAACGTCCGCACTCTGTTCCAGCAAGGCGTCTTTGAAAGACCGATTGCTTCGGCCAGCGTTACAAAAGATTGGCGCGAATCTCTTTCAAGCGCCGCAAGTATAGCCCAATCAACTTTGTCGAGGCTGATGCTCACAGTCGGAACTCCTTGCAGGACGAAACTACGCTATTTTCCAAAAGTTAGGAATTGTAGACCATGTTACCGACAAAAAATAGTATGCGGTTTGGGCATTTTTCGCTCGGTTGTAGGCTACGTCGCCGCAGAGTTCGATGCTGACTGACCTGCACAGTTTAATTTTGTAATCAGGAAGCTGATATTGAAAGAGGTAAGATTATGTTCTCAAAAGCGCGATAATTCGGACTATCATCCCGAAATTTGATCCTCGAAACGCTTAAAAAGGAAGCGGTTCGCCAAATAATTGCATACTTTTTGTGCGCCAATCCCACAAAGAGTTGCTCTATGCTCGTCTCAAACCCGCTCGCTGAAATGTTGGATGAGCGTATAAAGTCTCTCGACTCGACTGATCCGCTGCGTTCTTTCCGCAGCCGATTTTTTCTCCCAAAGGGTGTCGTATACCTCGACGGAAATTCCTTGGGAGCGCTGCCCGTGGCTACCGCTGGCCGCCTGCAGCAGGTTGTGAACGAGGAGTGGGGAGCGGGTCTCATTAAAAGCTGGAATTCCCACGACTGGATTGGCGCTACTCAGCGGGTAGGTAACAAGATTGCGACTTTAATCGGGGCCAAGCCGGGTGAGGTCACGGTGGCAGACTCTACTTCAGTCAACATTTTTAAGCTTCTGCTTGCAGCCATTTCGAATAAGCCAGGGCGTAATATCATTCTTACTGAGGCTGGCAATTTTCCAACCGACCTCTATATCGCCCAAGGTATTTCAGGATTATTTCCGAACTTAAACCTTCTCGCTGTGCCGGGGAGCAAAATTCTGGAAGGAATAAACGACCAGGTTGCCGCAATCCTTCTCACCCACGTGCATTATAAGACGGGATACAAACATAACCTGGCGGAAATTACGCGGCGCGCCCATCAGTGCGGTGCGTTAATTGTTTGGGATTTGAGTCACAGTGTTGGCGCGGTGGACGTGAATCTCGCGATGGCTCAGGTGGATCTGGCGGTTGGATGCGGGTATAAGTATTTGAATGGTGGGCCGGGGGCGCCAGCTTTTCTGTTTGTTGCAAAGCATCTGCAAGGCCAACTTCGTTCTCCGATTGCCGGATGGTTTGGTCATGCCGCACCATTTGAGTTTTCCGATGAATTCCTTCCGGCGCCGAATATAAGCCGCTTTTTGAGCGGCACCCCCCCTATACTTGGTCTCTTAGCGCTAGAGGTGGGCGTCGATTTGCTGATGGAGGCGCCATTGAACGCAGTTTCAAAAAAATCACAGAAACTCACCGCGCTTTTTATTGATCTTGTCGAGAGTTATTGCGAGGAGTTCGATTTGGAAATTGTTACCCCGAAGAATCCAGAGCTAAGGGGCAGTCATGTCTCGATCAAGCATGAGCAAGGATACGCAATTGTTCAGGCTCTAATTGCACGGGGAATTGTGGGCGACTTCAGGTCGCCCGATATCATGCGATTTGGGTTTGCACCGCTTTACACGAGTTACGAAGATGTGTCGCGAGCGGTGGACATTTTATCCGATGTGATGCGTACCGAGAGTTGGCGGGAATTCGACACTGGCATACGCGATAAGGTAACGTAATTCTTCAATCAGATAGAGAACGAAAAACGTGTCGCAGGTTACCGATGGAACATTCCCGATTCGAGGAAGGCCGCTTATTCATATCTAGACCATAGACTCACAAATTCCAAAGGAATCGTTGGTATGGTTGGTATTGGGAGGTGTACTGGAATCCAGGGCCTATTTCTTTTCTGCCTTTTCGCCACTCCAGCAATGGCTGGCGTGAGCGTATCGCCTGAAAGGTTTATCCTCTCTACTAGCCGGATTCATTTTTGATGATCACGGTAACAAAATGCCACCATACCACACCAATATGTTCCGTAAATATGGGTCCTTCACATGTTTATGAAGGTCAATTCCTTTGCGCTTTCGATTTGAGCCCTGCTGACTTCTTAGAAAGCAGCCCCTTGTCAAAGAGAGGCAGTTCTGTAGTGACCTTGATTTGCTCCATTGCGAAGGAAGAGCTGACGTCTGTTAAATCTGTGACCATGATAAGTTTTTTGTAAATTCGGTCATAGTCGGCGATGTCGCGGGCCACGATTTTTAGCAGGTAATCGATTTCGCCGCTCATCCGGTAGAACTCTACGACCTCCGGGATTTTTGACACACCGTCGGCCAGGACCTTCAACCACTCTTCGTTGTGCTTCGAAGTGCGGATCGTTACAATCACCGTGACGCCCAGGCCGAGGCGTTCGCGATTGAGGATGGCGACACGGCGTTCAATCAGCCCTTCGGTTTCAAAGCGCTTGATGCGCTTCCAGCAGGGCGTCGCCGACAGGCCTACCGCGTCG
>Ga0302319_10016909_pt1 | contig 13402 bp, 10 predicted proteins | sample Bog_T0_2_FD_203319 | JGI IMG/M metagenome (GOLD analysis project Ga0302319, IMG submission 203319) | Peat permafrost microbial communities from Stordalen Mire near Abisko, Sweden - Bog_T0_2 | ecosystem: Environmental > Terrestrial > Soil > Wetlands > Peat | place: Sweden: Abisko, Stordalen Mire...
GGCTTCCACGGCGACGGGTCCGGCGGCGCAAACAGGAACGCTGCGATATCAGGCCTGCAACGACCGCATGTGTTTTCCTCCGAAGACGGTGAATGTGAACGTGACGGTCAGCGTAGAGTAAGTTCGCTGGCGGGCTTCACAGATGTTCTTCCAGGTGCTGCAAACGGGCGTCAAGCACCTGCTCGATCCGGTACATCTCCGACCGCAGGATGTCCTTCACGTCGTCGATATGACGGTTGGTATCGTTAAGCCGCTGGTTGTCGATCAGAATGCCGATGAGCACCGCAAATGTCGGGAAGGCCGCTGTGGCAAGGGCCGTCAGCATTTGTTCCGAAACAATCATCAGACGGTTTCAAGTATATCGCGGGTTCAGGCGGATTTTTTGCGGCGCAACGCCATCACACCGGCAGCGCCGGACGCGAGTAGCGAGAGCGGCAAGGTTCCGGGCTCCGGTGCCGAGGGCGCAGTTGTTTCCTGGCCTGCAACGATCTTCTGGCCGGGCGCACCAACCGCCCAGTCGATCGCCTCCAGCGTAGCTGGATATCCGCTCGCGCCATTCATAAACTCCAGCCGGATCCAGCCGTACTCCGTGCCACCAGGTATGCCCGCGATGGAGAACGCCGCAAACCCCGTCTGGTTTGCCACGAACTGGCCCAATACCGTTCCGGCCGAAGCAAACTTAACGATCTCCGCACTGGCCTTTGCAGGGCCGGCGCCGATCGCCGCCGAAGTCAGAAACTTCTTCACCAGAGAACTGCCGGGGCCGGTAACGAAAACATGCACAGGCGATGGCGCCTGGCCGGATAGCTGGCCGAACGAAGTGCCACCCTTGGCTTCCAAATTGAAAAAGTGTCCGGAACCGTCGAGTCCTATGGGCTGGATGTGTTCATGAGTCGCGGCGGTGGCCACGGCCTGAGGTGCCGAGTGATGCGGCCCCGAAGGATCGCAATAGTTATTACTCGGCCCGCAATAAATCATACTCGCGGAGGCATTCGTTCCCATGGCGAGCGCGGAACCTACCGCGGCGGCGTAAATCGGCCAGCGGCCGTTGCGGCCCCGGAGCGTACCACTCACAGCCGAGCGGATCGCAACAGAATAGTTATTGAGCTGCCCTCTTAGCTGCTCGCTCAAGTAACCCGACTTATGCCGATTCCGAATCATATTTCGCTCTCGCTTCCCTGAACTAAGGCCTCGCCATCAGTGCTGCCGGATACCTCATGTTAAGAGTAAGGCTTCTCCACTCTATTTACAACATTTTGCGCTAAGTTTGTGCGTTATCTTTCGATAACCAGAGGTACTTATGGTACGCGTATTACTGCCGGGACCATTACGTGCGGCGCAGTACCAGGCGGGCCAGAGCGAACGCGGAATACTGAGAGACGCGCCAGCCACGCCTCTGATTTCGGCACCAGCGAAGACGCCGAATGGTTGTCCACCCGGCTCACCAAACGGGCGAGATCGCATAGCCCCTTCGGAACGCGCCCGGAGACAGCGGGAGCTACCAGAAGTGAGGATAGCCGATGGGCGCTCCGACAGCAGAATGGTAGCGGCGACGGCGAATCGGTCCCATGAGCGTGGCGAACTCGCGGAGAAAAGCGACAAAGGAAAATAACAGATACATAGGCAAGTCGCCGGCACAGTTCACGTACACGGGCGGCTTAGGGTCAAGACCGCGCATATATAGCTCCGTCCAGACGCGCCCTCCCCTTGAGGTAATCGGATCCTGCGCACTACGCCACACAGCGTTTGGAATTCGCGCCATGTTCGGACACAATGGAGGTATCCGTCGATCGTTCGTCTTATCGCCGCTCATAATCACCGCCTTGTCCGCAGGCCTCGCTTGCCGTCGACAGGAACCGTCGCCGCTGCCCAAAGTAGTGACTGGTCAGTTTCCTTCGCGGATACGGGCCCAGGTGGACGCTTCGGTGCAGCAGGCCACCGCGCATCCCGATGACGCGGGCGCGAGCGGGAGGCTGGGCATGGTGCTCCAGACCTATGAGCAGCTCGATCTCGCCGAGATCTGCTACCGGCGCGCGCATCTGCTGGACCCGAAGACCTTCGAGTGGGCTTACTACCTCACGGTGACGGAACTGATTCACGGAGAAGTTGCGCAGGCCATCGCCGATGCGCGGGCCGCGGTCCGGATAGATGGCGACAGCAGACCGGCGCGGATGCGACTGGCGGAGGCGCTGCTCCAGGGCAAGCAATACGGTGAGAGCCGAAGAATCTACGAGGCACTGGTGTCCGAAGAGTCCGACCTTGCCGCTTACCATTACGGTCTGGGCAAGGTCCTGATCGCGCAGGGCGGAGTTCAGGACGCCATCGCGCAGTTCCGCCGTGCCTGCGAACTCTCGCCGATTTTCTCCGCAGCGCGTTACTCCCTGGCTATGGCCTACCGGCAATATAACGATCTCGACCAGGCGCGTGCGCAGTTGGCCATTTATCAGGCCAACCCGCACGGCGCGCCGCCCGACGATCACCTAATGGCGCAGATCACCGACCTCAACCAGGGCGGACTAATTCGGGTTCAGGCCGCACAACAGTATCTGGCGCAGGGCAGGCCCGCGGAGGCCGCGGCAGAACTGGAAACCGCGGTGGCGAACGATCCGGACGATGAGGTCGCTCACAGCAACCTGGTCACGGTGTACTGGGAATTGCGTCAATGGGACAAGGCCGAACAACACTATCACATCGCGGCCCGGCTGAACCCGGCCACGAGCGCGCACTATGTTTTTGGACTGGTTCTGTTCGATCAGAAGCGCTACCCGGAAGCGGCGGAGGCTTTTCGCCGCGCGCTGGCATTGAACCCCGGCGACAACGGAGCCAACACGCAACTCGGGCGCGTTCTTGGATTTCAGGGCGATGTGAAGGGCGCGATTCGTCAGTATGAGATCGCCCTTCGCAACGACCCGAATTCACGCGCCACCAATTACGAACTCGGCCTTGCGCTGATGAAGCAGGGGCAAAAGCAAGAGGCGATCGAACGGCTTTTGAAAACCCTGCAGCCCGTGGATGGCAAGACGCCAGGTTACATGCGCGAACTGGCTGAGGCATATCGCAAGACCGGCAATGAAGAACGGGCGAGATACTATGTCCAGGCGGCCGCGGCCTTGACCGGGACCGCAGTGCGGACCGCTGCGCCTGACATCACGCTTCAATCGGGAGCTACCGCATCCCAACGCCCATGACGATTCGATACGCGCTTCCGTTTGCTGTGGCATCGTTGTTCACAGCTGCATCACTGTTCACCGCATGCTCGGCCGGACACAGGACTGTCGCGAGCACCGGGCCCTTCCGCGAGGCGTCTCATGAGACGGGGCTCGACTTTCAGCATTTCACCGGCGCAACGGGAGACTTCTACATGCCGGAAATCGTGGGTGCGGGCGTCGCTCTGCTGGACTACGACGGAGATGGCGATCTCGACATCTACCTGATACAAGGCTCCTTCCTCAATCCCGCGAAGAAGCTGATCGACGCTCTCTATCCGCCCGGCAAAGACTGGTCCGGCGGCGACTGGAAGCCTGGCAACCGGCTCTTTCGCAACGACCTGATTCCGAGCGGCAAACTGCATTTCACGGACGTCACCGAACAGGCCGGCGTCGGTTCCGTCGGCGAGGGCATGGGAGTCGCGGTGGGCGATTACAACAACGATGGCTTCCCGGATCTCTACGTCACCAACTTCGGCGCCAATATTCTCTATCGCAACAACAGCAACGGAACCTTTACCGACGTAACCAAAGAAGCCGGCGTGGAAGACAGCCAGTGGTCCACCAGCGCGGCGTTCTGCGATCTGGATGGCGATGGCAGATTGGACCTGTTCGTCGCACACTACGTCAACTTTCCGGTGGTGGGCAATCCCAAATGCAAGAACGGTTCCGGCGAGCGCGACTATTGCGGGCCGAAGACGTTTCATCCGGTGCCGTCGCGGCTCTTTCACAACATCGGGAACGGGAAGTTCGAAGACGTCACAGAGAAGGCCGGAATCACGGCGGCATACGGGGCCGGGCTGGGCGTCGCCTGCGCGGATTTCAATCACGATGGGCGCATGGATCTCTATGTCGCCAACGATCAGAACGCCAACATCCTCTGGATGAACAAGGGCGATCTGCATTTCGAAGATCAGGCGCTGCTGGCCGGCGCGGCGTATAACGGCGAGGGCAAGGCGCTTTCCGGCATGGGCATCGCAATCGGCGACGTGGACAACCACGGGAGCGAAGACATCCTGGTCACCAACCTGATGGGCGAGGCAAATTCATTATTTCGCAACGAGGGCAACGGTTTTTTTCACGACTCCACCGCCGAGTTTGGCCTGGCGGCGCCGAGCCTGCCCTACACCGGGTTCGGCGTCAAGTGGCTCGATTACGACAACGACAGCTTTCTGGATCTTTACACCGTGAACGGCGCGGTGGAGACTGTGAATGCGCTGCGGGGCAAGCCGTATCCGTATCAGATGAAGAACCGGCTGTTCCATAACGACGGGAAAAAGCTGATGGACGTCAGCGAGGTCTCCGGCGCGGCGCTTCAACTGGAGGCGGTGGGCCGGGGCCTCGCCATCGGCGACCTGAACAACGATGGGCGCGTCGACATGATCGCCACCAACAACAACGGTCGCCCGTGGCTGCTGCTCAACCAGGATCAGTCGGATGGCCACTGGTTGTTGGTGCAAACGGAAGGCACGCGGACCAATCGCATGGGGCTGGGCGCGGAAGTGGCGGTGCTGCGGCGGGGCCGGAAGCCGCTCTGGCGCAGGTCGCAGCCCGATGGGAGTTACGTGAGCGCGAGCGATCCGAGGGTGCATTTCGGCTTGGGCGACAGCGAGAAGATCGATGGCGTGGTGGTCCGTTGGGTGGGCGGGTCGGCTGAAGTCTTTCGCAACGTGAAGACCGATTCGATTGTGAAATTGCGCGAGGGCTCCGGGCAACCCTGGCATCCGTAGCGGTCAGCGTCGGAACATAGGCCTCACCACAGTCCCCAATGGCCGAAAGCGAGCACGTCCACCGCGATCAGAGCGTTGGCCACCGCGTGGGCGATGACGGCGTTTCCAAACCGTCCCCGGCGCATCACGACCAGCGCGAAGGCAACACCGGCGGCCGTACCGGCGATCCACCGCGAACCGTGCAGCAGGCCGAACAGGACGGAACTGGCCAATAGCGCCGGCCACGAGAACGTACGGAACGAGACCATCTCGAAATCCGCTGACACAAAACGCCTCATCAGGAAGCCACGAAACGCGAGTTCCTCGGCGACGGGAACGGTGACAGTCGCACCCACCACGCGCAGCGCGAGCCACCCGAGGCGCAGCGAGTCCGGCGCAGTTACCAGCGCCGAAGGCATCGGAGTGGCGCCGCCGTGGTCCAGCGCGATCCACATCGCGAAAACGGCAGCGCCAGCCGCCGGTCCGGTCCAATCCACCCGCCAGTCGAGTTCGGCGAGCGTCCGGCGATAGTACCAAAGAGCGACTGCGGCGGCTATGAAGCGCAGAGGATACAGCCACTCGAAACCGCCCGTAAGCGCCCGCGCGGCCATCCCTGCAGCGAGGATAGCGACGAACGGCACGACGAATGGGGCTGTCGGGTTGCGGGTTGCCGCGGATGGAACGGAAGGAACGGCTGGCCGGTTCGAGATCCAGCGGACCTCTCGCGCCGCGACTGAGATCCCGAGCGCGACCAGATTGAAGGCAATCCAGCCCGCCTGCGAGTGGAAACCGCCCTCCGCGATGTTGACGTAACCGGCCTGGCCGATCAGCATGAGGGCAGCGATCCGAACGCTGTTCAGGAAGAACAGCACGGTGACTCCAACGGGAAGAAGAATCAGCGCCTGTGGGAACCGGCACTCGCGGCGGAACAGGATGAGCCAGGCGCCGGTGAAGGCCAGGATGAGTCCGATGCCCTCAAGCCCCGAACAAGCGGGAGCGATCTGTTCCGAAAAGGTCGTGGTTCCGATGGTGTTCGTCACGGGGTCGCCGGTGAATGCGCCGAAGGGCCGGAGCAGAAGTTCGACGATGGAGAAGGTAAGCGAGGTCGCGCGGGGCCACAAAGCTCGCATGGCATTCCCACCGAATCCGGCCGCGATCGCGGCGGCGGCGGCCAGCGCCCAAAGGTAGCCGCAACTGCGGGCAATTCGCAACCAAAACGCCGGGGCGACAAAAGCAATGGCCCCCAGGAGAATGGCGCCGGTGCCGGCGGTAAGCCAGCCCAGGGCCAGCAGGTCGGACGAGTGGGAGTTGCTGTAAAGGGTGAGGGATAGCCCGGCGAACAGGCCAAGGGCGACGAAGTGGGCTATCAGGTACCAACGATGAACCGGATAGCCACGCATGGCCCCGGAGATATCGACCAGTGTAGATGAGAAACGAAGGAAGGCAAAGGTGAGGAACAGGGTGGCAAATACCACAATCCCGCGCAACAGCAGCGGACCCCAATCGTGGCACAGGGTGATCAGTCCACCGCGTCCGGCGAGTTGGTCGTTATCGAGCCAAAGGGTGATCGCGGCCAGTTCAAGGGAGAACAGCAGGCCGAGGGCGGCGAGCCGCCGGACCAGCGCCAACTGCACGAACCACTTCCAGCCAGGCCAACCCGGAGAAGTTGACCCGGCCGATAGTGGCAGGAACGGTTCACCAATAACGGAGGATGCCATGGCGTCCCGTTCCGGACTCGACAAGCGGATTACCGACGCCGTCCCCGAATTACGACCACGGCTCCGGCAAGCAACGCAATCGCGCTGCCGGCCGATGCCGGATCAATCTCAGGTACACCGGCAAAAGCAGCCGATTGCAAACCAATGACAAACAGGATTAAGGCAGTAAGTTTGTACACGTTAGTTAAGTCCTCTGGGAACAGTATGGGCTTATCACTTCGGGCAGAACAAGATAATGCTAACTATTTTGCCGGTACCAGCGGTACCAGAAAGGCTAAAAAAAGGACACGCGACGCCGTCACCAACGTCGCGTGCCTGGACCAATACGCTTACTTGCGCCGACCACGGACGAGGACAACGACACCGCCAAGCAAAGCAAGCGCGCTGCCCGCCGACGCCGGGTCGATCTCCGGAGTAGGAGTTGCGAAGGCAAGCGCCTGGACACCAATCACGAACAAAGTTAAAGCGATCAATCTATACACTTTAGTTAGTGCTCCTTTTGGATAAGTATCGAACATCACAATACCACCCGTCAAGCACAATTATTTATGTAACCAAGAATTATTTCTCAACGCCCTTTATTGCCGCAAAGGTACTGAAAGTACCACATGATCAATAATTTCTCAAGGTGCTTAGCCAGAATGTCGCATCGACGGTGCGGCGTGGCCGGGCCTTCGCTTCTTGAGGTTAGTTGCCTCAAACGTACGGGATTTATGCGGAGCTCGAGTTGCCGTCGAAAATTAGGTACGACTACCTGCGCCGACCGCGGATGAAAACGACTGCGGCGGCAAGCAAGGCAATCGCGCTACCGGCCGACGCCGGGTCGATTTCGGGAACGCCGCTGGCGGCGGCGAGCGATTGCACACCAATCACAAACAGGATCAATGAAATTATTCTGTACACGTTTGGAAGTCCTCTTGAAGCAATTTGGGGAGCAAAGCAGCCGAGAAAAGGAACACGCGGCGCCGTCACCAACGCCGCGCGCCCGTACGAGTCCGCTTACTTGCGCCGACCACGAATCAGGACAGCGACGCCGGCAAGCAAAGCAATCGCGCTGCCAGCCGACGCCGGATCAATTTCCGGGACTGCGGCTGTGGCAAGCGACTGGACACCAATTGCGAACAAGGTTAGTGCGATCAATCTGTACACTTTAGTTAGTGCTCCTTTTGGATAAGTATCGAACATCACAATACCACCCGTCAAGCACAAATATTAGTGTAACCAAAGGTCATTTTTTGACGCCTTTTATTGCCCCTAAAGTACTGGAAGTACCACCTGGGCCACCAATTTCTCTACGTGCTTGGCCAGAATGTCGCATTCGATGTTGAGGCGGTCGCCGGCCTTTCGCTTCGAGAGGTTGGTGGCCTCAAAGGTGTGGGGGATGATGGCCACCCGGAGGAGGCGGTCGGTGATATCGGCGATGGTCAGGCTGATGCCGTCGATAGCTATGGAGCCTTTGTACACGAGGTATCGGTCGAGGGCTTCGGGGATGTGGACAAGCAGTTCGTAGTTGCCGTCGTCAAGGGGGCGCAGGGTTTCGAGGACCCCCGTGCCATCGACATGCCCCTGCATAATGTGTCCGCTGAGACGGGCAGCCAGGGTGATCGGCCGTTCCAGGTTTACGGGATCGCCGGCCTTCAAGTCGCCCAGATTGCTGCGGTCCAGTGTCTCGGGGGCAAGGTCGGCCGTGAACCCATTGGGGCGAAGTTCCACGGCAGTGAGGCAGACGCCGTTTACGGCGATGCTGGCGCCGAGGGTCATGTCTTCCATGACGCGGGTACACCCAATGGCCAGGCGTGAACCTGCGACCTCGACTCGTCCGGTTTCTTCGACAATCCCGGTGAACATCAGCGTCGCTCCCGGACGATCCAGGCCTCGACAGCGAATTCGTCGGGTGGGATCGGATGAAGGGTGGTGCGCTCCAGGCGGATGGCGTCGGTGCGGCTCATGCGGCCGACGCCGCCAGCCATCGGCAGGGACTCGAGTCCACCGAGGATCTTGGGGGCGTAGTACAGGAAGACCTTGTCCACGGCGTTCGCCTCAAGAGCTGCCCAGTTCACTTTGCTGCCGGCCTCGATCATGACCGAGAGGCAGCGGCGTTTACCGATGAGCGAGATCACATCGAGGATGTCGACACGGCCACGGGGTCCATCGAAGACGCAGACCTCGACACCGCGGGCTTCCAGGGCCTTGCGGCGCTCGGCCGAGCCGGCGGAAGTGGTGGCAACAAGGAGATCGCCCTGGGCGCTTTGGACCAGGCGCGATGTGATCGGGATGCGCAGGGTGGAATCCATCACCACACGGAGCAAGGGGCGGGCGCGGGGGAGTTCGCTGCGGTCGTTAAGCAGGGGGTTATCCGAAAGCACCGTGCCGATTCCCGTAATCATGGCGTCGGTGGCGTGGCGGAGGACTTGAACGTGAGAGCGGGCGCGTTCGCTGGTGATCCAGCCGGTGTTGTCTTCGGGGGCGGCGATTTTGCCATCGAGAGTCAGAGCGCTCTTGAGGGTCACCAGCGGGCGGCTCATGCGCATGAAGTGGAGAAATGGCTCATTGAGGCGTTCGGCCGCGTGCTGGTGGTCCGGGGACATCTCGACTTGGACGGCGGAGGCGCGCAGGCGGCGCAGACCCTGTCCGGCAACAAGAGGATTGGGATCTTCGGAGGCGACTACGACCCGCGCGATTCCCGCGGCGATCAGGGCATCGGCGCAGGGGCCGGTTCGGCCGGTATGGGAGCAAGGCTCCAGGGTTACATAGGCGGTAGCGCCACGGGCGAGTGCGCCGGCTTCTTCCAGGGCGATGATCTCGGCGTGCCTGAGGCCATCCCACGTGTGGAAGCCGCGACCCACCACTTCGCCGTCGCGCACGATGACGACGCCCACCATAGGATTCGGGCTGGCGAGGGCGGTGCCACGGCGCGCCAGAGCGAGCGCTTCGGACATGTAGTCAGGCGTCATTTGGTTGTCCCCGGCTTTGTCACTTCAAAGAGTGAGTCGATGAAGCGTTCGGGATCGAAAGGCAGCAGGTCGTCGATCTTCTCGCCGACGCCGATGTAGCGGATCGGGAGGCCGAGTTCGCGGGCGATGGCGACGACGACGCCGCCTTTCGCGGTGCCATCCAGCTTGGTCAGGACGATGCCCGTTACGCCGGACGATTCGGTGAACTTGCGGGCCTGTTCGAGGCCGTTCTGACCGGTAGTGGCGTCGAGCACGAGGAGGACTTCATGGGGCGCGTCGGGAATGATGCGCGAGGCGGTGCGGCGCATCTTTTCGAGTTCCAGCATGAGGTTGGTTTTGGTCTGGAGGCGACCGGCCGTATCGATGATGACGTAGTCGACCTGGCGGGCTTTGGCTGCCGAGAGGGCGTCAAACATGACGGCACTGGGGTCGGCGCCGGTGTTTTGGCGGATGACCTGGATGCCGGTGCGTTCGCCCCAGACTTCGAGTTGTTCAATGGCGGCGGCGCGGAAAGTGTCGGCCGCGCACAGCAGAACTTTGCGGCCTTCGCCTTTGAGGTGGGCGGCGAGTTTGCCGATGGTAGTGGTTTTCCCCGCGCCGTTCACGCCGACGAGCATGATGACGGCGGGAGGGGCTTCGACATAGGCGAGAGGGCGGTCGTTGGTCTGGAGCACTTCGAGCAGGTACTCGCGGATGAGACCGCGCAGTTCGCTCGAATCGCCGACGAGCTTACGGTCGACGCGTTCGCGGATGCGTTCCAGAATGTCGTTGGTGGTGTTGACGCCGATATCGGCGGAGATGAGGGTGTATTCGAGCTCTTCGAGGAGGTCGGCATCAATGGCTTTGCGGCCGGAGACGACGTCTTCGATGCGCGAGACGAGGCCTTCGCGCGTTTTCTGGACACCGCTCTTGAGTTTTTCGAGCAGGGTCGGCTCTTGTTCCACGGAGCCGAAGAGGGTTTGAATCATGGGTAAATTCGATGGTAACAGTTGGGGATGGGGGTGGCTCTCTCAGGATTGCGTCACTCGGCTTTCCCGCAAGGCACCACATTTGAGACGACAGCCCGTGCATGCCAGGTAATACATGCTTCAGCTTGTAGGTCGAGCGAAGCTCGACGACGCCGTAGTTTCTAAATTTCCCGGTCAGCTGTTGTGAAGGGTGGCAAAATGCGGGCCGATCGGCAATCGACCCAGTGGCGCTTCGCGTCGCCATGACGGGTTTTCAGCCGACCCGACAGACGGGGCTCTGCTACGCTTCATTTCCACGAAGTATTCATCGAGCCGATCAGGGCGCGATGATACACCTTTCGGCTCGCGCACACCTGCGGAGCCCAATCGCTAAGCCTGAGTTTCCGACAACACAAACTTTGTCTTGCGGCAATTCAGCAAGCACTCAGACAGCGCGCCCAGCAGAGAATTCGCCCAGCCACAGGGCCGGTAGTTCGTTTTAGGGTCAAAGGGTTGGTCGGTCATAGCGAAGAACTGCAGGGAACCGACCTCCGGAGTTGCGAATTCCTTCACGGTGATACGCAGTTCCACCTCTCCGGTTTCGTGCTTCTTCTTCACCGAGAAGTAGTGCAACCTCGCCAAACCTTCGGAAGGGTGGTTCTGAGCGTATTTCCATTCGTCCATCGTGGCGTGTTCCTTTGCGTCAGCGGGTCGGGCTGCAGGTAGCCATTCGCCGCTTAACGATTGTAACCTGTGGCGCGATAAACCTCGAACGGCGGGGTCCGAAATCAGACGGGGCACGGGGCGGCACTACAATCAAGAACATGCGACGCGCCGCAATACTGCTGTTGTTGTGGGCCACTTCCGGCTTCGGCCAGGACTTCTCGCTGAACAAGCTGCAGGGCTTGTGGACCGGAACGCTGAACGCTGGTATTCTGAATCTGCGAATCGCCATCCATTTCGACAAAAACGGCACGGGGAAACTGGACAGCCTCGACCAGCACATTGCGGGGATTCCCGTAACCGGGGTGAAGGTGGAGTTGTATCGGTTGTCGTTCCGCGTGGAGTCGGTGAATGCGTCGTTCAGCGGTATTGTGATGGACGACGGGAATCGGCTGGATGGCGAGTGGCGCCAGGGCCTTTCCCTGCCCTTTGTGTTGACGCGCGACGGGGTTACGACAAAGATCAAGCGGCCCCAAATGCCGCAGCCACCGTTCCCCTATACCGAACAGGATGTAAAGTTTCCCAGTCTGGCGAGAAACGTTTTTCTCGACGGCACGCTTACGATCCCGGAGGGCGCCGGACCGTTTCCGGGCGTTGTACTCATTACGGGTTCCGGGCCGCAGGATCGCGACGAGTCCATTCTGGGCCACAAGCCATTTCTTGTGGTTGCGGACTACCTGGCCCGTCATGGCGTTGTTGTTTTGCGCGCCGACGACCGCGGGACGGGTAAATCCACCGGCCGGTTCAATGGTTCCACAACCCGGGACTTTGCCGATGACACGGCTGGCGCCGTGCGCTTCCTGCGCACGCGGGAATTCGTGGACCGTATCGGTCTGATTGGTCACAGCGAAGGCGGCCTGATCGCACCCATGGTAGCCAGCGATCCGGCATTAATGGGTAATGAGGTGGACTTTCTGGTGTTGCTCGCTGCACCGGGAGTGCCGGGGGATCAGATTGTGATCGAACAGCAGATCCTGGTCAGCCGCGCCATGGGCTTGCCGGAAACGCTGATCGAACAGAACCGGGAGCGGGAAGAGAAAATACTGTCCATCGCCCGAACGGAGAGCGACGCGGTGCTGGCGAAGTCGAAGATGCGCGCCGCGCTGGGGGAGTTCGGTTCGGCGGGGCCTATGAATCTTCTCGATTCGCGCTTTGACGAAGCGTCGACACCCTGGTTCCGCTTCCTGATCGGTTACGACCCCGGGCCGGCGCTTCGGGCATTGAAGCAACCGGTACTGGCGTTAAACGGCGCGCTCGACGTGCAGGTGCCGCCGGCGCAAAATCTGCCCGCGATTACATGGGAACTGGAGGCGGGAGGCAACAAGGACTACGAAGTGGTGAAGATGGCGGGCCTCAATCATTTCTTCCAGACGGCCACTACTGGCGCGCCTTCGGAGTATGGGGAAATCGAGGAGACCATTTCACCGGCGGTCCTGAACCTGATCGGTGAGTGGGTGGCCCGGCATTCGAAAAAGGCGCAAACAAAACCCAAACTGGGCGGCACGCCGATCAGCACAAAATAGCGCCGGGAGGGAAGTTAGTCTGGCGTAGGCTTTTCAACGCTGTCAATCACGGCTGTTTCAACCGGTCCCCGTGTTGCCTCCAACTCAAGGCCAATTGCCCGAATCGAGGTGATGATCGTCGCTTCAACATCGGGATGCGAATCGCCCGTAACATAGTCGTATCGAAAATCGAAGGCGCCGTCGATTCCGGTGCGATCAACTACTATCCTTCCGAGGTAGTAACTGAGCCACCTTGCAAGCCGAGACATCGACAGATTCTGTCCCGCAATGCCATCTCCGTTGACCAGCCCCCTGTTCGGACTCGTCAATGCCCCTACTGCTTCTTTGTTCTTTGGATCTTCCAGTTTGAGCGCATTCTTGCCCCTGACGAGGATAAATACGGAACCCGGCTTGGTCTCCAGATGGTACTTAAGTTGAAATCGCTGAGCCAGCAACGAGAGCAACATGCCCCTTTGCTCCTCGTTCATCGGGGTGCCAGGGTTCGTCTGTTTCAACGCGCTCGAAGCCGATGACGCTGGAACCCTCGCGTCGATGTCGAACATATCGCCGGATGCCCATCCCGGTCCGCCGGTAACCTGGAACAACTGAACGTCGAGTGCTGCCTGAATGAGTACTTTCAGGG
>Ga0302319_10016910_pt1 | contig 13402 bp, 6 predicted proteins | sample Bog_T0_2_FD_203319 | JGI IMG/M metagenome (GOLD analysis project Ga0302319, IMG submission 203319) | Peat permafrost microbial communities from Stordalen Mire near Abisko, Sweden - Bog_T0_2 | ecosystem: Environmental > Terrestrial > Soil > Wetlands > Peat | place: Sweden: Abisko, Stordalen Mire...
CCAGCATCCCTCTTGCACAGGTTCCGGAACAGGTCGCCGTGAACTACATCACGGATAGGATCTATGTTGCTGTACCGTCCAACACCTTGGCGCCTGATACCCTCGTAGTCATCAATGGACAGAAGAACGAGGTCGTCGACACCATAACGCTTCCAGGGAATACTGGCTACGCTGTAGCTGTCGACTCCGTCAGAAATCGCGTCTACGTCGGTGGATGCTATCCAAACGCCAGCGGCACCAACGTATGTGAAGTAACCACCATCAATGGATGGAACAATAAAGTGATGAGTACGCTTCTTATCACGAATACTTCAGGATTTGGCATTCAGGGGATCGCCGTAGATCAGGTCACAGGGACAGCTTATGTTTCGAATGCGAGTGACAACGTGGTCGATGTCATTAGCTGTAACGCAGAAAAAATATCTACCACCATCCCGCTCGGCGGATTGAGCCCAGCGCAGCTGGCAGTCAACCCTTTCACGTCGCAGCTCTATGTGGTGGTATCCACCACCCTGGTTGACGTTATTAGCACGAGAACAAACACGATTACTGCAACCGCGACGGTCGGTGAGTCCAACCAGGGGATTGCAGTGAATTGGGCCACAGGGCATGTCTTCGTTACCAACGACGTCTTCGGCATCTCAACTACCGGAGTCTTGAACTCGACTGGCACAGTACTAGCCAATGTTACGGTAGGAAACTCTCCGTTCGGAGTGGATGTCGACCCACTTTCCAACCTTGCATTCGTGGTCAATACCGAGGACTTCACCCTGTCCGTGATCAACGGTGCAACGAATTCAACTACGGCCACACTCTCAGTCGCCGGAACATTTGTGGCTGCAAACCCCACCACCAGAAAAGTCTATGTCAGCGGTCAGAGCAATGAGCTCATTGTCATCGACGAAAATAATTGACACACACAGAGTGGCCCGGCAAAGCATGACAGCATGGCTCTGCCGGGCTGCTCAAGTGTTCAATATTTAGGACTGATTGTTCCGGCAGGAATCGTTTGGGATCGCAACGGGTCTGGAACACCTGCAACTCACTCACTCTTACGCTCTTAGCGAGAGAAAGTTGCAGCCAGGATGTATTGGTTGCCCCCCAGGGATTCGAACCCCGATCGAGCGAGTCAGAGTCGCTAGTCCTACCATTGAACGAGAGGGCATTACAGGTTTTATCGGCAGCTGCAGGCTCGGCGGGAGCCACAATCAGCCGCCTCTGTGAGTGTACGGGGGATGCGACCACGGGTCAACCTGTGCAACACGCAACCGCCCCGCTACAACCTTATGTCCGCTTCACGACGAACACCGTTTTGTCGTCGATCAGCGCCTCATCCCCATTCATCCGCAGCGCTTCATCCTGCAGCAGCGCATAGTCCATAAGCGCGTCGGAAATAGTTCGTGCCGGCTCGTCGCGGTGCGTCTGCAGAATCTTCTCCAGCGCCACGCGCGCCTCCGCATCGCTCCCGTCATACACTCCGTCCGTGTACAAAATCAGAATGTCCCCACGATTGATCAGGTTAATCTCGGAGATGTCATCAGTAGTAATCCCCCGCTTCCGCAGGTTCATCGAGAAGTACCGCCGCCGATCAGGATGGTCCGCCGGAAGCTGCAATCCCAGCGCCAGGTATTGCGCCATATGATCGTCATGCACCGGCAGCAGTCGCGAACACTTCCCCGAAAACACCAGCGGCGGAGGATGCCCAAAGTTCGCAAACCGAAAGCTACCGTTAGGATGAATCTCACCGTAGAGCATCGTCGCGATCTCGCGCGTCTGCTCCGTCTCGCTCAAGCCCAGCGCATTGCGCGCAGTCAACGATTGCGCCAGCCTCAAATTCAAGTTCTCGAACAGCCGCGGCGTCGTCCTTCCGTAACGATCCAGTTCCGTCAGCATCAGCGCATGAAACGTGTCGTGCACCGTCGACGCGATCTTCGCCGGAATAATCCCATGGCCCTGCGCGTCCACAATCAGCACGCCAGCCGTCTCGTAGAGTTCGTGCAAATCTTCCGCAACGCGCAGCTGCTCCGAGCTCCTCGCGAATCGATATTCAGCTTCCATCTCCGGCTTATAATCCGCGCGCGCCTGCAGCCATTCCACCTGGTCGTCAACGGAGTTGCGTACCCCCGTGCCCGCAGGCAACGGCTCCAGATACTCAACAGCCAGCCGTTTCGCCCGCTCGATCCGTGCACCAATGTCATACCGTTGCTCAAAGTTAATGTACTCAAACAGATCGCCGCCCACCGTTCCCGCAGGAATCGACACCCCGAACATCTCGATCCCGGGAATGTGCGGGATCGCGCCCTCCACCGGCATCAGTCGCTGGCGCAGATACTCATCGATAGTGGTAGAGCTATAAGGCTTCGACATAGGAGACTTTCCAAAGAGACTTTCCAAGAGCACTATTCAAGCTCTTCCTCCAGAGTAGCGCAACCCAGAGTAGCTCCACCCACGAGCCCAACCGCTGCGGCTCAACACCCCTTCACCTCGCGCCCTTTATAATCACAGACAGCCATCAGGAACAGCGCGCTTGACTTTGTTTTGTTGTTGTCCTGGCCACCGCAGCGGACGGATCACTGCAAGGGCCTGTAATCTTCCCCACCAGGCAAACCGTCTCCACAGGTAGCCCTCGTGCGTGAAACAAAAACCGTTGCCGATAATGCGCGTGCTCTTCGGCTAACCCAACGAACTATCGGCCAGTCCCACCACCCAGCCCCCAAGCGAAGAGCAGGTGAGCTTCGCTGGGACCCGCACGACAGGAGACCCCGTTTGACCGCAACAATCCGCGAGCGCTTCCGCAGCGTCCCGCCCCTGGTATGGATGGTACTGATCGCCCTTCTTCTTCGGCTCGCCGTCATCCCCTTCGACACCATTGAGAATCTAATGGACGCCACCCACGTCCACGCCTGGGAGCAGGGCAACGTCGCGCGCTCGCTCCTCGCCGGCCACGGCTTTGGAAGCCCCTTCCAATCCGCGCAGCCCTCGGCCATCATGCCGCCGGTCTACCCCCTCATCGTCGCGGCGTTCTTCTGGATCTTCGGAATCCACACCGCCCACTCCATCTTCGCCGTCCACGCCTTCGACTGCCTCATCAACTCGCTCGCCTGCATCCCCATCTTCTATCTCGCCCGCCGCAGCTTCGGCCAGCGAGTCGCCTGGGCCGCCACCTGGATCTGGGTTTTCTTCCCGTACGGCATCTATTTCTCTGCCGCCTGGGCCTGGTCCACGCACCTCCTGCTTCTCTGCCTCTACGGCCTTCTCTATCTTGCGCAGGATCTCGAAACCACTCCCCGCCTCGGTCCCTGGGCACGCTTCGGACTGCTCGCCGGATTCGCCGGCCTCACCGAACCCTCCAGCCTCGTCATCTCCACCTTCCTCCTCCTCTTCGCCGCCTTCCAACTCTTCCGCTCGCGCCAGCGATTCCTCGCCCCCATCCTCACCGGCGCCCTCGTGATGGCCGCCACCATCTCCCCCTGGCTCATCCGCGACGCGGTAGTCTTCCACCGCTTCATCCCCATGCGCGACAGCATGGGCCTCGAGCTATGGATGGGCAACAACGGCTACTCCACCCGCTGGACCAGCGATCAGATCCATCCGCTCCACGATGCCTCCGAGCTAGCCGCCTACAACGCCGGAGAAGTCCCTTACATGGACCACAAGTCGCAGCAAGCCAAGCTCTATATCCACGACCACCCCGCCTGGTACGCCCGCATGTGCGCTCGCCGAGCCGTCTACCTCTGGACCGGCTACTGGAGCTTCCACAAGGATTACCTCCTCATGGAGCCCACCGACCCCGAAAACATTCCCTTCGCCACGCTCCTTACGGGTCTAGGCATCCTCGGCCTGGCACTAGCCTGGCGCCGCCGCCCCCTCGAAGCCGCACGCTTCACCGGCGTACTCTTCCTTTTCCCGGTCGTCTACTACTTCTCGCACCCCGAGCCCTACCACATGCGCCCGCTCGATCCGCTCCTCATCGTCCTCGGCACCTACGCCGTCCAAACCCTGCTCGCCGAACGCCGCGAGCGAGCCCAGCAACCCGACGAACCCGAACTCATCCTATCTCCGGTCGTCCAGCCCGGCTGATCGCGAAGCTACTACTTGCCCTGCTCTTGCCTCTTGCCTCTTGCCCTCGCCTTTCTTTCTGTCATTCCCTTTGGGAATCTGCTTCTGTTGTTGCTTTGCTCTTGCTTTCAGGCACCCCGAGGCTTCAGCCTCGGGTCTCATCAGTCTCCACGGAATCGGGCTTCAGCCCCCAGGTATGCTTCTCTTCACATCACCCAAACTATGTCATCTCGACCGAAGCGCCCCTAACCTTCGTCATCTCGACCGAAGTGAAGCGCAGTGGACAGACATCTGCATTGGCTCTTGCTCTCGCCCTTGCCTTTCTTTCTGTCATTCCCCTTGGGAATCTGCTGTTTGATCGTTAAACTAAGCACTGGCTCTCTATAGAGAGGCTAGCGCCCGTCCACCCGCGCGGCAACGCCCATCAAATCCGAACGTCCGAGGCACCACCATCCCATCTGCTACGATTTCACCAGTCCCTCCCGCAATGTCGACACCCCAAATTTCGCAATCGCGACCGCAAACAACGCCCTCCACGCTAACCACGTGGCTCCTCTTCCTCGCCCTCTTCGCGGCCGTCCAGTTCGCCTCACTCTTCACGCCGCCCCTCATGGACGACGTAGACTCGTCCCACGCCCAAACCGCCCAGCACATCATCGACAGCGGCAACTGGATCACCACCCAGACCGACGGCATCCGCTACATTGAAAAGCCGCCGCTCCCCTTCTGGCTCGTCACCATCGCCTACAAGCTCTTCGGCGAAAACGCCTTCGCAACCCATCTCCCCAACTCCCTCGCGAGCCTCGGCCTCACCTGGCTAGCGTGGCTCTGGGCCCGCCGCGCCTGGGACAACCGCGCCGGCCTCTACGCCGGCCTCGCCGTCCTCACCTCCATCGGCCCTTTCCTCTTCACGCGCTTCATCATCCCCGAATCCATCCTCAGCTTTTTACTTCTCGTCGCGCTCTACAGCCTCCTAACGAGCCTCGAAGACAACAAGCCCGCCCGCATCTACTGGGCCTGGGCGACCCTCGCGCTAGCCCTCCTCATCAAGGGTCTCATCGCCCCCGTCTTCTTCTTCGGCGGAGCGATCCCTTACCTCTATCTCTCCGGCCAACTCCGTCGCTGGCGTGACCTCAAGCCCTTCACCGGCTCCGTACTCTTTCTGGCCATCGCCGCCCCATGGCACATCCTCGTCGGCCTCGCGAACCGTGGCGAAGGCCATCAAGTCGGCAACATCCCCACCCTCGGCAACGTCCACGGCTTCTGGTGGTTCTACCTCGTCAACGAGCACCTCTTCCGCTTCTTCGGCAAGCGCTATCCCCACGACTACAACAAGCTCCCCGCCCTCGCCTACTGGCTCCTCCACTTCGTCTGGCTTTTTCCCTGGAGCCTCTTCCTCCCCGCGCTTTTCGCCGTAGCCTGGCGCACCCGCCGCACCTGGCTCCCCCATCTCCGCCAGTACGCCACACCCTCCGCCACCCTCACCCCCGAAGCCCTCAAGAGCCGCTTCCGCACCCGCACCATCTGGCTGCTCAGCGTCTTCTCCGCCTTTTCGCTCCTCTTCTTCTCCCTCTCTACCAACCAGGAGTACTACACCTTCCCCGTCTGGCCCCCGCTCTTCATCCTCATTGCCGGAGTCATGGCCAACACCGAAGAACGCCGCACCTCCACCATCTCGACAGCCTGGCTAACCAACGCGCAAGCCGTCTTCGCCGTCATTGGAATCCTCGTAGCCGCAGCCCTCGGCTGGGGCCTGTGGGACAGCCGAGCTCTCCCCTTCGTCTCCGACATCGGAACCCTTCTAGCCCACCGAGCCGTAGGCAACTACACCCTCTCGATGTCCCATTTCTTCGACCTAACCGGCCCCAGCTTCGCCGCGCTCCGCCTGCCCGCCGCGCTAGCCGCCGTAGCCTTCCTCGTCGGCCCAAGCATCGGCTGGCTCCTCCGCCGACGCAACAAAAACATCTCCGCCACCATCAGCATGGCGATAACCTCGGCCGTCTTCCTCATCGCCGCACACATCGCCTTCGCGCGTTTCTCGCCCATGCTAAGCTCCAAGCCAATGGCCGACACGATCATCCAGCGCGGCTCCCCCTCCGACACCTTCATCATCATGGGCGAGCAATCCGACGCCTCCTCCGTCATCTTCTACACCCACAATTTCTTCCACGGCAAACCCGCCGACGTAGTCCTCCCCCGCTGCGGCCAGCACGGAGAAGGCTCCACCCTCCTCTGGGGTTCCTGCTACACCGACGCCCCCGACATCTTCCTAAGCGACGCCCAACTCGCCCAGCAATGGGGCACCGGCAACCGCAAGTGGCTCTTCGCCCAGGACCCCAACCAGCTAAAAGCCCAGCGCCTCCTATCCGGTCGCCTCTACCTGGTCCAAACCCTGGCCGACAAAGACCTCTGGACCGACCGCCCCCTCCCCTGACTGGCGTGCGCGAAACAAACTTCGTCATCTCGACCGCAGTAGAGAGACCCCTGTATTCCGCAGTTGCAGTTGCTTTTGCTTTTCTTTCTGTCATTCCCTCTGGGAATCTGCTTCTGTTCTTACGTCTCAACGCCGCGCCCATCGCCGTATCCCCGCGCCCCGTGATATTTTCGTGACACACCCACCGGCCGCACAGAAAGTGTTTCAAATGACCCGAACGTTCCTCCCCGCACTCCTCCTCACCCTCCTCTTCTCCGCGCCCGCCCTCGCGCAAACACCCGACCTGGCGACCGCCCCCTTCACCCTCTCCGCCGCCGACCTCCAATCCCTCTCCGCGACCATCCCGGTAGACAAGCAATTCGCCGCGCAAATCCTCTACGAGGAAGCCAGCTACAAGATCGCCGCCGATGGCACGCTCCTCTTCACCCACCGCATGGTCTATCGCGCCGACTCTGACGCGGCCGTCAAAGGCTGGGCCGAAGTCTCCGCCCAATGGGACCCCTGGTACGAAAAGCCCGCCCAAATCCGCGCCCGCGTCCTCCAGCCCAACGGAACCTTCGTCGAACTCGACCAGAAAACCATCACCGACGCCCCCGTCAAAGCTGAGGACGACGTAACCTTCTCCTCCGCCCACGTCCGCCGAGCCCCGCTCCCCGGCATGGCCCTCGGCTCCATCATCGAAGAGCAGGAAACCACCGAAGAAAAAGTCCCCTACTTCTCCGCCGGAGCCCTCTACCGCTTCGGTTTTCGCAACAACATGCCTACCGCCCGCATCCGCATGGTCGTCGACATGCCCAGCACCCTCCCCTTCAAAGAGCTCATCCACGACCTCCCGAACATCTCCATCGACCGCCAGAATGCCAACGGCCAGCGCCACATCGTCTACGAGCAGCGCAACATCCCGGCCGCTCACAACTACGACATCGAGCTAGCCACCAACCAGCAACTCCGCCCCACAGTAGAGTTCGCCACCGGAGCCTCCTGGGCCTCCATCGCCAAAGCCTTCTCGGCCATGTCCGACCCCCAGACCGTCACCGCTGACGCCCAGCCCATCCTCCCCAACCCGCTCCCCACCGACCGCCTCGCCCGCATCCGCGCCATCGTCAAAGAGCTCCACCACGACGTCCGCTACACCGGAGTAGAGTTCGGCGCCGCCCGCCTCACGCCCATGCGCCCCTCCGAGGTCATCCAGCGCCACTACGGCGACTGCAAAGATAAGGCCACCCTCCTCGTCGCCATGCTCCGCGCCGCCAACATCAAGGCCAACCTAGCCCTCCTCGACGTAGGCCCAGGCCCCGACGTCAGCACCGCCCTCCCCGGCATCAGCCTCTTCGACCACGCCATCGTCTACGTTCCAGCCGACGGCCCCCGCACCCAGCCCCTCTGGATCGATGCCACCGCCGAAACCTTTGCCGTAGGCTCACTCCCCTACGACGACGAAGGACGGAACGCCCTCATCATCTCGCCCGAAACCACGACCCTCACCCAGATCCCCGCGCCCAAACCCGAAGACTCCGTCCTCATCGAAACCCGCACCTTCAAACTAGCCGAGTTCGGCCCCTCGCAGGTAGAAGAGCAGTCCGACACTCACGGCACCATCGACGCCACTTATCGTGCCGACTTCGGCGGACCCGAAACCCCGCGCATCCACGAGAACCTCGAGAACTACGTCAAGAACACCTACCTGGCGAAGTCGCTCACCAAGTTTGAGCACGGCGATCCCACCGACTTCGAGCACCCCTTCCTCCTCACCCTCGCCGCCGACAAATCCACCCGCGGCAATACCTCGCTAGTCGACGCGGTCGCCGTCATCTTCCCCAACAACACCCTCAACGCCCTTGCGCCCTGGTTCTCCCAACAGCCTCCCAACGAAGGCCCCGACCAATCCGCCGACGCCAAAGCCGAGCTGGCCCTTGAGCGCCAGTCCCGCCCCGCCACCTTCACCGTCCGCCCCTACATCTACGAGCAGCGCACCCGCATCCTCGTCCCCGACGGCTTCATCGTCCGCCCCCTCCCGGCCAACAAGACCACGCAGATCGGCCCCGCCACCCTCACCGAAACCTACCTGAACACCGAACCCGGCGTAGTCGAAGCCCGCTTCCGCTTCAACACCAACGTCGCCACCATCACGCCCGACCAGGCCATCGCCATGCGCACCGCCGTCCTCGAGCTCAACAAGCGCGACTACGTCGGCATCTTCTTCGACCAGGCCGGATCCCGCGAGCTCACCGCCGGCCACATCCGCGAAGCCCTCGCCATCGATCGCAAGCTCATCGCCGCGCGTCCCGACGACGCCATCCACCACCTACAGCTAGCCCGCGCCCTCCTCGACGCCGGCATCGGCAACGAGGCCCACGCCGAAGCCCTCCGCGCCACCCAGCTAGACCCCAAACTCTCCGCCGCGTTCAACCAGTACGGCTGGACCCTCGAGCACAACGACCTCGGCGAGCGCTTCGGCAAAGGCTTCGACCGCCAGGCCGCCATCGCCGCGTACACTCATGCCATCGAGCTCGATCCCGACGACAACGATCCCCGCTTCGATCTCGCCATCCTCAAGGAATTCAACGCCCGAGGCGAGCGCTACGCCCCCGACGCCGACCTCCCCGGCGCCATCCAGGCCTACAAAGATCTCATCGAGCTCAACAAGAACAAGGGCGAGCAAATCCTCACCCAATACCGCGAAAATCTGATGTACGCCCTCCTCTACTCGCGCCAGTTCACTGAGCTCGACGCCCTGAACGCCACCCTCCCCTCCACCAACAGCCATCGCCAGCTCGCCATTGCCTCGGTCACCGCGCAGCACGGCGCACCCGCCGGCATCACCGAAGCCGAAAGAGGCAACGTAGCCCAGACCGAGCGCAACCAGAACCTCCTCGGCGCCGGCAACTTCCTCGCCAACCTCGGCCTCTACCGCGAAGCCGCCGACGTCATGACCGCCGGCATGGCAGGAGCCAACGACGCAGCCCAGGAAGCGCGTCGCGTCGAACTCTACAAGAGCGTCAAGAAAGTCTCCCTCACCCCGCTCCCCCTCACCGATCCCGCCCGCCCCGTCCAGATCGCCACCATCGGCCTCATGTCCGGAACCCTCACCCGCCAGCAACTCACCGACCTCATCAGCCGCCACGCCTACACCTCGCCGCAATCCCTCCAACATTGGGTCGACAAGATGCTCGCCAGCGAAGGCTTTCTCGGTAGAGCCGCCGACCGCTCCGGCATGACCCCCAGCGTCATGCTCGACCTCATCGCCGGCAACATGACCTTCACCTCTAAAGGCGACGACCAGCGCGGCTACGCTGTCCTCGCCATCATGCCCGGCTCCGAACCTGACCACACCTTCGTCCTCAAAGAAGACGGCGTCTACCGCATGATCGGCGGCGACAAAGACCGCCCCGACGACAACGCTCCCCTCGGCACCGAGATCCTCTACGCCCTCGACCACAACAATCCCGCCCTCGCCAAATCCATGCTCGACTGGAAGCGCGACCTAACCCACAAGCAAGGTGGCGACGACGCCTTCGGTGGCCCCCTCCTCCCCCGCTTCTGGACCATCGACAGCGTCAAGCCCGGAGCCGATTCCCCAGCATCCATGCGCCTCGCCGCCATCTCCCTCCTAGCTGGCTCGATGGAAGCCAAGCCCTACCTCGCCGAAATCTCCGCCGCACGCGACAAGGCGACTGGTCTAGCCCAGACCGACCTCGACCTCCTCCTCGCCGAGTCCGCCATCTTCGCCGAGCAGCCCACCCTCGGCCTTCCCGCCGCACAGCGCCTCCTCGACCAGGAGCCCGACTCCGTCACCGCACTCTCCCTCATCGGCCAGGCCTACACCCTCCAGCACGACCCCAAAAGCTGGCTGGCCATGCTAGCTCCCCGCTTAGCCCGCAAGCCCGACGACCGCGACCTCCTCACCCAGCAAGCCCTCGCCTACGAGCTAGCCAAGGATTGGAAGTCCGCCAAGATCACCGAGCAGAAGGTCCTCGACTCCGGCAAGGCCACCGCCGCCGACTACAACGGCTTCGCCTGGCTAGGCCTCTTCCACGACGACCTCGGCGAAGACATCAGCAAGGCAGCCCAGGAGTCGGCCCAACTCTCTAAAAATTCCAACTTCCCCGAACTCCACACCCTCGCCTGCATCTACGCCGCGCAAGGCAAAACCACCGAAGCCCGCAAGGTCCTCGAAGAAGCCATGTACGCCAACAACCAGGTCGAACCCAACTCCGCCGTCTGGTACGCCCTCGGCCTCATCTACGAGCAGTACGGCGCCAAATCAGCCGCCGCCGACGCCTACAAAAAAGTCCAGGCCCACGAAGACGACAACCACACCTTCATCCAACCCACCGACACCTACGTTCTGGCCCAATCCCGCCTGACGGCCCTATCCCACTAGCTTCCGCTCTTCCGCCTTCAAAGCCCACCACCCCACAAACGCAAACACCATCAGCACCGCCGCGCCCACCCACGCGCCCATGATGACGCTCGGCTCAAATCGCGCCAGCCCATATCCCAGCCCAATCAGCACAGCCGCCAGCACCCCAAAATGCTTCATCCCGTAGCTAAAGATGAACGGCAAATAATGCGCGCCCGTAGCAATCATCCACATCGGATAAAACAAGCTGTGCCGATACAGCGTAGCCGCATACACCAGCGGAATCATGAGCGGTAGCACGAACGCCACCTGCATCCCCAGCGCGTTCATCGGATGCCCTTTCGGCAACCCCGCCGGCTTCCCCATCAACTTCAGCATCAACACCATCAGCGGATAAATAAAAAATCCACACCCCACCAGCGTCAAAGCCCCAGCCCGGAACGAAACCCACGTCCCAACAACCGCCGCCGCGAACCAAACCAAACTAGACGCCAGCGTCCCCGGAAACCCACCGACAAATGTAGTCCGAACATCCCTCTGCGCCTGAGCAATTTCCATAGCGCAAATCATAGCGCACTGGAACTTCCCGCTCGGTCTCGGAGTCTAAACACCCATCGTGACAAATGGCATGCAACCGCACAACGCTTCCGACGCAGAACTCGCCGCATCGCTAGCGCGCCTCTGGCCCAATCGCGAACACGAATCCAACGCCGTTGCCAGTCTTCTGTGCCGCATCGGCATCCATCGCTGGCGCCAACTCGACCTCACCGAGCTAGCACCCAACCGCAACATCCGCTTCTGCTTCTGGTGCTCGAACATCAGGATCGACGGCGTGATTCATACGCCATAGAGCAAACCCATAGTTCCGTACCTAAAGCCTTTGCCTTTTTTTCTGTCATTCCCTCTGGGAATCTGCTTCTGGGCTTTTAGCCAGAAGCTTCGGACTGACCACTGACAACTAAGAACTGACAACTAACACTCCCTACTCCTCCCGCAAAATCTCCAACGGCTTCTGCCCCAGCACGCGATGGCTAGCGGCCCACCCCGCCACGACAGTCAGAGCCCCCACAGCAACCCACGCCCCAAGATTCAACCCCCACTGAAACGAATACCCAAAGTGCAGCGCATGAAGCAGCAGCGTACGAGCCAGCACATTCGCAAACACCAAGCCCACGGCGCCCGCAATCAACCCCAGCACGGCAAACTCAATCGAGAAAATCGAAGCAATCCGAACCCGGGTAGCCCCCAACGTCTTGAGCACCACAACCTCACGAATTCTCCGAAACCGAGTTCCCGCAATCGCGCTAGCCAAAATCACAATCCCCGCAAAGATACTGAACGCGGCAAGGAACTGGATCACGTAAATCACCTGCAGCATCACCTGCCGAATCACCTCCAGCGTAGCCGCCACATCGATAACCGTCACCGTAGGATAGTGCTCATACAGCACGCGCCGCAGCGCCGCCGTCTCCTTTGGATCGCAATGCACGCCGCCGTACCAGACCACCGGCAGCCCCGCCAGCGTAGTCTGCGGCATCACAAACTCCGCGCGCGAAACCGCATGTTGCCCATCGATCTCATACACCGCCGCAACCGTAGCCGTGATCGGCTCATCCTGCGCAGAAACCGTAATCGTATCGCCCACCTTAATCTTCAGCCGATCCGCGCGTTCCCTCGCCATCGCCACCACCGGATGCTCCGCACCTTCGGCCGCCTGCTGCGCCGTCCACCACTTCCCGCGTACCACCGTATCCCCCGCAGGAGGCCCACTCGTCGTCGGCGGCCACGTCAAATTCAACGTCTGCGCACCGCGCCCGCCCGGCCCCTTGCCCGTCTCCTGCTTGCGCCGCTCCAACCCCTCGCCGTTCACCTGCGTCAGCCGAGCGCTCACCACCGGAATCATCTCCGGAGCACCATGCACCATGGGCTGCTGCACCAGCAGCGTCCGCACGCCGCCCACTTCATTCGAGCCCATGTCCATCAGAAATAAATTCGGCAAATCCCCCGCAGCGGCCACGTGCATCTCGTTCACAATCGAGTGCTGCACAAAGTACACGGCCGCAATCTGCATCACGCCTAACCCCAGCGCCGCCAGCAACGCAGCCGAAGGATTTCCCGGCCGATACAAATTCGCCAGCCCATGCCGCAGCGTCGACGGCAACCGCAAGCCCGTCCCCCGCAAAAACTTCCGCAACACCCAAAGCGTCACCGCAGACATCGCCAGCAGCACCAGCAACGAAGCCGCCAGCCCGATCGCAAACGTCCATCCCACCCGCGCCGAATCCGACACCCGCGACGCCAATCCCACCAGCCCCAGCAGGATCAAAACGCTAGCGCCAATCTGCGCCGCCGACCCCCGCAGCTTCTTTACGAGCCGCGCACCAAACGGATCATCCACAGCCTCCACGTTCCGCCTCAAAATCAAAATCGGTCGCACATTCCGAATATCCAACAGCGGTGGCAGCGTGAACAGCAGCGTCGTCAGCAACCCCGCACCCAGTCCCAACCCAATCGCATGAGGCTCCAGCCGCAGCGTAGGAGTAAGG
>Ga0302319_10016911_pt1 | contig 13401 bp, 11 predicted proteins | sample Bog_T0_2_FD_203319 | JGI IMG/M metagenome (GOLD analysis project Ga0302319, IMG submission 203319) | Peat permafrost microbial communities from Stordalen Mire near Abisko, Sweden - Bog_T0_2 | ecosystem: Environmental > Terrestrial > Soil > Wetlands > Peat | place: Sweden: Abisko, Stordalen Mire...
TTGATCCAGTTACCCAGAGTCTGTTCAACCACTCCCAGGCTCCGTGCGGCTGCTGCCAGCGTCTGGCCCGACTCCACAAGCCGAACCGCCTCCTGCTTGAACTCAAGCGTGTACCTGCCCCGCTTACCATTCCTCATCTTCGTTTCCCTTTCGCTATTTAAGCAGCTCGTTAAGGGATACGTTTTGCGCGGGCAAGGTCATCTGCGATTCAAAGATGTCCCTGCCGAGTAGGAACCAGTTCCCATTTTTCTTGATTATGCTTGCGTTCCCAAGTGTTGTCGGTTCGGGCCTCCGTAATAAGGTCAATATCCAAAGTCTCCTGACACCGAAAGTCATCGGCACGGCCGTCAGCTTTGAATCGTTTCCAAATCTCGTCAAGCTCCTCTTGTGTCACCTTGCCCCCTCTGATTCCGACTTCTAGACATCATATTGCAGGCTGCCTGTGATTATGCTTCGGTTCTGAACTCACCCAACGTAGGTTGTAGAATCTCCACCCGTGATTCCCCACCCGTGATTGGCCCGATTTGTATGAATTCTGGCGTGCTCCCGGTGATCAGGAAGCCGCGCAACAAGGACCGGCAAGACGCGGCATTTTCCCAGTTCGCAGCGGGGTGCCTAACTAAAACCTAACTAAACGACTAGAGCCACCCGGAGGCGGCTCATTTTAAAGCACTTAATTTTTGATGGTGCCGAAGAAGGGACTCGAACCCCCACACCCTTGCGAGTACGTGGACCTGAACCACGCGCGTCTGCCAATTCCGCCACTTCGGCACAGTTCACTCGTTCAGACAACTCAAAAACTGAACGGGCAGCAGCTCTGAGTTTCGCAAATGCGGCTTGCTGTGTCAAATCCGGCGAGCTCCGAAAGCGGTCTCGCTCATCCCTCTTCTAGCCCGGGGTCTTGACCCCCGCTTTGAGCATCTCGATGGACTTTCCCAGGCGCATCTGCCGGGTCTCCTCCTTCTTCGCTTCGGTGATCCAGCGACAGTATTCCTTGCGGTGGGTGTAGCTGAGTTTTTCGAAGCCTGCGAGCAGGCCTTGTTTCTTCATGAGGCTCTTGAATTCGGCCGGGACATCGACGGTTCTCACCTCTTCATCGCGCCAGAGGATCACTTCGATGGTATCTCCGGGGGCCTTGCCGATCTGCTGGCGAATGGCCTTGAGGACGCCGAGCATGTGGCCGGACGGGCCGCACTTACTGAGCGAGCCGGAGTAGGGGACTCCGTCGAGGGTGGACTTAACGGGAACTTTGGCTTTGGTCCCGAATTCCCGTTCGACATCGTAAGGGAACACGATGCCGGCGCCGCCGCCAATGCCGGGTTGAATGGTCGCATGAAATTGGTATTTTTTCATCGCTGTACCTGCGTTGGATGGTGTGTTTTCCGGGGGAAGACTGGAATTCAGCCCAGGAATTCAACCATTTTGACACAGCGACGGAGTGCCGGGGCAATTTGCATTTTGGGTGCAGCCCCGGCTCCGGATGGGTGGGTGACTAGACGAGCTTGGCGTCGAGCACGATTTCAGTGTTGTTGGCGAAGAGCTTGGAGATGGGGCAGCCGGCCTTGGCGTCGGCGGCGGCTTTGTCGAAGACCTCCTGGGTGGCGCCGGGGACGCTGGCGGTGGTGGTCAGCGTGATCTTGGTGATGGCGAAACCGGCGTCGGTCTTGGCCAGGGTGACAGCCGCGGCGGTTTCGATCTTGTCCGGCGTCAGGTCGGCGCCGCCCAACTGCGCGCCCAGGGCCATGGAGAAGCAGCTGGCGTGGGCCGCTGCGATGAGTTCCTCGGGCGTGGTGCCCGAGTCGGCGCCCTCAAAGCGCGTGGCGAAGCTGTAGTTTGCGTTGCTGAGCACGCCCGTTGCCGTGGAGATGGTGCCTTTGCCTTCCTTCAGTGAACCTGTCCAAACCGCACTTGCCTTGCTAGCCATTGTCCCTCCTTTGGGGAATCCGGAATTCGGATGTGGTTGAATCTGCGTACGCTTTTGCGCGGCGTGCCGAAAAGGGGAAGTGAACGACGTCGCCACAGAAGTTGATGCATCGGGTGCCTGCGGGGTTTCCACACAGCAGGCTACCGCTTCTCCTATGCTAATCTGTCCAGCATGCTGCCGCACCTGCCCCGCGTCTTCGATACCGGTATTACGCCTGAAATTTCACAATCCGGTGCTGACGCCGATACGGCCCAGACCACGCAGGCCAACGCGAGCCAAATAGACCACCACTGCCAGATTTGTCCGAACTGCGGCCACCAACTCACCGGCCACCATTGCAAGCTGGTGTGCACGGAGTGCGGATATTATCTGAGCTGCGCCGATTACTACTAGGCGAGTGGTGACGAAAATGACCCGGTGCGGGAAAGATCGACTTCGGAAATTGTGTTGTTCCATGGGCAACGGCGAGATGGTCTGGCTCGCATTTGTTCTTGCCACCTATTGCGCGGCTGGAGCGGAAGCCAGGGAAGTTGACCTGAAGCGGGAAACACCGTCGATACGGGTTGCCTTTGACGTTCTGAAGCCCGGGCTGAGCGCGCTGAGTGTTGATTCGCTGAATCGCGGCGAGTTCCGCGCCAGCCCGATTGTCGATCCCGGCACGCCGGCAGAGCACTACACCGTGACCGTCAAGGGGGGCTGGATTCGGTATGCGCTCAGCACCGACTTGGGGCACCCGGTGTGGGAGATGCGATGTGTGGGCGACAGGATTACCATGCGGAGCCACTTCCAGCCAACCAGTGCGCCGCGGGATGTGACATGGAAGTTCAACCCGGACGTGACGCACGCGACGCTGCTGGGGCACGTGACGGGCGCGGGCGACATCGCGCTTCCCGCTGTACTGCATTTGCCCGGCATGGGTTCGCTGCGCATTTACGCCAATGGCTCGGGTGCTGCACCGCTGCATTACGACGCGCGGCGCAATCCCGTGGGCTTTGTCATGGTCACGTTTCCGGCGGCGACAGCGCTGCATAGGCAGATTCAATACACTCTCGAAACCGCGGCCATCTTCCCGGCGCTGCCCGGTATAGGCGCGGATGACCTGCGATTCGACGGCTTCCGGCGCGACTTTCTGGATATTTTTCAGCAGCAGGCGGAGTTGCATGTATTGGCTAACAACGCGGCCAGCGATGCATGCGGCTTCACGGTTTACGAATACGCGGACATGGCGAGGCACACTCCGGAACTGGTGAAGGGATTGACCGCGCTGGACCTGGTGCGTGACACGCTGGAGCGCTATCTGGCCGGCTTTGTTGCCTATGGCATGCCGGGTTACAAGATCTTCGACACAAACTTTGAGGACACGCAATTCCCGCACGCGTCCCTCGATACCTATCCCTCGCTGTTGATTGCAGCCTATGACTACGCAGACGCGAGCGGCGACCAGAGCTGGCTCAAGCGGCACTACGCGGGGTTGCGGAAATGGGCGGAGACAATGACGGCAGCGAATGCGGACGGCAGCCCGCTGCTCGAATATCCGGCGAGCGGAAACTCCGGCTCCTGGACGGGAAAGATTACCGTGCGCCCGGCCAACTGGTGGGACACGATCGGGTTCGGCCATCAGGACGCATATTCAAACGCCCTGGGCTATAGGGCTTTGCTGGGCATGGCGGTGCTCGCCGGCCGGGTTGGAGAAACGGCCGACGCCGGGAGATATCGAGTGCGCGCTGCTCAGATCCATGATGCCTACGCGGAGGCGTTCGTCGATCCTGCGACGGGCGTCGTGGCCGGGTGGAGAAGCCGCGACGGCGAGCGGCATAACTATTACTTTCCATTCGTGAATGGGATTGCGGCGCGCTACGGACTGATTGACGAAGCCCGGGCGCGGCAGGCGACGGATGGAGTCCTGCGCAAGATGGAATCGGTCGAATATCGGAACTTTGCGTTGGGAATTCCAGGGAATTTGATTCCTATCCGACGGGCAGATTATGTTGACCTTGACCCGAGGTTTGGCGGTCCGGCGAAGGAGGACGGCTCAGACGGCTTTCAGAGATATGAGAACGGCGGGACGACTGCGGCATTCGCTTACTTCACGATAGCCGCGCTCTACCGACTGGATGAAAGGGAACAGGGCGACAGGATTCTGCTGCCGATGCTTGATAGCTTTGCGCGCGGGGGATTCTCAGGCCGGGCGGCAAACGGCTTGACGTATGACTGGATGGATTGGCAGGGCGGCGCGCATGGCTACGAGGGATTTCTGGTGGACAACTACTATGCGTTTCTCGCGGTGCTTGACCGGGAGAAACTGATGGAGAAGTTGCCGGAGTAGGTAGCTTCTCCATCGCGAGCTCTCTCCTATTGCGTTTGGCTGGCCTTCCGGGCTGCCTCGAACTCGTCGCCTGGCAACCACTTCACGGGCTTGTCCTGGCCGCTGGCCAACCAGCCAAGCACCAGGCCAAAGCGGGCGAGCTTGGCGTCGCCGCGGAAGTCCCAGTCGGCGTGGAATTCGTCGGAGGGCTGGTGGTAGTGGTGGGCGACGTAATCTTCGAATTGGGCGCGGCCCCAGGCTTCGTCGCGGCCCTCAAACTGCTCGCCCTGATCGACGGAAAACGCTGGAATGCCGACACGCGCCAGCGAGAAATGGTCTGAGCGGTAGTAGTGCCCAGCGCCGGGAGTGGGGTCGGGGAGCAGAGCCAGGTCAAAGGACTTGGCGATGGCCTGCACGGTCGGCCAGAAGTCGATGCGCTCGGCGCCGCCCAGGCTCACGGAGCGGGGAACGCCGATGGGCAGCAGCATGTCGTAGTTCAGATCGAGCGATATCTTGCTGGCTGGCACTGGCGGATGCATGCCCAGATACTGCGAGCCGAGCAGGCCCTGCTCCTCCGCTGTAACCGACGCAAAGTAGACGGCATGCGGTGGGCGCTTGGGCGATTGGGCGAAGGCCCGCGCCAGTTCGAGAATGATTCCGCAGCCGGTGCCGTTGTCTGCCGCGCCGTTGTAGATGTTGTCGCCCTTCAGGTCGGGGTCGATGCCGAGATGGTCGTAATGTGCGGTGTAAAGCACGGCCTGATCCGTGGCGCTGGCCCCGGGAACCTTGCCGACGACGTTTGAGCTTGTATAGCGGCGTACACGGCTCTCCACATGCGCATGCAACTTTACTGAAAGCTCGACGGGATGAAAGGCGCGGGGCTTGCCGGCGTTGGCGATGGCCTGGTCCAGATTGCCGAGTCCGGCAAGCGTGAGCAGATGCTGCGCAACATCATGCTGAATCCACGCGGCGGCGCGGAGGGTTGCGTTGGGGTCGCCCTGGAGATAACTCTTCTCGACAGACTGGCTGTTGCGCACCACCTCCCAGCCGTAGCTGGCGAGATCTGTGCGGTGAATGATGAGCACGCCGACAGCGCCGCGACGGGCGGCTTCTTCGTATTTATAAGTCCAACGGCCGTAGTAGGTGAGGGCTTTGCCTTTAAAAAAGGCCGGATCGTCCGAGGGTGGTTCGTTGACGATGACCAGGGCGATCTTGCCCTTCAGGTCGATGTCCCTGCCGTCGGCGCCGGCGTAGTCGTTCCAGTGGTATTCGGGGGCATGAATGCCGTAGCCGACAAAGACGATGGGCGCGTCGAAGTCGGCACTCGGCTGGCCCGTCTCGTCTTTGGAGACGATTTCAGAACCATAGGCAAGATCGACAGACTGTCCCGATACCGGCTCGAATGCGAATTTGGTCTTGTCTTCGATGGTGTGGACGGCGACGAGCGGGACGCTCTGAAAATAGGTGCCGTTGTCGCCCGCCGGCTGAACATCGGCGAGGGCAAACTGCGTAGCGATGTATTGCGCTGCGAGTTCCGCACCGCGTGTGCCGGGGCCCCGGCCCTCCAAGAGATCGAGCGCGAGAAAGCGGACATGAGCCCGGATTTTCTCGGGATCGATGCTGGCTGCAGCGGCTCGTGCCGCTGGTGGCACGCCGGGGATCTCGGGAACCAGAACAGCGCTGGGTTGCTGGGCGCGGGCGAGAGGTGCGGCGAGTATGCCGGCTGCCAACGTAAGAGAAAGCTGTTTGCGGTTCATCGAGATCTCCGTAAAAGCTGCGCAATTTGTTTCCAGATGCGTCTACCACCAACAATAAATGGCGGATCAGTGTGCGGTATCGCCGAGCTGTGAGGATTTCCTTTTGCCAGGCCCGCCCGACAGCAGATGAGCCCGTGTGAGTACCTTGCGGGTCAGGCCGGTCAGCGCCATTCCAGATGCTTCGGTGAGCGGAACCCAGCGTCTATCGCCGCCGGCCACGGTAACTGCGTCTACGTCGGGTTCCGGAACGGTCCGGATGCGGACCGTGTAGTTGACCTGCATGATGGCGTGGCGGACGGTCATGCGCAGGTCTTGGTCGGGAACGGCTGCCTCGCGAAGAGGGGGCAGCTCCCAAAGGCCGGGCATGACAGTTTGCGACTGGGCGCGTTGCTCCAGCAGGACTTCAGAGTCGCCCATGGTTCCATCCCGCACTGCCAGCGCATAAGCCGCGTCCTGGCTCGACATCGGCGCTCTGGAGACAGTCCTGTGCTCGCCCTTGGTGAGGCAGTCCTGGACAACCGGGCATACCAGGCACTGGGGACCGCGCGGGGTACACACCGTTGCTCCCAGCTCCATCATGGCCTGGTTGAAGTCGCCGGGGCGGGAAGGGGCCAGCATCTGCCCGGCCACCGTTTCGATTCTGCGCCGAAGCTTGGTGTCCCCACCTTCGGCGCCGAAGTCCCACCCTCCCAGACGGGAGACCACCCGCTCCACATTGCCGTCAACCACAGCAACTGGTTCCCCATAGGCGATGCTGGCAATGGCGGCCGCGGTATAGGCGCCGATGCCGGGCAGCTTGCGCAGTTCGGCGGAGTTTTTCGGCATCGACCCCTGCATCTCGCCGGCGACCACCTGCGCCGCCTGGTGCAGCATGCGGGCGCGGCGATAGTAGCCAAGGCCGCTCCAGAGAGCCAGAACCTCCTGTTCCGTGGCCTGGGCGAGGTGAACGACCGTTGGGAACCGCGCGATGAATTGCTGGTAGCGGTCAATCACTGCCGCAACGCGCGTTTGCTGCAGCATGATCTCCGAAACCCAGATGGCATACGGATCGGTGGTGTGGCGCCAGGGCAGATCACGCTGGGCGACGACATACCAGTCGAGCAGATTCTCTCGCAATCCGGCCCATTGCCGCGCGGCGGGCTCACTCGCGGGACGAGTCGCGGTTTTTACCTGGCGTGCGGGCTGCTTTTTCCTGCCAGGCGCTTTCGGAGTTGCGGACAAGGATGACCTTCCGGATTCCTTCACTGAAGGCTGTTTTTGGGTGTCTGGCGAGAGAAACGACACCGTGGTAATGTTAGCTCAGCCGTTCCCCTGGTGACAGGTCAGGAATCAAGCTGAGAGCTTTGCGGCATCTGCGGCGATGCCGCCCGCGGATGTGCATGCACAACTGAACAACTGCATGGAACCCTGACAACGCACAGGAGGCATCCTTTGAAGTTCATTTCCAAGCGCTCTATGCTTGTTTGCATGGCGGCTTTTCTTCCGCTTGCGAGCTTCGCTTTTCCGGCCGCGGGTCAATCTCTAGCGACGGGCATGACGGCGGGTTCGGCGCCGGCTTCTGGCGATGTGTTCACGGGCGAAAAGGCCGTGGCCAGCGATCAAGATGCGGTTGAGGGAGCTCCTTCCAGTATCTCTGGAAGCGAACTGCCGAACGCGCCGGAATTCGCATCTCCGGCCGCGCCGAAGCCCGCTGCTCGAGGAGGGAATCCGCAGCGCGAGGGCGTTCCGTGGACCGCGGAATGGCATCAACAGCCCTTTTCGCGGATCGGCATAGGCGCCGACGTTTCTCTGCTGGGCATTGGCATCAAGGCGACTACGCCGCTGAATCAGTACTTCGATGTGCGTGGCCTGTTCAACTTCTTCTCCTATAACCAGCCTCGTCTTGAGGTGGACGGATTTAATATCTACGGCAGGCTCCACCTAGCCTCCGTCGCCGCCGCGGTTGACTTCTACCCCAGGAACAGCGTCTGGCGCGTGAGCGGCGGCCTTTTTCTCTACAACGGAAATCAGAGTAACGTCACAACCAACGTGGTCGGGGGCACGAGCTTTTCCATCGACGGCAAGTCCTACTACTCCTCCACGGCTAACCCCGCGAGCGGCACGGTGGCGCTGAACCTCAACACCCAGAAGGCCGCGCCAATGTTTTCGTTCGGCTTTGGGCGCTTTGTGCCCCATTCCAACCGTCACTGGTCGTTCCCGGCCGAATTCGGGGCCATCTACATGGGAGTCCCGTCGCTGGTTGTGACCACTGCCGGCGATGTCTGCACGGACAAAGCACAAACCAAGTGCAGCAGCATCAGCGACCAGAGCAACCCGGTTGGACTGGCGTTCAACAACAGCCTCAACGCCCAGCTTGCCAAGTGGAGAAGCACGTTACAGCAGATCAAGTTTTATCCAATCTTCTCCTACAGCGTGGTCTACAGCTTCAACATCCGGTGAATGGCTTGGGAAGTCGCATTTCTGCGCTCCTTGTTGCGGTCCTGGTGCTGAAAAGACACTGCAAGAATCTGTCTTCCTTCTTTGGATTCCCTCCACAAAAGATGTAGTGTCTGACCCTCGCCGAAGTTTAGTCACCATGCTACGGTTACTTTAGTCTTTCACTGTAAGCGGCGGCATTGAGACCATACCCTTCGCGGTGGAAAAGGCGAATCCGTCCTGACCTGGGCCGGAAGCTTTGGAGGAGTGTATGAACCGTACCGCTCTAATTCTTACAATTGCATTGCTGGCCGCGCCGGGCGCGCTGCTGGCCCAGTCTTCATCCAGCTCATTTGTAGCTGCGGATTCGATTTCAGAATCAACATCAGCGCTGACGTTTGAAGGCGCGGGGCAGGCCGCTTCCCCAGTGCGTGGGGTGCGCAACGGAGGAGCGATCTCGGACGGCATGTTCTCCCGGCTGGGCTTCGGCGGCGGCATCTCTCCGCTGGGCATCCAGCTGCAGGTGGCGACGAACATTACCAGCCACTTCAACGTGCGCGGGACGGGCAACTTCTTCAGCTACTCTGACAACTTCACCACCAACGGCATAAGCGCCACCGCCAAGTTGAACCTGGCTTCGGCTGGAGCTTCTGTTGACGTCTATCCTTTCCATCTCGGCTGGCGCATGAGCCCGGGTCTGCTGTTCTACAACCAGAATGGGCTCTCGGCGAGCACCAATGTTGCCGCCGGCACGAGCTTTACGCTGAACTCCAATACCTACTATTCGGCGAATGCAAACTCGGCTACCGGCGCTACGCCTGTGGTCGGCACCGCTTCGCTGGGCCTGAACACCAGCAAGCCAGCGTTTACGGTCACCACCGGCTGGGGAAACATTGCAAAAAGCACCGGCCACTGGTCGTTTCCATTCGAGGTTGGTGTGGCATTCATCGGAGCGCCGTCATTGAAAGCGAGCCTGTCTGGCTGGGCCTGCACCGATGCGGCGCAGACGCAGTGCAGTGACCTTTCCAGCCCTACGAATCCCATTTCCCAGGCCGTGCAGAGCAACCTGGCCACTCAGCTCACCAAGTGGACCAGCGACATCAATCCGCTGAAGACTTATCCGATTGTTTCCGGTGGCGTGGCGTATAGTTTCCGCGTCCGATAGTCTTGATTCCGCTTCCGCAGAAAGGCCGTTCCGATAGCCGGAACGGCCTGTTTTCCGCTTAAATTCAGAGTCTATTCTGTGCGGGGTCGTTAGCCGAGGAGTTCGCCGACAATCCCTGGCGCGCCGGCCAGAGCCGCATCAATCTGCGACTGCTCCTTGCCGCCGGCCTCGGCGATCTCGGGCTTGCCACCGCCGGAGCCGCCCACGAGCTTGGCTACTGCGCCAACCAGCTTGCCGGCCTGGATGCGCTTGGTGAGGCCCGGCGTCACTCCCGCAATGAGCGCGACCTTGCCCTCGGGCTGGGCGGAGGCGAGGACGACCACGCCTTCACCGAGTTTTTGCTTGAGGTTGTCGACCAGGGTCCGCAACTGGCCGCGCTCGAGCGAGTCGGCCCGGAGGGTAACCAGGCGTACACCCTTGACTTCGACGGCCTTGCTGAGCGCCTCATCGAGCAGCCCTGCGGCCGACTTCATGCGCATTTCTTCCAGTTCGCGGCGGAGGCGTTTCAGTTCCTCTTCCTGGGCTGTGAGCCTGGCGCGAAACGCCTCGGAAGCTGTGCTGCCTTGCGGCGTGGGCGCGATCTGCGCGACAATCTGGGCCACGGCGTAGTCTTCGCGGAAGGCGTCGAGAGAGCCGAAGCCGCTGATGGCTTCAAGACGGCGGACGCCGGACGAAACCGACCCCTCGCTGACAATTTTGATCAGGCCGATTTCGCCAGTGGCGTTGGTGTGCGTGCCGCCGCAAAGCTCGGTGGAGAAGCCGTCGGACAGCTTGACTACACGAACCTTGTCGCCGTATTTTTCGCCGAAGAGCGCCATGGCGTGGTACTCATTCACGGCCACGTCGATGGGAACGTCTTCCAAGGTTTCGACTTTTGCGTTGACCAGGACTTCGCGGTTGACGATGTCTTCAATCTCCTGCAGTTCCTCGTCGGCGACCTGGGCAAAGTGAGAGAAGTCGAAGCGCAGGCGGGCGGGATCCACGGATGAGCCGGCTTGCTTGACATGTGTGCCCAGCACGGCTCGGAGCGCGGCGTGGAGCAGGTGGGTTCCGGTGTGGTTGCGCCGGATGGAGTCGCGGCGCTCGGCATCGACGACGGTGCGAACGTGGTCGCCGACCGTGAGCGGGAGCTTGAGCAGCGCCTTGTGCGCGCGGACGCCCTGGACGGGGAGAACGCAGCCGAGGATCTCGGCGACGGTGGTGTTGCCGTCAGCGGAGGTGAAGAGGCCGGTATCGCCGGTTTGGCCGCCTGAGTCGCCGTAGAAGCTGGTCTGGTCGAGGACGACATCGACTTGGTCTCCGGCGGCTGCTGCGGGAACGCCGATACCGTCTTTGACGATGGCGAGGATTTCGGCTCCGGGAGCGATGAGCTGCTTGTAACCGAGAAAGTTTGTCTTGGGGAGTTCGCGGAAGGCTGGGCTGGCGGTCTTCTGGCTACCACCTTTCCAACTGGCGCGGGCTCGGGCTTTTTCTTCATCGCGAGCCTTATTGAACCCTTCCAAGTCGAGCGTAACTCCAGCATCGCGGCAGGCGTCGGATATGAAATCCTCTGGCAAACCATATGTCTCGTATAGATGGAAGGCCCTCTTCCCATCGAGAACCACAGGCGTTGCCTTCAGTCTGGAACGAAGAATCTCTGCAAGCTCGAGCGCGCGGGGCTTACCGGAATCTGGAATATGTGCGGAGACAGCAACTCGCATCGCGTAAATATCAGCCGCATCCCAGCCCGACCGAAAGACATCCCCAAATGTTTCCGTGTCAAGCGCAATTGAGCCTGCATCGGAGATGTGCTGAGGAGACAAGCCGAGTCCGAAGTCGTCGCTCAACTTTTTCAACTCAACCTCATAGGTAAGGATCGGCGCGATACTCAGCTGCAACTGCAGTCCTTTATTCCCGATTTGAAGCACGCGATCGAACTGCTTCTCTTCGGCGCCGATTACTTTGGCGACGCGGGCGGCGGAGTCTTCAAGCTCGGGATAAGCGCCGGCCATGAGGTCGCGGACGGCGTAGACCATCTCGTAGAGGAAAGGCTGTTCCTGACCGAGGAGGCGGCCATGGCGGATGCCGCGGCGGAGGATTTTGCGCAAGACGTAGCCCCGGCCTTCGTTGGAGGGAAGGACGCCGTCATTGATAAGGAAGGTAGCGGCGCGGGCGTGGTCGGCGATGATGCGGAGGCTGGCGTTGGCGGTGAGGGCTTCAATTCCCTCAGGGGCTAAAGCCCCTTCTTCCTTTTCAGCTTCTTCGGCACGACTAAAGTCGTGCCCTTTCAAGGCAAAGCCGGTGAGCTCTGCGGCGCGCTGGATTAGAGGGGTGAAGAGGTCTGTCTCAAAATTGGACAGTTTGCCTTGCAGGACGGCGCTTACGCGCTCCAGTCCCATGCCGGTGTCGATGGAGGGCTTGGGGAGGGGGGTTAGTTTGTAGCTGGTCTTTTTGGTCTCGGGATCGACGATGGCGGCGCGGTCGAATTGCATGAAGACGAGGTTCCAGATTTCGACGTAGCGGGCGTCGTCTTCACCGAAGGGGAGGTCTTTGGCGGTCTCGCTGGCTTCGAGGCCCATGTCGTAGAAGATTTCAGAGCAGGGGCCGCAGGGGCCGGTTTCGCCCATCTGCCAGAAGTTGTCCTTGAGGCCATATTGAAAGATGCGCTCCTTAGGGACGCCGACCTCGATCCAATACGCCTCGGCCTCGTCATCGCGGGGCACGCCATTGGCGGGATCGCCCTCGAAGATGGTGACGTAGAGCCGGTCCTTGGGAATGCCATACCACTCTTCGCTGGTGACAAGTTCCCAGGCAAACTGGATGGCGTCGGGCTTGAAGTAGTCGCCGAAGCTGAAGTTGCCCAGCATCTCAAAGAAAGTGTGATGGCGACGTGTAAAGCCAACGTTTTCAAGGTCGTTGTGCTTGCCGCCGGCGCGGACGCATTTTTGAGACGTAGTTGCGCGGGAGTACTCGCGTTTTTCCGCGCCGAGAAAGAGGTCTTTGAACTGGTTCATGCCCGCGTTGGTGAAGAGCAGCGTCGGGTCGTTGGCAGGCACAAGCGAGGAAGAATGCACGCGGCGGTGCTGCTTCGTCTCAAAAAAGTGCAGAAATAATTCGCGGATCTCGTTCCCGGAGCGGTTTTGCATGGCTTAACCAGTGTAAAGGGCGCGGGGTCAATCTACGCCCGGTATTGAACCGGGCCGCACGGATTCTGCATCTTATAGCAGGGCATGCCCCGGAGGTTTTCATGGAAAAGTACGCGCTGTTAGCCCTGCTCGAAGCAAAGCCAGGCAAGGAGCAAGAACTGGAAGATTTTTTGCAATCGGCTCAACCGCTGGCCAATGCGGAACCGGAAACGGTTCGTTGGTATGCGTTCAGGGTTGGCCCGGCGAAATTCGGCATCTTCGACACATTTGACACAGAAGCCGGCCGCAACGCTCACCTCAGCGGAGAGATTGCGAAGGCGCTTTTCGCCAAGGCCGAAGAGTTGCTGGCTGTTCCACCGCAGGTGGAAAAGTTGGATATTCTGGCTAGCAAATAGCGGGACTAAAGACGGCTTCTCAGTCTGACAGGGCCGCGTCCGACTCATCCAGATGCGGCGCTGTATCCAGATTCTCCAATGCCGCCAACGCCTCTTCCGGTACATCCCACTGGCGGAGGATTTTGTAGATGACCCCGGTGGAGAACCCCGCACCCACGAGACGCCGCATTACGCGCGCCATTTCTTTCTCGTTCGTCGGCTTGCGAATGCGCTTGCGGTCGAGGTGTTCGCGGGCAAGTGCTTCTTCGTCTGTTTGGCCGTAGCGGGAGGCGAGGGTCTCGGTGATGAGGTCGGCGTGGATGCCCTTCTGCTGCA
>Ga0302319_10016913_pt1 | contig 13401 bp, 12 predicted proteins | sample Bog_T0_2_FD_203319 | JGI IMG/M metagenome (GOLD analysis project Ga0302319, IMG submission 203319) | Peat permafrost microbial communities from Stordalen Mire near Abisko, Sweden - Bog_T0_2 | ecosystem: Environmental > Terrestrial > Soil > Wetlands > Peat | place: Sweden: Abisko, Stordalen Mire...
TCGTCGTGCCGCCTCGGAAAATCGCGGTGCCTGCTCCGGTCAGTCAGAAAGAACGCCGTCCGTCGCCGTAGCAGCATAGAATTTACCATCATGGCAAACGATCATCCCTTTTCACGGCGGCAACTTCTAGGAGGAGCGCTGCTCGGCGTCGCCGCCACACAAGCAACCGAAGGCGACCAATCCTGTTCCGCGCAAACGTTCAACGGCACAGTGGGTCGCACCGCTGCCGATTCCAAACCCAGCCTGCTGAAGCCCGAACAAGCACCCAAAGGCAGCCCCAGTGTCATCTACATCGTCCTGGACGACACCGGCTTCTCTGATCTCCATTGCTTCGGTTCCGAAATTGCCACGCCCAACATCGACGCGCTGGCGGCCGGAGGCTTACTCTACAACAGCTTCCGCACCAAAGCCGTTTGCTCTCCCTCTCGCGCCGCTCTCCTCACCGGCCGCAACAGCCACGCCGTAGGCATGAAGGAACTGGCCGGCCCCGACTTGGGCTATCCAAACGCCCGCGGCCGTGTGACTCCCTCCGCCGCCACCATCGCCCAGATCCTTCAATCCAATGGCTACAGTACCTACGGAGTCGGCAAATGGCATCTGGTTCCCGCCAGCGACATGCTTTCCTCGGCGGCCTCCGCCACACTTAAACGCGCTCGGCTTCCGGCCATCAACTGGCTAGATGGTTCGGCTATGCGAGCAATCCCGGTTGTGTTCGCCCGTTATGGCACATTATCGGTAGCTGTTTTACGTGCTGATTTGCGCGTTATCCGGCAACCTTAAGTAGCTTCGCCGGCACTCACTCCATCCGCAACGCCTTCACCGGGTCAATTGATGCGGCCCGCCGTGCCGGCAAATACGATGCCGCCATCGCCGTCACGAAAAGAATCGCACCCACCGCCCCCACAACCGTGAAATCGAATGCCTGCACAGCATAAAGCGTGCTTTGCATTGCGCGGCCAACAAACGCAGCGCCAACAACACCCGCTAACAAGCCAAATAAACCGAGCACCGATCCTTCCTTCACAATCAGCCCCGTCACGTTGCCTCGCCCCGCACCCAGGGCGATCCTCAATCCGATCTCATGCGTTCGCTGCGACACCACGAACGCGATCACACCATAAATACCCACTGCCGCCAGTACCAGCGCCAGCACGGCAAAGCTCCCATAGAGCAGCATCGTAAAGCGGTCGCCAATGAACAGCTTGTCTTTCACAACAGCCATTGTGCTAAAAGAAGCCAACGCTACGTCAGGGTCAAGCGAATGTACCGTCGCTTCAATGGTTTCCGTCAGAGCCGCCGGATTAGTCGCCGTCCGAATTCCTATGGTCACCGACGGCAGCAACGATTGCGAAAACGGCACGTCGATTTCCGGTACTTCGTTCCGCACCCCAAACGACTTGACATCGTGGAACACCCCAACAATCTGCCATTCCACGAGCGGCCCTAGCTTCGGCACACCGGGGATGATTTGCTCAATTGCCAAGCGCTGTTTCAGCGGGTCCAAACCTTTCAAGTACTGTTTGACGAATTGCTGATTCACCATCGCCACGCGCGGGCTCGTCGCCGTGTCTTCATTTGTGAACACTCGCCCTTGCAGAACTTGAATTCCGAACGTTTTGAAATATTCCGCCGTCACCGACTGAAAGGGCGACCCGGGCCGCTGCGAAAAATCCACCACCGGCCTGCCCACCACTGAGAAAGGCATGCCGTCGCTCGTGCCGAGCAGTGGCGTGCCCGTAACTACCGCCACTGAAGACACCCCAGGTAGCGCGTGAATTTGATCTAACATGCGCCGGTAATACGCATCAATCTGGCTCGGATCGACAAACCGCTGATCGGGTTGCTGCAGGTTAAACATCAGTACATGATCCGTGCGGACGCCCAAATCCACCCGAGTTAAATTCCAAAAACTATGGAATGCCAACCCGGCCCCCGAAAGCAGTGTCAACGCCAGCGCAAACTCACCCACCACTAGCGCCCGCCGCAATCCATGCCTGCCCGCTCCAGTGCCTGCACGTCCGCCTTCCTTAAGCGAATCATTCGGATCGACCCGCGTCGCGTACCAAGCCGGAGCACAGCCAAACAAAATCCCTGAAAGTATAGTGGCGGCCAGCGCCACCGTCAGGACGTGGATATCCAGCTGTAGCGCCGCCTCACCTGGTAGCGTACCTTGCGGCATGGTGGCCGCTAATCCTCGCAACAACGCCACCCCCAGTCCTACCCCGACGACTCCACCGCCCAACGCCAAAACCACACTCTCCACAAGAAACTGTCCAAACACCTGTCTTCGCGACGCACCCAGCGAGATGCGCACCGCAATCTCTCTTTGCCGTGCCGTTCCCTTCGCCAGCAACAAATTGGCGACATTCACACACGCAATCAGCAAAACAAATCCCACCGCCCCTAAGAGCAGCCAAAGCGTCTGAATTCTGTCCTTCGGCATAAAGTCGTTTTGCAGCGGCTCAACCGAGGCGCCCCACCCGCTATCCGTCTTGGGATTCTCTCGCGCAATCCCCGCCGTCACGGCGTCCATATCCGTCTGCGCTTGTTTGATGCTCACGCCCGGTTTCAACCGCGCCATCGCCAGCACCCAGTGATAATCGTGATTAATCTGCTCCGGGCGAAACGCCAGCGGTGCTGTGAGCTGCGCGTCATAGCGATCGGCAACGCCCTCCGCTAGCACTCCCACCACTTGATAAGAATTCCCGTTGACCCGCAGCGGCTGCCCAATGATATTGGCATTCGCACCGAGTCGTACCCATAACTTATGGGTCAGTATGAGAACGTGATCCCGCCCGGGCACTCCCTCCTCGGGCAGAAAATCGCGTCCCGCCTGAAACGAAATGCCCATCATGTTAAAAAAGCCAGGCGTCGCCAGCCGTCCGTCCACCTGTTCCGGCCGGCTCTTCGTCCCTAAGTTAAAATTGCCGCCCGTAAACGCGCACAAGCTTTGAAATGATCGCGACCGCTTCTGCCAATCCAGAAAATCGCCCGCCGAAATCCCGTTGCGATTGCCCTGAATCTTCGACCACACCATCACTAGTTCATTCGGCCTCGGAAAGGGCAAAGGTGCCATCAACGTCGCATACACCACCGTGTAAATGGCGGTCGTCGCGCCAATCCCCAGCGCCAGCGTCGCCACCACCGCCATCGTCAGGCCAAAATTCTTGCGCAGCATACGCAAACTGAATCGCAATTGTTGAAGCAAATTCTGCATCATCCACAACTAGATGCACTTCGGAAGCCAAAGCTCTAGCACGCGTAACGCGCCGGTACTTAACCTTCCCTGTCCGATTTCGCAAAAACCCTGTTCGATTTAGGAAATCCTGGGGTAACCCACCCTAGCTTCCCGCCAGCCAGCGCACACCCTTTCAGAACCGGCTGGTCGAGAAGGGTCCTTACGATGGGAGAAATCACCGAGAAAAAAGTAGGCAGGTAGTCCGTCGAAGCGGCGTCCCATCGTCGCGCATGCTGCTTGCGAAAGCGAGTATTCCGTTCTCCGTCGTCGAACCAAGTAATTTGGCTTCAGCGTTGGCCGGAATTCGCGCCGCAGGCCATCAATCACTTGCGAAGCCTCGTGATCGAAGAGAGCAAAGATTCCGACACGCCCCTGTTGCTGGGCTATAACGGTGCGTTACGATCTTGGGAATATTGACCACGCATCAAGTTTACTGCGGATAAGGCCCAGGGCACAGTATTCCAGGGTAGAGGGCGTCCTGGTTTTCGCGATCTCAAGCACGCGATGTTGCGCCACCGCTTTGCGGAATGCCTACTTACGTTCCGCCGTGAATGTTCCGCTCGCGAGCGACCCCAACTGAACGGTTCCCTTCATCTTCTTATCACCATCAAGCGTACCCGAATAGACAACTTCCACCTCATCGCCGCCCGCCGATCCTTTGAATCGAAGCTCCACCTTATCACCCTTAATGGTGCCCTTTACTTCCGCCTCACCCAGTGCGCCGGAATAATGCCCTGTGACCTCCTCCCCAGATTGTTTTAAGACGAAAGTGGGATTGCCGTTACCGGCGTCGGTCTTTACGTCGGCGTTCCAAGTGCCGGTAATATCAGCACCGAACACGGAAGCCGCTAAGATAGCGAATACAATCAACAGGCGCATATGGCGGCAGCATATCAGGTTCAATTGGCGCGTCTCGAACTCCACGTTAAAGGCGCGAAAAAAAGCTGAAGCGGGCCGCCGAGGACCTTCCTCTCCACCAGAATCAGGACAAGCACATTACCTCACTTCGGCTCGATCCTCTTCCGTAATCTCACGAATTACCCGACAGGGATTTCCGGCAGCGAAAACTCCCTCGGGCAAGTCGCGAGTGACAACGCTGCCCGCGCCGATCACGGTTTTCGAGCCGATGCGAACGCCAGGAAGAATGAGCGCTCCTCCACCGACCCAAACGTCCGACCCAATCTCAATGGGCTTGCCGTACTCTTGCTTGCGGCGTAATCCGGCTTCGAGTGGATGAACGGGAGTCAAGATCTGAACGCTGGGACCGAACAGGGTGAAGTCTCCGATCTTAATCGGACAGACATCGAGCACCACGCAGTTGAAGTTGAAGAAAACGCGCTCGCCCAATTCGATGTTGGAGCCGTAATCGCAATAAAAGGGAGGTTGCATCCAGACGGTATCGCCGCCCTTCCCGAAAAGCTGTAAGAGGATTTGCCGCCGAATTTCCCGGTCCGATTCGCGGGTAGCATTGAGAGTCTGACACAAATCGCGTGCCCGGTCTCGCTCACGTACCAGATCGGGGTCCAGCGCATCGTATAGCTCGCCCGCGAGCATTTTGTCTCGTTCCGTGCGCATCTACCTTCTAGCGTAATGGTTCTCTCCACAGGCAGGAATAAAAGATGGAAGAAATCGCCTCTCTACGTGCAAGGTTTCGACGCGGTCATTATCGATGGAATGGATGACGCCGATTGGAATTATTTTGAGTGCTGGAAAATTCGGATGTCGTATATGCGCTGTGCGCCAGATCGTTTCTGGAAATACAGCGTGAGAGACGCTTTTATCTATGGCGAGAAAGACGGCCACTTCGCTCGTATGATATGTGAGGAGCCATTGATCTAAAGATGAACTACCCCCTACTCCATTCGTCTGCTACGTCTGGCGCTTGGCGATAAGCCTACTGAAATGCCTCACACCTGCCGATGAACCTGGAGAGTGATCATTCCTTCCAAAGGTGCGCCGGTTGTGTCAGATGGCGAACTGCTGGCAGCGGATCTCACACGGATTTGTACCGATCTCAAGAACGCAGGTGTGCAAGCCTTCTGGGCGTATTGCGCCGCTGTCGTTATCTTCTGTGCGGTGGCTTGGTACGGACATAATGACTTGCCCCGTGCGATTCCAATTGCCCTTCTCATCGTAGTATGCGCCGGGGCTCGTTTTTGGGTGAGCGTCAGGCTTGGTCGTTGGTCTCGTTCAACTTGGATGCGGGCATACTCCGCTCTGTCGATGCTCACCTCCTTGATTTGGGGTTGCTTTCTCGGCATGCTCTTGCTGACCGAAGGTCGGGCCACGTCGCTGGCCATTACCACCATGTTGATGATGGCTGGGTTCTCCGCTGGCGGTTTGGCGAATCTCGCGCCCAGCAGAACCATCCACCTTCGGTTTCAATTGGCTTTGTGGACCCCGGCTCTACTTGCAGCTGCCATCCCGCACCCACCCGGTCCGAACTATTCTTTATCGGTGATCTTTGCGTTCTTTCTCCTTTATCTAACAGCAACAGGAAGGCAAGCTCATCAGAAATATCTCACCAATCTGCGTCGTGAGTCAGACCTTGTCCTGGCTCGTCAAGCAGCCGAGAGCGCCAATACCGCCAAGAGCGCGTTCGTCGCCAATATCAGCCATGAAATTCGCACACCCATGAACGGGGTGCTGGGAATGCTGCAACTGAGCCTTTTGGATCAAATGCCAGCGGCGCAGCGCGACCTTCTGCAAAGCGCCCAGGCATCGGCTCAATCCTTACTAGGATTGCTGAACGATCTGTTGGACTTTTCCAAAATCGAAGCCGGTCGCATGAAACTCGAAGAAATTCCCGTCGATGTTGCCGAGCTGGTGCAAGACATAGCTAAACTCTTCGGGTCGCAGGCGGAACTCAAGGGTATTCGGTTATCAACAGCGGTGCCCGAAAACTTGCCAGCCATCCTGACAGATCCAACCCGATTGCGGCAGGTTTTAGTTAATCTAACCGCGAACGCGTTGAAGTTCACGTCGAAAGGGTCCGTATCCATCGATGTTTCTGTCGTCTCGCTGAGTCCTTATCAGTTGCAATTCTCAGTGAAAGATACTGGCATCGGCATTCCGCTCGAAAAACGAGCTCTGATTTTCGAGGCATTCGCCCAGGCCGACGACAATACGACAAGGACGTACGGTGGAACTGGTCTTGGACTTGCGATCTCGCGCCGTCTGATCGCACTGATGGGCGGCGTCTTGTCTGTTGAGAGCGAGTTGGGCTTGGGCAGCGTATTCAGGTTTTCCCTGAACTTAGGGATTGCGCCACACATCGCACGCGCCGGTCCAACAGCGCAGCAGGTGGCCCTGCGACCCTTGCGCGTGCTGGTAGCCGACGACAACCCGGTGAATCAGAAGGTAGCTTGCGGACTTCTCAAACGCCATGGGCATGAGGCCGTAGCCGTGCTCAATGGACAAGAGGCCATCTCGGCTTGCACCTCTGCCCAATTCGATGTCATCCTCATGGACGTGCAAATGCCCGTTATCAGTGGTTATGATGCCACCCGAGCCATCCGAGCCCAGCAAACTTCCAGCCGTATTCCAATTATTGGCCTGACTGCGAATGCCAGCGAAACGGATCGGAGGCTCTGCCTGGAATCCGGAATGGATGATTATGTATCCAAACCATTCACGTGGCAAATTCTGGCTTCCGTGATGGCAGGGCTGGTCGATTCTCCCGCCACCGGTCAGTCTCACTTGGCGGCGAAATACCCTTCGGGCTCCTTAGAAAAAGGCGAAAACGAAGACCTGAACGGCGACTGGGGTGTCGTCCGTACCCGCGACGGCACCGCCGTCAACCAATAAGCCCTTGCAGGGGCAGGCCCTCCTGTTTTGCTTCTGAGCCAAAACCAAGTCTGCTTTCAATCCCGGATGACCGACTTCTGCGCCGGTTCCTTCTCCGTCAGTTTGCGCGGTAAGCCTTTTCGATGCGAACCCTCGCAAACCGGAAATCACACGCGCCAGCGAACGGCGGCCGGTCGCCGTATCCATCCATAACGGCAAGGTCGCCGTCCACCAGTGGTGATGATCACCAACAACAGCACATCATCGACGGTCGGCCAGTATCAACCAACAGTTGCGTTGCAGAATCTCGGGGATGCCCCTAGCGGTTCGTCAGGGAACGCTGCGGGAGGAGACACGGTGCAATTATCGACGACAGCGCAGGTGACGGCGATGCACACAGACGGGATGAGCGTCCAGCAGTTGCTTCAAGTAAGAGGTTGACCACACAGGAAGTGGATAGTTATTTGGGCAACAGCACTTCTAGCACGCCAGCAGGTGGCGGCGGCGCACCAAAGGGGGGCGGCCAAAGTCGGGCGGCGAGTGCCAGCCATGCTAACGGCTCGAACCAGCCGAAGAGTCCGACCGAGAGTTCGACGGCAAGTCAGACAAAAAAGGCATGACGGAATAGAGCGGCGAGCGTTTTGCCAACAGCGACAAGCTTGACTGGAGATGAAGCTTCCTCTTTCGGACATTGATGTGGCCACGAAGCGAATCTCTCGTCCGTCTACGCCGGCACCACTTCACCCGCGCCAGCCCCCTCGTCGGGAATCGTGGCAACGCCTATCGCGATGGTTTCCTCTTGCTTTACCTCGGCAAGCGGCGTCAATTCGCAAGATCTTCCGTCAGCGCGGACGATAATGACTTCCTCGCCTGCGCGAGCGTCGTTGAAAAGCTCAAAAAGGTGTTCTCTGGCGTAAGGCAAATCGTAGGTCGGCATTAAACAGTAAGACGGCGTTGAGAGCCCGATCATTTCTGTGAAATGGCTGGCGTATGATGCTCCAAGAAAAGAAATCAATGGCCACCAGCAAGCTAAGAATCCTCGGCCATCCGAAGCCGCCGCAGACCGGGACGTATTCGTCGAAGATCGTGAAAGGGCCCGTGGCTGAGCCAAACCCCAAGCCTGCGAAGAAGTCAGAGCGTAAGCGGCGGACTTGGAAGGCTAGGCATCGCGTGATGAACGCGAAAGCATCAGGGTATGGAACCTTCAATCTGGTCAGAAACGAAGACATATCTAAAATGTTCTTGAAATGTTGATACTTGGTGTATGTGGAGCACTGATACACCGTGGTTTGACGTCGCGGTCGTGACGGCCTTTCTAGCGGCTGGCAATATCCTGTTTGGCCATTTCGAGGAACATAAGGCGAAATGGCGGCGACTGCTGAAAGTGGCACTGTTTGCTGGGACGACCGCCGTGTGCTCTTCGTTCGGCTTGCGTTGGGTAGGATGGGCATTAATCGGCGGGGCGATCCTTGGCGCAGCCTACCTTCATCTGCGATGGTTGCCGAGCCATGGTATCAACGGTTGGACCGGCGAACCCAAAGAGAAATATTACGAACTGATTGACGCGACACGGAAAAAGCACCAAAAGCTACGCGCTTTCTTGCCCTCCGCGACTGACGACGTGAATCCAAAGAAGTGACGGCGCAAGATTTCTTTTCTTCCCGTTTCCGATACGTAAACCTAGAAGTTGGGCGAGAAATCGATCTGAGGATCACGAATCAGCCACGTCAGTTGCCTGAGCCGCGCCGACAGCAGGATCATGCCAATGGATCACACCCGTTTACATAGTACTAACCTCTATAGTCCAGCCATGACCCACATCAGTTGTCCAACAGGTATCGTCAACGCGCCAGTGGAACTTGTCTGGGCGCTTCTGACGCACCCAGAGCGATGGGGCGATTTCTGGGACGTTCGTATCACCGCCGTCGATCCGGCTGGGCCTGCTGTAGTAGGACAAACGGTTTTTGCAGAGTCTGGCCCAAAGTTCCTTCACCTCGGGATACAAATCCAGTTCTTGGAGATCGACGGATTGAATTACAAGCTCGGACTCGATGCGCAATTTCCATTCGGTGTCGTTGTCAGGGAAAACATGAACTGTGTACGGATGAGCCAGGAGCGATGCCGTGTCAGCTATAACTGTCGATTCAGTTTTCCAACAGGATGGTGCGGGTGGACTTTGCACTTCTTGCTGCGTCGTGGACTGAACACCGGCCCAGCAGATTCTTTGAGCCGCCTAAAGAGCGAAGCCGAGAGGCTCCATGCCGCGTCTGCAAGTGAGGCGTCTGCGCATGGGTGAAGCCAGCATCACTCCAAGGTCAACCAACTCATGCCGCCTGCTGGAATTGTCAGTCTAAACTCCGCCGTATAATCCCGAGCAATTCGCACTCGACGCGGCGACCCGCCGTCCACCCGCACCAATGCGGTAGTCGTCAACCCTGTGTAATAAAGGGGCAACCGAATCGTCCGTGTAATGGGCACGTCCAGCGGATTGTGAACCACAGCCATCCCTTTCTCCGGCAACGCCGGGTTCACGTGGAGGATCGCGTCATAATCCCGGCCATCAGGCCGCCGAATGTGGATCATATCCGATTCCAAAATATCCCGATGCGCTTTGTAGAACGCGACCCACTTCTTCACCATTGCGCGAGTCTCTTCGGAATCATACAAGCGCGGTCCACGATAACAAGCTTGCACGCCCGAAGTGAGATTCAACGCAAGATGCTTCTCGTAGAAATCCAAATGCTCTCTCAGCGGCTCCAGCGTGGCCGCCGCTCCGCCGCCTTGATACTGCACCAGCGGCACGAACATCCAGCCCATGCTGGGAGTCTTGTCCCAAGTGCCATCGAAAATATTCTGCCGCGCCAGAATGATCTGTCTTTCACGGGGTAAAGACCAATTCGTCTCTCGATAACCCATCGCGCTCTTGTTTGCACCTTCCAGGTAATACCAATCGGGCACGTTCAGGTAGACACCGCGTGAACGGCACCAAGCGTATAAGTCGGAGATGGTCTTCCACTGTGTCCACTGTGAATCGTCGAGCCCACTATGCCCTGGATGAGTGGTGGATGCACAGGTGTCTCCGGGATATGAGCCATCGTGCTCCAGGACACTAAGCCCGGTAGCTTCTATAAAATGGCGCACCTTTTGAAAGTATTCGATTCCCCACCGGCTACCCAAACAGGGAGAATGGTCAAAGATCGGCTTGGGATTCACTACGTCATCGTCGGCGCTTATTTGTCGGCTTGCCAGCAGCGAGTAACCGCCCAATGCCACTCCTTTTGCTTGGCCATAGTCAACTAGCTCTTTGATTTGCGCAAGGTAAGCCGGATCTTCCCGCTCGATATCGAACCCGCTCCCGAACGTCATGATCACCATCTCGAAACCCACATCAGCACATTGATCAATTGCCAGCTTGACGGCTTCGGGCTCCGCACGTCTTACGTGCATCAGAATCGGGTTCTCTTGCGTCCAGGGAGCCAGTGCGCGATACATGCGGCGTTGCGCCAATCCCCGGCGTTCCCGGTCAGTGCTGTCATGGACCAGTTCAAAGATCCTGAAAGTTTCAAAATGTCCGCCCGGTGCAATTGTCGCGTCCGGCCCCAGCGGTGGATAGCAACGGAGAAGGACGGGCGTCTTTAACCTATAATTCACCTGCGTCTTGTAGTTCGGGTCGGGCTCCCAATGCGCAATTTCATTCTGATCGGGGCGACTGTGCGTGGCGACAAACGAATAGTCACTGTCAACCTGCAAGTTACCCTGCCGCCATTGATCGGAGGCTTCCACCAAAGACTCGGTCTCCACCACGGCGAGCACTTCGCTCACAAACTTCGATAACTTGACTGTGCTTCCGGATCCGTTTAGAATCGCAAGCCTCTTCGAGATCAACGGAATTCCGTCGTACATTTCGTAGTGAACTGACACACGGACACCGGGTACCTGACTGTTTGCGAAGTGCAAAGTGAGCGAAACTCCTGGCGGCGGCCAAGGCTGTTTGCCTGAGTAAGAGACCCGCTTCCATGGAAAACGTTCTTGAGTCGCGCCAGATTCCATCCGCACAAAGTGAAAGGAGCCGGGGCTCGGCTTCATTCTGTCGATCCATTCAGTTTTTAAATACGCCCACTCATCCTGACCGGTCAGTCCGCCTACCTCGTAATGCTGGCCATCGAGTTCCAATTCGGCCTCGGGCTTGACTCCTCTGATAAGCGACGCCCCGGTCATCAGGTCGTCAAAGGCAACCGTCGCTGCATCGGGAGTGAGTCTCCAGACACGCCGAATGAGCCCGTTTTCCATCGTGACTTCGTGGCCGTCTGCTGATCGCTTGATCGCAGTCCGTTCTTTCGGAGGTGTCACTAGCCAATCACCTCCGAACGCTGAGAAGGACAGTAGGATTGAGATCAATATAGGTTTCATGAACGCGAAGTTGTCGGCAGACTCGCTGAGTATATACCCGCGTTTCCCAATGAACGGCGAAACATTCCCGGTTGCCCGTTGTTTGCACTGCGCTTGCCAAGCCCATCAGTGGGGAACGGCAAGTTCGCCGATGAGCACAGCCCGCTGTGTTCGGAACATGTTGCACTAGTCATCAGGGAACCAGATCAACCGACAGCGGAAAATGAAATTGCCGACCAAAACCACAGCTTCGTTCCTAGAACCAATACTCCTGCTGGCTGCCACCTCGCTGCCGGACAGCAAAGACTTCTGTATGAACTCAAGTTGGACGGCTACCGCGCCATTGCGTCCAAGAGCAACGGAGAAGTTCAATTACGGTCGCGCAACCAAAAATATTTCACCGTTCGCTACTCGGCCATTGCCAAGGCTCTACAGAAGCTGCCGGATGAAACCGTGATCGATGGTGAAGTTGTAGCCATGGATGAGACCGGGGGGCCATCTTTCAACGCCTTACAGCACTTCGCCGTGAACTGCTCAAAAGGAAGGTGCTTCCCAAACTGAGTGAGCCGATCCGGTTTTCGCCTCGACTTGAAGCGAGCTTGCCGGATCTGATCAACTCCTTCCGCGAACAACACTTTGAAGAGCTGGTTGCAAAGCGGGAAGACAGCCTTTACGAATCCGGTCAGCGTTCTGGCACTTGGCTGAAGATGCGAGTCAACCATGGCCAGGAATTCGTGATTGGCGGATACACACCTACCGCGAAGAACTTTGACGCTTTGATCTTCAAGATTTCGTCCCACCCACTTTCGCCGTACCGATGGTGAGGTGCGTCCCCCCCTGCACAAGCGCTGGAAGACGCCGAAGCAATGGGGCACGTGATTGTGTTGCCGGGTTTCGCAGCGTTTGTCGGGGAGGAGGCGGCGGCTGTAGTGCCGGCCAAGACGAAAGCGAGGCCGGTTCTGCAGCAAGACTGGAGCCCCGAGCCGGGATTGAACCAGCGACATCCAGTTTACAAAACTGGCGCTCTACCAACTGAGCTATCGGGGCCTGCTCATAGTTTAGCAACAGGTCAGCTAGCGTTTACTCCACAAGGGCTCGATGAGATTGCCGCCGCTGTTGCGCGGAAGCTCGGGTCGCAAACGCACGCGGAATGCAAGCGGTGGCCAGCGCTGATGATGCTGAGAGTGGCTCAAGAATATAACGGGATTGGAGAATCAAAGCTGAAGCAGTGGATCACCGAACTCAAGCTGCCAAATTCGTCCCCCGATTCCACAACACGTATCATGCGAAAGGATCTGGACGCGCTGATGAAACGCTGTCGCAGCTAGTTAGCCATCTAGTCCCGCGCATCTTCACGATTATCTCGATCAATGATTCCATACCGCAACTCTATCGATGGGGTCTTTTGCCCCATCATTTGCATACGCTTCCCCTGAACCAACCCACGATGTCTCATGTTGCGATTAGCACTTCGGCGCATGTCATGAAACAGCAGATTGGGAAATCTCGCTGCCGTGCGGGCTGTATCCTACGCCTTTTCAAAATCGCCCAGCCGCTGCCTCTCGTGATGATCGAGGAAGAAAGCATGCTCATCCGGGCACACAAGGTCGTGCCATTCTTTCTGCCTCACCAATGCGTTATACATTGGCCCGGGCAGAACTGGAACGTCACGAGGAACTTTGTTCTTGCTCTTATCGAAATGGATATAGCCGGTTGGCTTCCCCACATCATTGACGACCAAATCTACCTCGTCACAATCCCAAAAGAATGCGCCAACCGAGACCACCTGAAGATAGAACGGAAGGATCGGGAGCAGTTTTTCCCAAAGCTGTTTCTCTTTAATGAAGCCGGCGCGTGCGGGACTCTCAGCTTCCATCGGGAAGTAGGGTAGGACTGATAACGCCTGTGAATTCTCCCGCGCCAGTTTACGCATAGCCCTCCGTAACAAGGCGATCTCACGATTGATGTACTGTCCTTCAGGCCTCAGC
>Ga0302319_10016914_pt1 | contig 13400 bp, 9 predicted proteins | sample Bog_T0_2_FD_203319 | JGI IMG/M metagenome (GOLD analysis project Ga0302319, IMG submission 203319) | Peat permafrost microbial communities from Stordalen Mire near Abisko, Sweden - Bog_T0_2 | ecosystem: Environmental > Terrestrial > Soil > Wetlands > Peat | place: Sweden: Abisko, Stordalen Mire...
GCCGGAGCGGCAGAAGGATCTGCAGACGGACCTCGACATCGCGACCGAGGAGGTGCTGCGTCTGCACCGCCGGTTCGGCCTGATCCCGCAGATCGATCCGCTCACGGCGGACAGGATCATCGCAGCGGCTCCAAAGGACGGCGCACTGGTCCTGCCGGTGGTCGCTGCAGGTCAGGCGGTCGCCTTCGTGGTTGCAGGTGGCATGGTGGAAGTGGTCGAACTGCGCAGCCTCGACCCCGATGTGCCGAACCTGGATGCGCGCGTGCTAAGGCGCCGCGTTATCAGTAATGACGATAGCTGGTTGCGTCGCTACGGTGCCATGCGTAAGGCGATACAGGAGCGACGGTTCGCTCGCGGCAGCAATGCCTATCGAGACTGGTCGGCTCATGTGACCGAGACGCTGGACTGGCTGTGGACGGTCCTGCTCGGCCCACTGGATGCGCATCTGCGCAATCGCGACAACATCGCGGCCGGCGGATCGGTGGTGTTGCTGCCGACCGGGCTGCTCGGGGTGCTGCCGCTGCAGGCGGCGCGACCCGGGGACGGCGCGGTGCCATTTGGCGATCGTTGGACAGTCAGCCTGGCGCCGAGCGTACGCACACTGCTCGACTGCCGCGAAAGAGCCGAGGCGGCGTTGGACAGGCCGCAGCGGCTGTTTGGCATCATCGATCCGGACGGCTCGCTGCCGGGCGCGCGGCTGGAGGCACGGGCACTTGCCCGACTGTTTAGCCATGCTGAACGGAAGATGCTGACTGGGGCCGAGGCCGCGCGTGGCCAGGTGCTACGATGGCTGTCCTGGCCGACCCACCTGCACGCCTCGACACACGGGTTCCATCACCCGCGCACCCCGGCGGAATCCGGGTTATTGCTGGCAGGCGATGAAAAGCTACTGCTGCGCGACCTGCGGGCGGCGCGGCTGAAGGGGGCACGGCTGGTGTTCCTGTCGGCATGCGAGACCGGGCTGGCAGGGGTGCTGAAACTGGCGGAGGAGTTCTTCGGCCTGCCCGCCGGGTTCGCGGCAGCGGGTGCGGCGGGGGTAGTGGGCAGCCTATGGCCGGTGTTCGATGACACGTCATACCTGCTGACGACCCAGTTCTACAGCGAGTTGCACGACGTGCATGGACGGGAGCGGCAGCCGTCGGCGGCAGCGCTGCAGGCCGCACAGTCCTGGCTGCGCACCGTGACGTATGGGGATTTGCAACGGGACTACGAGGTTGAAACGGTCGGCACGGACCGGTTCCTGCTGATCGGTCAGCGTCGTTCCACGTCAACCCCGGCGGCGTCCGGCAGAGCTGCGCCGGGGTTGCTGCAACGGTTGTTCCGCGGAACCCGTTCCGGAGGTGGGGTTGGTCATCCCGTCGCGGTTGCCGAGGATGATACGCCACAGCCGATCCGGCTGCGCATCGGCGCGGACCACGAACGCCCCTTCGCCAGCCCGCACGAATGGGCCGCCTTCACCGCCACCGGCGCATGACACCCGAAGCATTCCCACGCTTTTCCGATGCGGCCGCCATAGTCCCTGCGCAAGCACATGCGGCAGATGCAGCGGGGACAATCCTGTGTGTGTCCGCAGGCTGCTGGTAGGTGCTCCATCCGATGGCCAGCAAGATCATCCGAAAGTGCCCGGTCGAGATCCCAGGCATCCCGATCTCCTGCCGCCTGTGGCTATTCAAGCCGCCACAGCCGTAGGGGCGCCTGAGCCTGCCAGATCGTATCGACTAACGTCACGTTATTTACGCCATGTGTTGCGCCGCAGCACGGAGCACTTCGTCTCAAGGAAACCCATCATGACCGAGCTTTCTGTCCGGCTGATCCTGCGGTGCCGCAGGCTTGGCACCTTCGGACATGAGCGAGCGATCCGCCCACACCGCTACGACACCGGTCGGATGGCGACACGAGAACGCTTCTCTTACGTAGCTGATCAGGTCCGGTCGCGCCCGTGCCGGCTCCCATCTCCCCACCCATTCCCGGTTCGGACCACCGCCATGCCTCGTTCCATCTACTTCGCCCGGCTGAGCCTCTACCGCTCCGCGCAAGACCCGGCCTCTACCCCCCCAGTTGCGGCGGTGGACCCGTTCTCCACGTTGCTGAGGCGGGCGGGCCAGTGGCCGGGCATCACGGTCTTCGAACGCGAAGCCGCCGCTGCCACAGACCCGGCTGGATCAGGGCCAGCCGCAGCGGGCTGCGTACGGTGCGGTCGGTCTCTGCAGTTTCGCTGCGCGCTGCCACCCAGCCTGCAGCACGCGCAGGCTCTGCTGCTGGAGCGCGATGCGAACGGCGCGGTGACGTTGCTATCCCATCCGGCTCTCCTCGATGGTGCGGTCTGGTATCAGCGCGCGGTTGAAGTGCCGCGCACCGATGCCACGCCGCATGGCGGCGGGGCCGTCGGTAAAATTCATCTGCTCGTGCCCGGCCACAGCGACTTGCTGCTGGTTTGCTGCCGCAATCGATCGGTGCGTTTCGATCGGCTGGCAATGTTCCGCCGCTCTGAGGCGGAGCGGCGGATCGGTCCGCTCAGCTTCCCTGCGCTCGAAGCCACGGATCTCCGCGAACTCGCCGATACCGTGCTGGAACTGCCGCCAGAGGACTGGGCCGTCATCGCCGGCATGGTTGAGGTCGCCCCCGACACGCTCCAAGCCGAGACAGGTTTGCAACCGTCTCGCTGTTCGTTCCAGGATGCCACGGGCCGGGCGCCATCACGTCCGAGCAAGCCTCTCCCCGCCGGGCAGGAGAACAGCGTCATGCCACTTATCCCAATACCCGATCCCGTTAAGTCGCTTCTGGCGCATCAGAAACAGCTAGTGCGACAGTGGGCGGCATCAGCGAATGTAACACCCGTAGATGAGGCAAGATATTTTCGTCAGGACTGGCCCCCGCTTAACTCGCTGGAATGGCGTCTGACAGTAGCGACCAATTCTGGCCTATTCATTGAGGGTCATAATCGTCATCCGGCGAGAGCGGGCATCCTCAAAATGCAAGGGCGCATCGCCCATTCCGTGCATTGTTTGTCTTATGCACGCAACCATGCGGGTCGGCGCGCGCCGGGTCGGTGGGTAACCGACGGGGATCCCATTGTTAAGAATGGACGCCGTGCGCCGAGTTATCTTGATCATTATGTCGATGGTTATGAGCCGGAGCCGATGTCGATCCCGAAAGTCGATGTGGCAATGATCGCACATTGCTTCAGGACGCCAGTTGAGGTCTGGGAACTACACGACGATGATCAATTTGCATATTGGCTGCAACAGGCTACTGCCGATTATGATCTTTTCAGTTTTGGCGGTCTGGCCATCCCTGACAACTCGCTGCGGGTGACCGATCTGGGACCTGCTCCGACAACACCGGTTGCCAAAGCCGGGGGAGGTGTTCAGGAAGTCGAACATCCTCCCGTCCCGGCCTGGCGCTTTCTGCGCTTCTCAGTCACGTTGCCCCAGGCGTTCCAGACGGCACAGGTGATGCTGTTCGAGGATGACGGCACTGCCGTCACCCTCGTCTCCTCGAACGCACAGACGGACTACAACCTTGTCTACACGAATGGCCTGTTCCAGACGCCGCGCATTCGTGCCGATCCGCCACCCTTGCCGAGCATGTGGTTCAACCCCTGCCTGCGGTCTGAGTTCATCACCTTGATCGTGGCCGATGACGCGCCCTTGCGGCTCGATCAGCTGGCGTTTTTTCGGAATGGTGATGTGCGTACTGTCCAGACGTTGGATTGTGAACAGATCGCTGATCTGCGGCGTCGGTTGTTTGCTCTGCCGCGCGACAAATGGTGCATGCTCAAGAAGGTCGTCTCGGTTGTACCGCCTCACGCGCCATGAACGCGACTCGTTCGCGGACGTGCTGAACCAATACGACCGTCTTCGTCCAGGACCGGACAGATTGACTGGCGGGTATGCAACGTGGCGGACCCTCACAGCCCTCGAAAGACATACGCTTCCGTATGTGGAGAAAGGGGCGTCGCGCCGCGTTCTCCCCCCTGAGTCCCCAATCCCCACGCCAGAACTCGCTCCCGTTCTGTCCCCACAGTGATCCCACGCGGATCACACACTGATCCGCCCATGCACTGATCCACAGCCAGCTCGCTTGCGGGCAGGCTGCCCCGCATGTCCCGCGCACGGTGTGGCGGGACGGCGGAGGACACAGCCATGCAGAACGGGCAACCGCCGGCGCCAAATGGGCGTGCGGCTTCGCCAGCAGCAACAGCAGCAACGGACCCGCCCGAGTGGTCACACCGCCATGGCATGGAGACATTCGCCAACCCGCGACGCATCCCCTCGACGTGCAGCTCTGTGGATGAGAGGAGGTGAACCATGCCGCGTGACGGTAATGAAACCAATGACCTCGCGCCCGAAGGCGAACCCAACTCGTCGTCGCATGCCGATCAGACCCGTGCCCATCGACCAATGTGGCAGCGCCTGCTCGCAAGCGTCACTTGGCCGAACTGGCACCCCGGTGCGACTCCGGATCCGGCGACCGGGCCGCGGCGCGACCGGGATTATGAGATCGACCTGAAGATGCTCGGCCTGGCCGTTGGGCTCGAGGTCGCAGTGGCCAGCGTGCAATGGTACGGCGGCCTGCTGATGGCCGAAAGCTACGGCCGCGGCCGCCCGATCGAGCAGCAGATGATGATGTTGGCGCCATCGCTGTATTTCTTCGCGGAACTGACACGCGTTCCGCTCGCTTTGGCGTTTCGCATGCACAAGTCCCGGATCCTGCGCGCTACGCTGCTGATCTTTGGCCTGTTGTCCGCCACGATCACGGTGAAGTCAGTCTCCCAGATCGGCGAACTGATGTATCGTCCTCGTATCTACGAGGTCCGTTCGGCATCGATTGCAGTCGCCAAGTCCGAGGCGGACATGCGGGCACTGGAGGAGCAGACCGCTGCCTCCAATGGTGCTCTCGTGGCGGCGCGGAGCCAGCTGGCTGCCGCGCAGGCCAGCCTCGACGAAACTGGAGCGCGGTTGGCGCAGCTCCCGCCTCCGAGCTGCTCGCCGGTGCTGTGGTATGATCGGGAAGGTCGCGAGCGTCGCGATCGCCGCTGCACCTCAGATCCCCGTACCCTGACTCTGACCGAGGCCCTCAAGGCCGCCAAAGATATTCATACATCGGCGACCGAAAAGGTGCGTGTTGCGACCAGCACGTGGTCGAATCTCGTCGACCGAGCCCCGGACATGAAGGCCGCGTATGCGGACGCGGAGGCGAAGCAGGCGCGCGCCATCATGGAGTCCCAGGTCCATTCGTTCACAGGAATGATGTTCGGAAAATCAGCGGCTGAAGTTTCGGAGCGAGAGATTTATCTGTTTCTCCTGGTTTTCATCTTCGTCCCAGCCGTCGTGATCTCGCTCGTCGGGTTCGTGCTGACCTGCGCGGCGGTGCGCCGGCTCCCAGCGACGCACATCAGCATCGACCGCAAGACCACCGAGGAACTCCGCCGGGCTTTCGGGCCCTGATAGCCCCCTCCCCGCGCCGACTGCCGAAGACACAAAGTTCGGTCCCCATTGACCACATGATGGAGAAAAAGTGAGATGCTTACAATCCCGAACAACCCAGACAACATCGAACTTGTTGTAGCGGCGACCGCGAAAATCAAGGCCGATGAGGCGAAGGCCAAAGCCGAAAAAAAGGTCGTGTCGGCCATCGCCATGAAGCACCGGCTCATCGGCTTCGGTGCCCTGCTGCTTGGTCTTGGCGCCAGCAGTGGCGTGGGGATGGCTGGCTACGCACACTACCTTGATCGCCAAGCCGATCTTCGGAGACCCGCCCAGACCCTGATCGAGGCCTTCACCAAGGCTTTGTCCTCGACCGTCATTCAGACCACTGCAACCGGGAATGTCTTCCTCGACACCACCAACGCCGCGCCCGTCAAGCTCAATACTGCTGGGTCCGCCGTGCCGCTCGACGCCAACGGTGTGGCACTTCGAGTCGAGGGCAGCGACATCAGACAAATCATTGAGATCGTCGAGCACTATCTGAACCGACGCTCGGCATCGCCAGCCGCCGACCAGGCACACACCTCGCTTGACGTGGTGAAATCGGTTCGATCCCCGTCTGGGCTTGAGGTTGTGACCCGTTGGGAATACGCCAAGGATGGCGACAACGCACAAGCCGTTGTCGAACGGTGCTTCGTCCGGCCCAATGCCACAAACTCCGCCGAGCGTCTGCTCGAGATTGCTAGAGATCAGCGCCCCGGGGTCCGTCCAAAAGATATCTCCGAACAGCAGTTCCAAGAGGCAATCCGCCACTGCGTCTGGTCGATCTCCGTACCGTAGGTCCTCGTCCCGGCCGGCGACGAAACTGGATAAGTCGGCGGGACACACCACTTCGGTCGACTGTTGGGCTTGCTTACGCCTTGGCCACCGCCACGTTCACCTCTCGGGTGAACGTGGCGGTGGGTGGCGGGTCCAGCGCGGTGCAACGCAACGAGAAACTGATTGGCCGCTGAGCGCGATGCCACATCCGTCCAACCGGCTGATGCCCGGCTGTGATGCCGCCGTTGCGCGATGCCAGCGAAGGGGAGGCACGGAACCGTCACGACTGCTTCCCATCCCCGAACCCAAGACCAAGCCTCCACAGCAGGGACTGTCGCGTTCCGCATCAACTTCGCCCAGAAGGCGACGCCGAAGCTCGCCGACGCGCAAGCACATGCGGCAGAGGCGACGGCGACTCTCCTGTGTGTCCGCGGACTGCTGGTTCGTACTCCGGCCGGTGGCTAGCAAGATCATCCAAAAGTGCCGGCCGAGGTCTCGGTCTCCTGCTCCTTGTGGATATTTCAGCAGCCGCACAGCCGGCAGGCAGCCTGCACATGCCGCTTCGGTCTCACCCTCACACCATGGCGGCAGCCTGCCCGGGAACATCGCACTGCCCCGGCAGCGGCTGAGCACCCACAAACAGCCAGATGCCCGAGTCCGACATCGGCCATTCCACCTGTTGGACCGGGCAAAACCCGTGCGGATGCAAGGTCCAGGCGACGATCTGGCGGATTACAGCCGGCGCGCCACCGAACAGCATCATGTCGCGCGACACGTCGGCGCCGCGGCTCACCCGCACCTGAGGGAAGCCGCCGCTGCGGAGCGACCTGGCGAGTATGCAAATACGGTCGGCATCGCCGTGGAGCATGATGGTCCATGCACCGAGGTCGAGATCTCCGCCGAGCGTGATGCGGACCTCATCCGCCGGCAGGCCCGCGCTGCACTCGGCCGGCAGCTCGATCGGCCGTAACCAACGGCGGAGATCGGCGAATGCCGAGGGGGCGACCGAAATCCCGTAACGGATCAGGCTGGTTTCGACCGTTTTCTGTTCGACGATAACGTCGCCGCTGGCGCAGGTGCTCACCTGATTGGCGATCCGCATCGCCAGCGGATACATCTCTGACTGGATAACAACACGCATGGCTGGCTCCATGATCATGAGTGGGGTTGCGTGAGCCACCGACAGCCTTGCGCCAAGATGGTTGTGCCAAAGGCGGCACCTTAGATGTCTTGGCAACAGAAAGCTGGCGATCGCGAACGCTGGAACGTCATGCCGCCATGGATGTGATCTCGAGCCAATCAGTGCGTCGTCGGAAGACCGTGGGTCTTATCAGAGGACCCGCATAGCCGTCGCAAGGCATGTGTTTCGATACGCGAAGAACAAGATGCCGCACTGTGCTCTCTACCCCTGTCCCCTGGTCCCCGCGCCAGACCAGACCTCGCTCCCATGTCCACAAGGTGATCCCGCGCACAGTGCGGCGGGACAGCGGAGAACAAGTTATGCAGAACGGGCAGCCTCCTCGTTTCCAACGCGGGAGCAGCCATAACGGTGAAATCCACCGCTCGAATGCCGCCGCCCTCAGGCGCGCCGCACGAAGTATAGCCTCGTCACGCCCCGGTGACGGTGAAGGCGGCCCATTCGTGCGGGCTGGCGAATGGGCGCTCGTGGTCCGCGCCGAGGCGTAGCCGGATTGGCTGTGGCGTGTCACCCTTGGCAACTGCGGCGGCATGACCAACCCCACCGCCGGAACGAGTTCCGCGGAACCACCGTCGTAACAATCCCGGTGCGGCTCCGTCGGATATAGCCGGAGTTGGTGTGGAACGGCGCCGGCCGATCAGCAGGAATTGGTCTTTGCCAACCGTCTCAACCTCGTAGTCCTGTTGCAAACCGCCATACGTCACGGTGCGCAGCCAAGCCTGCGCCGCGCTCAGCGCCACGGCGGGAGATTGGCGTTCGGTACAGTTCGTGTCGAGCAATTCGGTGTAGAAGCGTTCCGTCAGCAAAAAAGACGCATCGTCGAGCACCGGCCACAGGCTTGCAACCACACAAGCAGCTCCGGCGCCGACGAAGCTGGCGCCGAGACCAACGAACTCCTCGGCCAGTTTCAACACCCCCGCCAGCCCGGTCTCGCACGCCGAGAGGAACACCAGCCGCGTGCCTGACATTAGAGCTTGTCGTAACGAACCCACCGTCAGCAGGTCGCTGCCGGCCAGAGCCACGCCGGACTGATCTGGCAAGAAGGGGTGGTGGTGACCATGGGTGGAAGCGTGGAAGATGGCCGCTGTGGACATCCCTGCCACCACCGGCTCGCGCACGACCTCATTGCCGTGCAGGGTCTTCGGGTCGGTGCGGGCAAAGATCCTCTTGAGCGCCAACTCCTCCAGCCGGGCACCAGCCAGATCGCCGCGTGGGTCGAAGATGCCAAAGAATGATGGCGGCGCGGCCTTCGCAGCTTCAGCCCGAGCGCGGCAGTCGACCAGGCTGCGTACGCTTGGCGCGAGGCTGGTGATCCAGCGCTCACCGAAACTCGCCGCACCGCGCTCCGATAAGGCACCTTGCAACGGCAGCACGCCGAGCAGGCCGGTCGGGATCAGCACAACCTCCGGGGGTGGCTCAACCCTCTTGCCCGGGTTCGGCTTCAGTGTCTTCGACAGATACGCATCAACCGGCCCGAGCAGATTCTTCCACAGCCATGTCAGTGTTTCGAAAACATGGTCGGTCCAGATTTTGTAAAGCGGATGTGCGCGGCTGTTGAACATCTCATCGTGTAGTACGCGGTAGTAGGTCTGCAGCCAGCCCCCCTGCCACCAAGCACGCGGTCCCATAGCGCATGCTCGTCGAACCCCTTGAGCGGCAGGGCCTCGACCTTGCCGGCGGCGATGACGAAGGCGATAGCCCGTCCGCCTTCGATCACCGGCAGCACCAGTGCGCCGCCGTGCGGCGCAGCGGCGATGATCTCCTGCGCCGCGAGGGGAGAGACCTCTGGCATGATGTTATGGGCACGATACAGCCGCAGCAACGTCGTGGTGACGTCGTTCAGTTCATCCTCGATTACCTGGCGCTCGCCAGCCGAGAGGGCGCGCGGTGTGCGGTCTTGCACCGTATCACCGCCATGGCCAAGCCGGCGGCGCAGCACGTTGCGTCGTTCCTCCGCAGCCAGCACCTCTTCGCGGGCTGTGGGCTCGTTCAGGGCCGCCCCACGGCCGGTGGATAGTGCCAGCGCGTCGATTCTCAGCCGCGACCGACCCATCTCGGCCGCCACCAGCGCGGCATTATCATCTCCGAGCACATGGTAGCAGACGCTGCGCAGGGCGTAGAGCTCTCCCACACGTTCGACTGCCTGTTCCCGCCCCTCCGGGCTGCGCGCGGCGTCCAGTAATGCATTGTCGCTCAGCGCGAGCGCGGCATCGATCACGTGTACGGCTTCCACGCAGGCGGCTTGGGTCCCGACCTGACACGCCAGCAGCCGCGCCTGCGCCCCCTGGAAGGCCATGAATCTGTCCACCGCCGCGCTGCCGTCCATCGCGGACAACGCGTCGCGGAAGCCGGTCAGCGCCTTGGCCAGAGCGTCCGTATCGCCCATCTCCACCAGCGACGATAGTGCGCCTGCGCGGTTGCCCTGCGTCGTCGTCCAATCTGCTGGCATCGCCTCGAACGTGCGGACGGTCAGGGCGGCGTCGTAGCCGACCACGGCGTCGCGCAGCACCGAAGCATCTCTGGTCAGAGTGCCAAGGCTTCGCAACGCGTTAGCCCGGGCGTCCTGCGTCATCCCCCACTGCGCCGGCATGGCGGCACGCTTGGAGACGGTCAGGACTGAATCGTAGCTGGCCACGGCGCCGCGCAGCACCGACGCGTCGAAGGTGTGCTCACCCAGGCTCTTTAGCGCATTGGCGCGGTTGTTCTGCGTCTTTACCCAGTCCGTCGGCATTGCGGTACGCGTAAACACGGTCAGAGCGGCGTTGTAACCCTTGACAGCCTCACTCAACACCAGAGCATCTTCGGCCAAATTGCCGAGGCGCCACAAAGCAGTGGCGCGGTTATTCTGCGTTCCGGCCCACTCCACCGGCATCACGTCGCGCGTGCGGACGGTCAGGGCTGCGTCGTAGCGCTTCATGGCATCGCGCAGCACCGCCGCGTCCCCGGTCAGCTCGCCGAGGCTTGACAGTGCGACACCGCAATTGTTTTGCGCCGCCGCCCAATATACCGGCATCTTCTCATGCGTGAATATTGTTAGTGCACGATCGAAGCCTGCCACGGCTTGGCGCAGCATCACGGCATCGCTGGTCAGGTCAGCAAGGGCCCGCAACGCGTCAGCGCGGTTGTTCTGCTTCCCGGCCCAGGTTTCCGACATCGTGACCGAGTCGAAAATGGTCAGTGCGTCGTCGTAGCCAGCCACAGCCTCGCGCAGAAGGGTCGGATCGCCGACCAGAGCGCCGAGGATTTGCAACGCGTCGTCGAGCACACCATGTATCAGAGCCCAGTATCGTGGGTCATCCGCATCAGACACTGCCTCCACGATCCGCCGGCACGACGCCACCTTCCGACGCAAAGCGTCTTCGTCATGCAACGGTGCCAAGTCGTCCGCGCCGAGGATGAGGACCCTTAGCGCCTCGCCCCTCAGGCGGCGCGCCGCAGTATGCCGCTTTGGGTGGGTATCGGACGTGAACACCGTGAGTGCGTCCTGGGCTGACACCACGGCAGCGGCCAGCGCTACGGAATCGTGTTTGAGCTTTCCGAGAGTTAGCAGGGCATCCGCCCGGCGTTGCTGCGCGTCCGCCCACTCCGCAGGGAAAGTCGTCCGGTCATAGGCTTCGGCATAGCCCTCCGCCGCCCTCTCCAGCCAGACGGCATCCTGCGTGACGTCGAACAGCCTGCTCAAAGTATTTAATCGGTTCAGTTTCGCAACACTATAGTCTTTGACCAAGGCTGCGAAGCTCGGCACTGCCAGCGCCGCGTCGTAGCCCGCCAGCGCCTTGCGCAAGCCGGCCTTGTTTTTGCGTAGACTGGCTAACGTGGATAAGGCGCTGCCCCCCCGGGCCAAGGTGAGCGCACGTAGTGCTGGGTCGACGGTTTCGGGGTAGACAGCGAGGGCTGCGTCGAACCCGCTGACCGCAGCCTCCAGCAAGGCTTCGTCGTTGTTATGCCCCCCAAGACGCCGCAACGTGTTAGCTCGCTCAGCCTGCACCCAGGCCCACGCTTGCGGATCGGAGGCGCGGTCCAACCAAGCCAGCACCCTCTCGCAGGCCGTAATCAGTCCGCGATACAGGTCCGGCTCGCGCGTCTTCTCGGCCAACGCGAAAAGGGCCGGAACCAGCGTCCGGTATTCCGCTACCCAGCGTTCCGGCACGTCTGCACCACCCTTCTCCGGCAACAAGCTGCGCAGCGTGGTTTCGTCGAGATCGTTCGGGCCCATACCCTTCTCCTCCCGCTCACCGACCGCATGGACCACACACCAGGGTCATGCCAGATTCAGCATGATAATCCATCTCGGCCTTAGCCTGCTACCGCAGCGTTCCGCGAATGATGTGGCATGGCCGGAACTTGTATGGGGCCTTCGATGCACAAAGCTCTATCGGGATGGAAGGACCGAGGGCGTGGTCAGCGGGTATGCGCTGTCAGAGCCATTTGAGGGTGGAAGCCGTAGAGCGTTTCAGTATCGTCTGTTCGTTCGCGGTGCCCACCTGGATGTAACCTCTTACAGTCAGGAACGACCCATGGGGCAATCAGCGCTCGCAGACTTTCAGAAGAACACTCGAAGATCGCCTACCGCGGGAACACGATTCGACCCTTGGTCGTCAAAATCGGGTCGCCAAACACATTACCAGTAGCGAAATGCGAGGAACACCGCTGCGCCGATCGCTACAAGTGCGACAATGATACGGGCCTGTGAGCCAGCGGAACGCTCGCTTCGCTCGATTGTCTTTAGGGCTTCGGCCTCGATAACCGTCCGGGCTATCGTCGCGCTCAAGGTAAGGACGGTAGTCATCATGATGGGGAGCGTTTGTATGTCCTCCTCGGACGCGGTCCTATCAAAGGCCGCCCTCGCCGTCCTGACGTCAGGAAGGGACATCAATTCTGCAAGGTCAGCGCGCGCAGCTTGCATCGTAGTCTCCGGCGGCCGGCCCGAGTTCCGGGACAAGGCTGCACTAACGAACGCGCCATCGCGCTTGCAACGGCTGCCAATGGCGTTGACCAAGTTCTTTTCCAGGAGTTTCATAAGCTCGTCCAGGCTCATCTTGTAAAGCGTCTCCCTGCGCGACAACATCTGTGCGGCTGGTATCAACCAGGGCCATCAGATTCGCGTTGGTGGCCAACCCGAAAATGCATTGGACCTTGTTCTGTTTGCACCAATCCATGCCCTCCAGCCGGCGATAATGGCTGTCCCCGCGAATGGTAATCTGATTACGTGGCCAGTGTATCCTGATGCGCCGAACCAACCGGCACAGATGGACGCGGACCTCCTCGCCATCGGATGTCTTGCCGGGCCGGGTCATCGTCATGACGCAATGCCCGCTCGCCGCATCGTAGAATGTGTGCCTCCGATTCTATCTCGGCGTCCAGCAAACGTTTTGCACTACCAAGATTCACTATATAGACCCGGTTCGGGTCATGCCACCCCCAAGCGAGCAGCCACAAGAGTGTTATAACCTCCGGTGTCACACACTCCATGCACCTGCCAAGGCTGATGGGGAACGCTTCGTACCCCCGGGGCGACGACATGAGACTTCGGTGGAGGACCTTTCAGACATCGTGATCCCCGTGACCATCTACGTAAGCATCATCATCATCACCGCGGGGATCCGCTGGCGCGCCCGCGCCCCCGGTCCTCTCTGACCCCGCCTGCTCGACCGGTGATGTGGACGCGCCTTCGCCTCGCGCCAGCGCATCGAGTATCCGGCGAGTGGAGCGGATCGCCTGCTCTGCCTGCGCCATCCAGAGTTCGAGGTCACTGTAGTCGATCGCCCGTCTGTCGATCGGCGTTAGGACGATCTCCGGAGGTGGTGGTTGCGGCAACGGCTCGGCGTCAAACCGGATGGCGGGCGGACGCCCGCGGCCACGGCCGGGTTCCGGCCGGCGCGCCGGCGCCACCTCGTCGCGCAGCGGCGCCAAGCCCGCCAACCCGAACAATCGCCGCTTGGAGCGGTGCGTGA
>Ga0302319_10016915_pt1 | contig 13400 bp, 11 predicted proteins | sample Bog_T0_2_FD_203319 | JGI IMG/M metagenome (GOLD analysis project Ga0302319, IMG submission 203319) | Peat permafrost microbial communities from Stordalen Mire near Abisko, Sweden - Bog_T0_2 | ecosystem: Environmental > Terrestrial > Soil > Wetlands > Peat | place: Sweden: Abisko, Stordalen Mire...
AACGGGATGGGGAGCGGCGTTCTCCGCTGGCTTATTATTCGGGCCGGGGATCTTTGAAGGGGTTTCTACGGGCGTCGCTAGTGTAGTGTCCAACAAATAACTAGACAGGACCACCGGGTTGGTATTAACCTGGGTCATGGCTGTTCCCGTCAAGCTTTCCGCAGTGGATCGGCAGAAGCTTCAGGAGTGGATCGCGGCTCACGGCACTCCGCAACAGGTGGCGCTGCGCTGTCGAATTGTAATGGGTGCCGCAGAAGGCGAATCCGATTCCTCGATCTCCCGGCGGCTTTCGGTAAACCGGAACACGGTGATTCTCTGGCGGAAGCGTTTCGCGGAAGCGGGACTGGACGGTTTGTGGGATGTAGCTCCGGGCCGTGGGCGGAAGCCGATCTACGAGATGGATAAGATTGCCGCCATTGTGGAGGCAACCCTTCAAACCAAACCGGCGGGTATGACCCACTGGAGTTGCCGGACACTGGCGGAGCAACAAGGTGTCAGTAAGTCCATGGTGAACAACATCTGGCGTGCCCATAACCTGCAGCCTCATCGCACGGAAACTTTCAAGCTGTCACGCGATCCGAAGTTTCTGGAAAAGATGACCGATGTGGTCGGCCTCTACCTGAATCCGCCTCAAAAAGCCATCGTGCTCTGCGTGGATGAAAAGAGCCAAATACAGGCACTGGACCGGACTCAGCCAGGGTTGCCGATCAAAAAGGGACGTTGCGGCACCATGACTCACGACTACAAACGCAACGGAACCACAACCCTTTTTGCGGCACTGGAGACAGTACAGGGCAAGGTTGTCGGCGAATGCCATCAGAGACACCGGCACCAGGAGTTTCTGAAGTTCCTGCGCCGACTCGACCAGGAGTTTCCCGGCGACACCCCGCTCCATCTGATCATGGACAACTACGGCACCCACAAGCACGAGAAAGTGACTGCCTGGCTCAGGCGGCATCCGCGATTCGTTTCACACTTCGTGCCCACCAGTTCCAGCTGGATGAATCTTGTTGAGCGCTGGTTCGGTCACCTCGACAACAAGGCCATTAAACGTGGCGTGTTCCTCAGCGTCGAAGATCTGCAGGCGTCCATTGCGGCTTTCCTCGCTGCCTGGAATGAAAGCCCCAAACCATTCGTATGGACTGCAACCGTCGAGTCCATCCAGGAAAAGCTCACTCGATGCCGTCGAACACTCGAACAGATCAAGCCCGGCTGCACCAGTCCGAAAACCCGAAAAACGAAGAAAACAGCTGTATAGTTATTTCGCGGACACTACACTAGCATCAACGGCAATCCCTCGGTTGAGCCCGGTTATCTCGCGGACCCGGACCTCTTCCGCGCTCTCCAGTCTGCCCTCGCCGTTCCCCTCGAATCTCAGCAGCAAATCATCGGCGTTTTGTCTCTTTACCGCACTCGTCGCGACGCCTTCAACCCGCGTGACCTTAAATGGCTCATTTCGCTGGCCGGCACGCTCGCGGAGGCGCTCAGTGTGAGGCAGGCGCCTGCCCAGGCGCTAATTCTCAAAAACTCTGAAGGAAAACCGGAAACCCGCCGATTAGTAAAAGGAGAACGCGGTGTGCGTTTTCCAATTACATGAACTTCAACATGAATAAAACCGGCGGCGTAATGAAGATCTCAGGGACACTCGATATCGATGCGGCTCCCGCGCTGCGCGAAGCGCTCCTCGACTGCGAATCGGAAATACACGTAAACCTCAGCGAAGTGGAATCCTGCGATACAGCGGCACTGCAGGTCCTGCTCGCCAGCCGTCTCAACCTGAGGGAACCTTCCGCCTCGATAGCCGAAACAGCCGCTTCCCTTGGCCTGACCATCCCCAGCGGGTGCGCCCATGCAGCCTAACCTAAGTTCGGCCAACCTGGTCGAGACGTTTCTTCAGGAAGCCGACGAGCTGCTCGCTGAAATCGAAAACACGGCGCTCAATCTCGCCGAGGAGGGAGAAGAGGCGGTGAACCGGATCTTCCGCGCCTTTCATACCATCAAAGGCTCCGGCGCCATGTTCGGGTTCGACGAGGTGGCCGCTTTCACCCACCATGTCGAAACCCTCCTCGATCTGGTCCGCGAAAATGCCGTTCCGGCGACCGAGCAGCTGACTAACGTCATCCTCGAGTCAGGCGATCAAATCAAACTCCTGCTCCGCGCCGCTCAGGGGGGCGAGCCTGTGGACCAAACATCGCAGCACGCCTTGCTTGACCGCGTCCGGCAGCTTTCAAGGTCATCGGCTGCAGGGCCTGAGCGAGAGCCGGTTCCCGCAACCACTCCCGTTTCACCCAAACTCTGGAATATACACTTTCGGCCGGACCCGCTGATCCTCTCGCGAGGCGCCAACCCCGCGCTCCTCTTCCGGGATTTGAAAAGCCTGGGAGAATGCGTCATCGAGGGCCATACCGACGCGCTGCCTCCGCTGGCCGAACTCGATCCCGAGCGCTGCTACTTCCGGTGGACCATTCGCCTCACTCCCGGACCGTGCCTCGCTGTCGACGCCGGCGCTATTCGCGACATTTTCATGTTCGTTGAAGACGGCGCCGAGCTGCGAATCGAGGCCGTACAGCCAGTTGAAGAAACCACCGCTCCCGTCGCGCCCGTGGCCGAAAGCCTCCCGGCGCCCGAATCACCTGCCCAGGCCCGCGAAGCCACGGTCCGCGTGCCCGCCTCAAGGCTCGACCGCCTCGTCAATCTCGTAGGCGAACTGGTCATGAATCAGTCGCGTCTCGCGACCGCGTCTGCCCGTCTCCATGCACCGGAGCTGGCCGCGCCCGTGGAAGAAATCGAGCGCCTGGTCGCCGAGCTCCGCGACGACGTTCTGCAGATCCGCATGATGCCGATCGGCACCATCTTCTCCCGCTTCCGCCGCCTTGTCCGCGATCTCTCCCTTCAGCTCGGCAAGGAAATCGAGCTGGTCACCGAAGGCGAGGAAACCGAGCTGGACAAGAGCATTCTGGATGCCCTCGGCGAGCCCCTGGTTCATCTGCTGCGCAACAGCATCGATCACGGAATCGAATCCATCGAAGATCGCCTCGCCAAAGACAAACCCCGGCAGGGAACCATCCGTCTCATCGCATCCCACCGCGGCTCCGACGTCGTCGTGAGCATTGAAGACGACGGCCGCGGGCTTGATCGCTCAGCCATTCGCGCCAAAGCCGTGGCGAAACAGATCATCCCGCCGGATGCGAACCTGAGCGACAAGGAAATCCTCAACCTCATCCTGCTGCCAGGCTTTTCCACTGCGGAAAGCGTCACCAGCCTATCGGGACGCGGGGTTGGCATGGACGTGGTCAAGCGCCATATCGACGCGCTGCGCGGCTCGCTCAGCATTATGAGCGAAGCCGGCAAAGGGTCCTGCATATCTCTGACTCTCCCGCTCACCCTCGCCATCATCGAAGGGCTGCTGGTCGAAGCGGGCGAAAGCCAATACATCATTCCCATGGCCGTGGTGACCGAAAATGTAGAACTGCCGCTGCGCGAGCGAGACCGCAGCAACGGCCGGAATCTGGTCGCGGTTCGCGGCGAGTTGATCCCGTACATCGATCTTCGCCAGGCCTTCCGTATTCGCGGGGCGGGGCCTTCCATTTCGAAAATCGTGCTCGTGCGCCACCAGGACCAGCGGATCGGCCTGGTGGTCGATCGCGTCATGGGCACTCATCAAACCGTGATTCAGGCGCTGGGACGATTCTTCCGGAACATCGAAGTGATCTCCGGTTCCACGGTGATGGGCGATGGCCGGGTCGCGCTCATCCTCGATGTCACCGGTGTAGTTCGTCTCGCGGATCGCCAATGCCGGGAAGCCGCGGAGTTGCCGGACAGGGTTCCGGCAGCGGCTTAAGAAACAGGAATTTTAGAAGACAACATTATGAAAAACTGGAAAATCGGAACACGCATCTCGGCCGGTTTCGCCGCCGTTATTCTCATTGCCGCGACGCTCGGCGTTTTTGCCCTCATCAAGCTCGGAACCATTGAACAGGATGTAACTCAGGCCTCTACCGTTGACGTTCCCAAGCTCTACCAGATGGGCGAAGTGGAAAACAACGTTCAGGGCATGTTCAGTCTTGCGCTGCAGGATGCCGCCAGTGCCAACCGGCAGGAAAAAGCCGATTTCGAGGCACAGATCATGGTGCTTCGAAATACCAATTCCGGTATCATCGCCCAATTCGAGAAACTGGTTCGCACCGAAAAAGGCCGCCAGCTGACCCAGGTCTTTAAGACAGAGCGCGAGAACTTCTGGAATGCAATGGGCGAAATGCTCCGGATCGGCCAGTCCGGATCTTCGGACGCCCAAAAGCGCGCACTCGAAACGGCGGTTCAGACGGTCCGGCCATCCCTCAAAAAGTACGCGGACGCCACGCAGGCTCTGGTCGAGTTCAACAAGGAGCATATCGACGAAAATGGCGTTGCGATGACAGCCGCGGTCGACAGCGCCCGCACAGGAGTTTGGGTTGGCATCTCCGCCGCCATCGTTTTCGCCACCTTCATCACCATCTTTGTGGTTCGCAGCATCACCCGTCCGCTCGCCACCGCTGTCACCGTTCTCCAGCACGTCGCGCAGGGCGACCTCACGCAAAAAGTCGAAGCCGATTCCGCCGATGAGCTCGGCCAGATGCTGGAAGCGGTCAAACTAGTGATCGCCAATCTCGGCAATACCGTGCGCGAAGTAACAGCCGCCTCGGCCAACGTCGCTTCGGGCAGTTCGGAGATGAGCGCCACCGCCGAACAGCTTTCCCAGGGCTCCAGCGAACAGGCTGCCGCCGCCGAGGAAACCACCGCCGCGATGGAGGAAATGGCCGCCAGCATCCAGCAGAGCGCCGACAACGCCCGTCAGACCGACAAAATTGCCTCCACCGCGGCCGAAGACGCCAAATCGAGCGGCGAAGCCGTCAACCGAACCGTCCAGGCGATGAAGGAAGTGGCGGAAAAGATCAACATTATCGAAGAGATCGCCCGTAAGACGGACCTGCTCGCGCTCAACGCCGCCGTCGAAGCCGCCCGCGCCGGGGAGCATGGCAAAGGCTTCGCCGTGGTCGCCTCGGAAGTACGCAAACTCGCCGAGCGCAGTCAGACAGCAGCCGCCGAAATCAGCCGCCTCACCACCGACGGCGTCAGAACAGCCGAAGGCGCAGGACAGTTGCTGTCGAAACTGGTGCCGGACATTCGCAAAACCGCCGAACTCGTTCGTGAAATCACCGCCGCCAGCGGCGAACAAAGCACCGGCGCCACCCAGGTCAACAAAGCCATCCAGCAGCTCGATCAGGTGATCCAGCAGAACGCTTCCGCCTCCGAAGAGCTCGCCTCCACATCGGAAGAACTTGCGAGCCAGGCTGAAGTCCTGCAGTCCGCCATCGCCTTTTTCAAAGTGGACGACGTGCCGCGCGCGGCTTCTTCCTCACCGAGGAAGAAAATGGTTGTCCGCAAGGCCTCGCACTCCGCCGATCTCGCCAGTCTCAACCGAGCCGTCAAACCGGCCGGCCCGGCCATCGATCTTGCCTCTCACAATGGCAGCGCCGACGCCCGCGACCGCGAATTTTCCGCCTGGCGCGACTGACTTAAAACAACGAAGGCAAAATCATGATCTCTGAAATCAGGCAGTACATGACCTTCCGGCTCGGCAACGAGCTCTTCGCGATCGCCGTGGCCCAGGTCCGCGAGGTGCTGGAAGTCTCCACTATCACCCGCGTACCTACCGCCCCCGATTACATGCGCGGTGTCGTAAATGTCCGAGGCAAAGCGATTCCCGTGGTGGATCTCCGCCTCCGTTTCGGCCTGCCGCCCGCGGCGGAGACCGTCAGCACGCGCACCATCGTCATGGAGCTTCTGCTCGATGGCGAAACCACCGTGCTCGGCGGCATTGCCGACAGTGTGCACGAGGTCATCGAGATCGAGCCCTCCGCCATCAATCCCCCGCCCCGCATCGCTATGCACTGGAAGACCGAGTTCATCCAGGGCATGGGCCGTCGCGGCGGCGACTTCATCATCATCCTCGACATCAATGCCGTCTTCGCATCGGAAGAAGTCGCGCTGATGGAGCAGGCAGCTTAACTGATCTCTAAAGGCTTACTAATGAAAAACTGGAAAATCGGAACAAGAATTTCGGCCGGCTTCGCCCTGGTAATAGTCGTTGCAGTAGCGCTGGGCGTTTTTGCTTACGCTCAGGTCGTCAACATCAACACTTCTTCGGTGGAGATCTCCACCAATTCTTTGCCCAGCGTCTATGTAATAGGCGCCATCAAAGCAAACGTCGAGTCAGTCTACGGGATGATTCTGCAACACGCCATAAGTAGCGACAACGACGAAATGGCCCGGATCGATGCGCAGATCGTCGACGTTCGCGCGCGGAATCAGAAGCTGCTCGCACGCTACGAAACTATGTTTACCAACGACAAAGACCGACAACTCTATGCCGCAATGCAGGCCGCCAGGAGCAACTTCTGGACTGTGGCCGAAGAGATCCTCCGGCTCAGCCGGCTGGGCAAAGAAGCCACCAACAAACAGGCTGTCGAAATGATCCGCACGAAGCTGAAACCCCTGCAAGTCACCTACCTCCAGGCCACTGACGCCGAGGTCGACTTCAATCAGGGAATCGCAGACGACGATTCGAAGACCATCACCGCAGCCGTGAGCGGCGCTCGTACCGGCATTATCATCAGCATCGCGATGGCCATTTTCATAGCCCTCGGCGTCTCACGGCTGGTAGTTCGCAGCATCACTAAGCCCCTGGCCCTGGCCGTCGAGCTGGTGGCCAATGTTTCGGAAGGCGACCTCTCGCATCACGCTCAGGCGAATTCGACGGATGAGCTCGGCCGGATGCTGGAATCCCTGAATCGAATGGTCGGGAACCTGAGAGCCACTGCCGAGGTGGCAATCCGAATCTCCGAAGGCGACCTGACCGTCCGGGCAAAGGCGGTGTCGGAAAAAGACGTGCTGGGGCAAGCTCTGGTCCACATGCTCGAAAGCCTCGGCACTACCGTTCGAGAAGTCGCAGCCGCCTCCGCGAACGTTGCCTCTGGCAGCGAAGAAATGAGCTCCACCGCCGGGCAGATTTCCCAGGGCTCCAGCCAACAGGCCGCTGCCGCCGAGGAAACCACCACCGCCATGGAGGAAATGGCCTCCAGCATCCAGCAGAGCTCGGATAACGCCCGGCAGACCGACAAGATCGCCTCCACCGCCGCCGAAGACGCCAGATCGAGCGGCGAAGCCGTCAACCGGACCGTCCAGGCTATGAAGGAAGTCGCCGAAAAGATCAACATCATCGAAGAGATTGCCCGCAAGACCGATCTGCTCGCCCTCAACGCAGCCGTGGAAGCCGCGCGCGCCGGCGAGCATGGCAAAGGTTTTGCTGTGGTCGCTTCGGAAGTCCGCAAGCTCGCCGAACGCAGCCAGACGGCCGCCGCCGAAATCAGCCGTCTCACCACCGAAGGGGTCAGGACGGCCGAAGGCGCGGGCCAGTTGCTGTCGAAACTGGTTCCCGATATCCGAAAAACAGCCGAACTCGTCCGCGAAATCACCGCCGCCAGCGGTGAGCAGAGCACCGGCGCCACGCAGGTCAACAAAGCCATCCAGCAACTCGATCAGGTGATCCAGCAGAACGCTTCGGCCTCCGAAGAGCTCGCCTCCACATCGGAAGAGCTTGCAAGTCAGGCCGAGGTCCTGCAGTCCGCCATCGCCTTCTTCAAAGTGGACGACATGCCCTACGCCGCTTCTTCCGGCCTGCGGAAGAAACCGGTGGCCCGCAAAACCTCGCACACCGGCGATCTGGCAAACCTCAACCGAGCCGTAAAACCCGCGGGCCCGGCCATTGAACTCGGTGCTAACGCCGGAAGCGCCGCAGACACCCGCGACCGCGAATTCTCAGCCTGGCGGGACTAATGGACGAGCAAACTCATGATCTCTGAAACCCGCCAGTACATGACCTTCCGGCTCGGCAACGAGCTGTTCGCCATCGACGTCGCCCAGGTCCGCGAGGTGCTCGAAGTCTCCACCATCACCCGCGTGCCCGCAGCCCCGGATTACGTGCGCGGCGTGGTCAACGTCCGCGGCAAAGCCATTCCCGTGGTGGACCTCCGGGTGCGTTTCGGCCTGGCGCCCGCCGCGGAAACCGTCAACACCCGCACCATCGTGATGGAACTTCTGCTGGATGGCGAAACCACCGTGCTCGGCGGCATTGCCGACAGTGTGCACGAAGTCATCGAGCTCGATCCCTCTGCCATCAATCCCCCGCCTCGCATCGCCATGCGCTGGAAAGCCGAATTCATCATGGGCATGGGGCGCCGGGGCGACGACTTTATCATCATCCTCGACGTCAATGCCGTCTTCGCCTCCGAAGACCTCGCCCTCGTCGAGCAGGCCGCAAAGGAGGAACCGGAGCTCAGTGCCGCCTGATCAGGCCACATACGATTCCCCCTCCGCAGCCGAGCCGATACTGCGCATTTCACCGCGCTGTTTCGCCCGGATGGCGCGGTTCGTCACCGCCGAGCTCGGCATCAAAATGCCCGAGTCCAAAGTCTCGATGATCCAGAGCCGCCTCCTGCATCGCGTCCGCCAGCTCGGCCTCGCATCGCTCGACGACTACTGCGAACATCTCTTTTCCGCCGAGGGAGCCGAATCCGAACGATTTCACTTCGTCGATGCAATCACCACCAACAAGACGGACTTCTTCCGCGAGCCGGCGCATTTCAGCTACCTCACCCAAAACATCCTGCCTCAATTTCGCGATCGAAGAATCTCCCTCTGGTCCGCAGCGTGCTCCTCAGGCGAAAAGCCTTACACGCTGGCCATGGTCCTGAGCGAATTCGCCGCCGCGAATCCGCCCTTCGATTTCCGCATCCTGGCCACCGACATCTCGACCAAAGTCCTCCAGCGGGCAAAGGAAGCCATCTACTCAAAACAATCGATCGCTCCCATCCCTTCCGCGCTCTGCCGTAAATACCTTCTGCAAAGCGATGACCGGGCCTCCGCGCGAATCACTCCCGCCCTGCGCCGCCACGTCAGCTTCCACCGCATGAACTTCATGGACCCCGATTACCCAGTCCGCCAAATGTTCGAAGTCGTCTTCTGCCGCAACGTCCTCATTTATTTCGACCGCCCTACCCAACAAGCCGTCATCTCCAAACTCTGCCGCAACCTCATACCCGGAGGCTATCTTTTCGTCAGCCACTCCGAATCGCTCTCCGGGCTCGACCTCCCGCTCGATTCTCTCGGGGCTTCCTGTTTCAGAAAGCAGGGCTCGGAATGACCGCCAGCGGCAAAATCGGCGTCCTCGTGGTAGACGATTCCGCCTCCGTGCGCCAGATGATGACCCGGATCCTCGAATCGGACCCGGGAATCGAAGTTATCGGCACCGCAGCCGATCCCTATATCGCCGTCGAGCGCATCCGCCAGAATCCCCCGGACGTCATCACCCTCGACGTCGAAATGCCCCGCATGGACGGTCTCACTTTCCTCGACCGCATCATGACCCAGCACCCCATCCCGACGGTGATCTGCTCCACCCTCACCGAAGCCGGCTCCGATGTCGCGCTCCAGGCCCTCGAGCGCGGCGCGGTCGAAATCATCACCAAGCCCCGCCTCGGCACCGAGGAATTTTTCGAGGAATCCCGCTTCCGCATCTGCGAAACCATCAAATCCGCCGCCCGCGCCCGCCTCCGCAAACTCCGCATCAACCGACCCGCTTCGCACGTGCCTCCGAAACTCACAGCGGACGCCGTGCTCGACAAGGCCCTGGCTCGCGGCGCCATGATTCAAACCACCGAAAAGGTGGTGGTCGTCGGCGCCTCCACCGGCGGAACCGAGGCTCTCCGCGAGTTCCTCGAAGCCATGCCCGCAGACTGCCCCGGCATTGTGATCGTTCAGCACATGCCGGAAAAATTCACCGCCCGCTTCGCCGAGCGCCTCAACCAGATGTGCCGCCCCACGGTCAAAGAAGCCGTCGACGGCGATTCCGTCATCCGCGGCCAGGCCCTCATCGCCCCCGGCAACCGCCATGTCTTGCTTCGCCGCAGCGGCGCCCGCTATTACGTCGAAATCAACGATGGTCCGCTCGTCAGCCGCCATCGCCCCAGCGTAGATGTCCTCTTCCGCTCCGCCGCGCGCTTCGGCGGCCGCAACGTCGTCGGAGTGATCATGACCGGCATGGGCGACGACGGCGCTCACGGAATGCTCGAAATGAAGCAGGCCGGCGCGGCCAATATCGCCCAGGACGAAAACTCCTGCGTGGTGTTCGGCATGCCCGCCGAAGCGATCAAACTCGGCGGCGTCGACCGCGTCCTGCCGCTCGATCGCATTGCCCCCGAGGTGGTCCGGCTATGCCACTAAACATGCCACTAAGCCAGGCTGAAGATCTTCAAACCGTCGTCGCCGACCTCGAACACCTCAACCGCGCCACCGAAGCCGATTTCCTCGCCGTCGGTGGCAAACTCATGGAGTTCCACACCGCTTCCCGCGCGCTTCACGGGGACATCGCCGCCCTCACCGCCCTCGTCAACGGAGAGCAGTCCCAAAACGCCTGCAATAACCTCCTTTTCGTCCGCCGCTACGCCGAAGAAATGCGCGCGCGTTCGGAAAAAGGCGCCCAGGCCCTCCAGCTTCTCGAAACCGCCGCAGACCGCATCCGCCGAGGGTTCTCCGGCTTCGACAGGATCGCCATGTCGTTCCGCATCACCGCCATCCTCGCCCGCATGGAGGCAGCCCACCTCTCCACCAGCCAGGGGAATCTCAAAAACCTCGCCGACGACGTCCGTTCCTGCAGCGACGGCATCCGTAACTGCGTCGACAAAGTACTAGCCGCCGTCGCCGATTTCCATTCGCACCTCGAATCCGCACTCCCCGCCGTCGCCCGCTTCGAAGCGATCCAGCAGGACCAACTCCCCGCGCTCCTCGCCGCCGTCGACGGCGATGTCGATGTCTTTAAGAACCGCCAGCGTGAGACCGCCCGGACCTCCGCCAGCCTGTCCACCGCCCTCGAAGCCGTCGCCCGCGATATCGGAGCTGTCGCCTCCGCGCTCCAGTTCCACGACATCACGCGCCAGCAGATCGAGCATGTCGTTGCCGCGTTCAGAGACCCATCATGCAGCGCCGCGATCGTCAGTCTTCAGAAGGCGCAGCTCGAAAACGCCGCCAGGGCTTTCCTGCGCTCCACCCAGGAAATCGACCGCGACCTCCAAAGCATCGCCCAGCGAGTCGCCGAAATGGCCGCCGCGGGCAGTCGCATCAATCAGACGGGCAACCATACCGAAAAAGATTCCTACCTCGCCGATATGCAGCGCCGCTTCGCCGCCGTCGCCAAAACCGTCACCGAGCTCGAATCCCTCGACCGCGCCACCCACGCCGTCGTCGCCGACCTTCAACGCACCGGCGACGGCCTGAGCGTGGCCGTTGAAGAGGTTCAATCGATCGAACGCCAGCTCGGCCATATTTCCATCAACGCCGTCATCTCCGCCACCCACATCGGTGCCCCGGGCGACTCCCTAAAGGTCATTGCCGACGCCATCCGCCAGCTCCGGACCGAATCCTCTTCCCGTTCCGGCGAAGCCTCCGCTGCCCTCGACAGCATCGCCGATGCCCTGGCCGCTCTGGTCGAAACAGGCGCCGCTCACGACGGCATTCCCGATCTCCAGGCCAGCGTAGCCGACCTCGAATCGGCCACCGCCAAAAGCTCCCGCGCCGCCGCCAAAGTCGCCTCCCTCGCCGAAACCCTTTGCTCCGACCTGCAAAAATCCCGCCGCCACCTCGCCATCAGCCAGCTTTTCAGCGACACCGTGGCGCGCTGCTGCCAGTCGCTCCACACCATTGCCGCCCGTGCGCCCGACTATGACGATTCCTTACTCGACCAGGACCACGCAATCGAACGACGCTACAGCATGCAATCCGAACGCGACGTGCACCGCGCCGAAACCGGCGTCGCAGCCGGTGCACCCGCCTACGTCGAAGGAGAAGTCGAATTTTTCTAAGCAAAATTTTCTCACCATATTTTCTAACCATGAAGGACACACAAAAATGGCAAAAGTAATCCTCGCAGTCGACGATTCCGGCAGCATGCGCCAGGTCGTCTCGTTCGCCCTCCGCTCAGCCGGTTACGACGTGATCGAGGCCTGCGACGGCACCGACGCGGTCAACAAACTCTCCGGCCCCCTCCACATGGTCATCACCGATCTCAACATGCCGCAAATGGACGGCGTTGAGCTGATCAAACACATCCGCACCAAATCGGCCCACAAACACATCCCGATTATGATGCTCACCACCGAATCGCACCCTGCAAAAAAGGAAGCGGCCAAAGCCGCCGGAGCAACCTGCTGGATGGTGAAACCCTTCAAGCCGGAACAACTCCTCGCCACCGTCGCCCGCGTCCTGGGGTAACCCCTTGTGGATGACCCACCCCCCCCTGGCTAAATCGTTTTCGCCTTCCACCATCCCCGCCGGAACAATATCAGCGAACAAACCGTCATCGCCGTCTCCGCCGCCGGTATCGCGGTAAAAACCCCGCGCGGCCCCCAGCCTGCCGCTCGCGATAACGCATAAGCCAAAGGAATCTGAAAACACCAGTAACACCCGAAGTTAATCAGCGACGGCGTCAGCGTATCTCCCGCCCCGTTAAAAGCCTGCACCAAAACCATCCCCCACGCATAACAAATATTGCCCAGACTGATAATCCGCAGGCAATCCGACGCGACCCCAAGTACCGCCCGATCGGAGGTAAAAAATCCGGCCAGTTGCGGAGCGAAAGCCAAAAACACCACCGCCAAAATTCCCATATAAAACATGGAGTACCGTCCCGTCTGATACACCGATTCCTCTGCCCGCTCCGGTTTCCCCGCCCCGAGGCTCTGTCCCACCAAAGTCGACGTCGCGCCCGACAATCCCCAGCACGGCAGAATCACAAACATGAAAATCTTGATCGCCACCGTATAGCCCGCCACCGCGGCGCTGCCAAACGTAGCGCACAGCCGGACCAGCCCCGCCCAGCTCGCCGTCGCGATCACAAACTGCAGAATCCCCGTCACCGACAACTTCAGCAGCCGCCAAAGTACCCCCGCATGTATCCGAATTTGCCGCGCATGAACCCGCACGCGGCTGTAGCCACCCATCAGCAGCCAGCACTGCATCGCCACCCCGGTGCCGCGCCCGATCGTCGTCCCCACCGCCGCGCCCCTCACCGCCAGCCGCGGAAAAGGCCCCCAACCGTTGATCAAACAAGGATCGAGCACGATATTGATCCCGTTCGCGACCCATAAAACGCGCATTGCCAGCGCCGCATCGCCAGCCCCGCGAAACACCGCATTGATCAGGAACAGCAGAAAAATCGTCGCCGAACCGCCCAGCAGAATACGCGTATACGTGGTCCCCACCAGCACCACGGAGGCGGTAGCCCCATGAAACGCAGCAAATCCGGAGCG
>Ga0302319_10016916_pt1 | contig 13398 bp, 11 predicted proteins | sample Bog_T0_2_FD_203319 | JGI IMG/M metagenome (GOLD analysis project Ga0302319, IMG submission 203319) | Peat permafrost microbial communities from Stordalen Mire near Abisko, Sweden - Bog_T0_2 | ecosystem: Environmental > Terrestrial > Soil > Wetlands > Peat | place: Sweden: Abisko, Stordalen Mire...
TGAGGTGTGCAGTTCCGCCAACAAATCACCCATGGCCTTCTCGAATGCGTCCGCGGTGCCTGCGCTCTCGATCAAAGGCCGGTGGCGCTCCACGGCAGCCTTCCAATCGCCAGTCAGCTTTTCAGGCGAATAGAACCGCTTGCGCAGAGCCGCAAGGACGTTTTCGAGGATTGTGTGCCGGTCACGCAGTGAAAGTTGAACAGGCAGTGCTGAGCTCGCAGCCGGATTCAATGTCATCGGGTGCTCCTGGACAAATTTGTCGATTTTGTCTCGCTGAAGAGACTGCCGCTCGGTTCGCCATCAAGTTGGAAGCCTGCCCAATAGTACGGTGGCGCGCCCGTCTTGAGCATTTCGAGCTGCGCTTGTCTGAGTGCCTCTGCCTTTCCCTCGTGACGGCTGAGGTGCCCGTAGAAGTTGGCCATCAGTTTGGCGGTTGCGTGATCTTCAAGTTCCCAAAGCGTTGACACGACGCTCTGAGCGCCCGCCTCAACAAATGCATTCACGATGTTCTCCACGCCTTCTTCGCCCACTGGTCCTACGCCGGTGTTACAGGCCGAGAGCGTTACAAGGTCGGCATTGAGGCGGAGGTTTCTGATCTCGCGTACCTTGAGAAGGCCGTCGTTCTTGGCCGGATTCTCCGGAGCGAAGACCAGCGCGGAGCGATCCGAGATCTCGGGATCGACATACCCGTGGAGAGCCAAGTGAATGACGTTGTATTGGCTCAGCGGAAGCTGCTTGAAGTTTGTCTCCGTCGCTTTCGCGCCCAAGAGAATGGTGCTGGGCTTCGGGAGGTCGGTTGCAATGTTCTCAACCTCGTGCTGGCTCTCGGGCAGTGCGACAAATTCGCGCCGTTCGGGTCCAGAAATGGCCCGGTTAATGCGCGCGAGGAACGTGGTCTGGGGAGCTTTAGATGTCCATGCCGCCACTCCGACATACGGAAGATCGTCTCGAATCATCTGAGGGGATCTATGTCTGAGCATATTGAGCACGGTACCCGAGGGCGCGACTGTGACCAGATGGGAAGTCAGAATGTACTGCCCGGTATTCACCAATGCAGAAAACGGCAGAAGGTGGAGCTTGCCATCTGGCACTACGATCAAATCCTGCTTCTCCTTGAATTCCGGGATTCCGCCGAGCAGTCCGTCGTAGAGCCGTTGCCCGAGAGCAGGGTCCGTCTTCTGTTGCTTCAGAGTAGAGCGATACTGCGTCGCTTCCTCCTCAAGCAGGTCTCTTGGCGGGAGGCTGTACCGGTGGACCGTGTTGCGAGTCACGGCGAGCGCGTAGGAATTCGGATCTCCCAGCACATACTCGACAAGTAGCTCAGATGCCCGCAGGCTGTGCTGGAGTTCGCTCAGTGCGACGGGCACCGGCGCCGGATCGTTTGACAATGGCTCCGTGCCGAGCTGCTGTTCGGTGCTGTAGATCGATTCGAGAATGTGCGCTCTCGTGGCCGAATCGTCTGTGTTCAGCAACTGGATATTGAGCTTGGTGAGGTTCTGTTCGGTGGCGTCGGGTTCATGCGGCAAAATGACCTCGTGATGTGAAAGACCTTGAGCTTCCACCCGACCGCGTGCCCGCTCGATTGCTCGGAAGGCGTCCTCAGTGCGGCCCTGGTCGCTTAGAGAAACAAAGTATCCCGCGTAGACGATGCTGAGATCATTCAGCAATTGGCGCTCAGCGGTCGGCGTGGGAACCTTGCTGAGGAGCGCATCTAAAAGATCCGCGCTCTTCTCATACAGTTCGTTCGATGCCTTTGTGTTGCCAAGGCGGGCCATGATTTCGGCCTTGATTCCGAGATTCCGCGGCACGAAGTACAGTTCGTCGGGGATGTTCTCATTCGCCGCGATCGCTTCATTGATGGCGGCCAGCGCCGGCTGCAATTCCCCTTGGTGGATATAAGCCTTTGCGAGCGAGCCATCAACCTGGGTCAGGCCGCGCCAATACGAAAGCTGCCTCGCATACTGGGCAGACTGCGCAAAATCGGATACGGCCTGATCCCATTGCCCCATTCGCTCGTACACGCCGGCTCTCACTTGGTAAAGCTCATGAAGATGTCCAGCAAGATGGTAGGCGGAAACCTTCCGCAACTCCTCTGCGGCGAGTGCGAGCGCGTCATTGTTGTTTCCGAGGCCGCTGAGAGCTTCAATCTTCGCAGTGACGGCAATTGTCGGATACGCCGCCCCGTGAGTCTTCCCGGCGACTTTGATCGCCTCATTTAGCGGTCCTAGGGCCTCTTGGTATTTGTGCATTTCCACCAGGCCCGCGCCATACAGGCTCGCGTATCGGATATGAGCACCTGGATCGGCGACCTTGGCGACCGTCCACGCTCTCACTACATTCTTTTTCGCGGTTGCGATGTCGCCAAGCAGGAACGCTGCGACGCCCTGTTCTCCCATCGCGCGCGCGACCAGCAGGTAGTGATGCTGTCGGTTCGCGAGTGCCGTTACCTCCGTCCAAGTCTGGCGCGCCATTCCAGAGTCGTAGTTCACTTCGAGCATCCCAAGAATGGTCAGGATGCGAAGACGCGTTTCAGGATCCTTCGCTTCCGGGAGATCCAGATCCTGTCGAAGCACGGCAATTTGGCTTGGGATTGAAGTGGAGGACTCACTGTGCGCCGGCATTTGGCTGACGCGCGCGTAGAGGGCCTTTGAGAGCTGATGCCTCCGAGTGAATTCCTGCTCGGCTTGTCGGTAAAGAGGTTCTGCCTCAATCCAGCTGTTGAGCCACGACATCTCATCGGCTTGCTTCAGCAGCACCTCTGGAGCGTAGAAACTCGAATGCCGGAGAACTTGATACCCGACAACACTCAGAAGGACGGCAAGCAGCAAACCAGTAGCAATGCGAAGGGTGGGGGAGGCGACTCGCATAGCGCCCGATCACTTTGGCCTCTATACTGCCAGAACGCCGCTTGCTAATCAACACCAATCACCTTAAATCACTGAAATAATTAAGATTAAATCCGCCTCGACATATCTCGGCAATCTGACTAGGGCTCTGCTCCTGATAATCCACATTGCATTTTCGCCTTTTATTCTCCTATACTGGCACTCGTGTTCAACCTTCCACAAACTCGGCACTGCGACTTCACGATCCGCTGCAAGAAGTGCGGTGAGAACATCCCGGCTCCGGTAGGCACCATGCCGGATTCGTGGATTGCCGCGCAGTGTCCGCTGTGCGGAGAGAAGAGAAACTACCTTCCATCCGAGATTTTCCAAGGCAATCTCTCGTACAGACTTGGTCCCAAACCGGTGCGAACCGCGGTGCACTTATGGGCGAGATGAAGCGAGCCATTGCGCGCGAGCGGGTGGCCTGGGCGGAGCAAATGCAAGAGCAGACGCGAATGAAGTCGACTCTGGTCATTGCCGCGGCGATCATAGCGGCCGTTCGTCTGGCGCGGGACCTGGACATAAGCCGTCCATCTCCTCGCCTCACCGCCGTGGTGTCCGACAGCGTGAACCTGGCGCGAATGATTTTGGATCGAGTGGGCCGACAGTAAGGTGTTAGGCTTACCCGGCACGCAAGCGGCGATTGGGGAGAGGTGAATGAGCATAACCGGAAGGCCGACGAATACGCGCTGAAAGACGCCTCCGTGTGCTGGCGGCCTACACACTGAGGACCGGCGAGAAAATTTGGATCATAACCGAGGCCGACCGCAGCACGACGACGATATTGTTGCCGGAGGAATACTGACGGATGGGGTGGCGAATAAGCGGTTCCTATGATCGGTCCCTGCTGTTGCCGCTCCGCCGGTGCCCGGTAGGATAATCAATATTGGAATAAGGAGGCCGCAGATGCCGCAGCAGGAAGTGTTCTTGGAGCAGCAGGCGGGAGATCGGCTTATAACGGTGCTGAAGACCTATGATCGGTCGTATGCCCGTGAGGTCTTCGTTAATGTCGATGATGAAGCCAAGAAGAGCCTCGCGATAGCGCTGGAAATCGCAAAGAACTATGATCCCGAGGACATTCCAGACTCTAACGGACAAGAATACGAGGACTTTCTCTGGGAAGAGTTGAGCGAAGCTTCGCTGGAAGATGTCCGTCAGTCTCCGAGGCTCTGCTCCTTCTTTGTAGTGACCGAAACCAAAGCCGCCAAGGCCGCGGATATTTACATCTCGGCAGATTGGCCCAGCGCTGAGGAGTTCGCCAAGAGGCGCACATGAAGGGTTGAAGAGGAAAGTCAGGAATTGAACCTTGAACCAAGAGGATGATCACCATCATGAGCGAAGTGACTAGAGAGCTAGACGAAGACGAAATTGTCGAGGGAGTTGCGACCGCATTGACTGCGATGGGACTTGTTGCAAGTTCGCAGGATACCAGCGGTGGCATTAATTGCGTTGTGCTGCAACGCAAGGACGGCGGCGAGATTTCCTGGGGAACCGCAGATGAAACTTGGGGCGCAGCGATCACGGACGCCAACGGGGAATATGTTTCGTCAATCGAAACCACCTGCCCAAGTGACTCTCAGGATATCGCGGCTGTCGCGGCGGCTCTGCATGGGCCGTCAGTCAAGAGTGGCGCCGTTATTGGATAACCGTAGTTCACATTTGAGGCCGCAGGTTGCCGAGAAGGTGCTTCTGATGCTGCCGTATGCGCTAACCACTGGGATCACGTCGAGGAGGCTTTTGACGCTCTGGACTGGCTGAACGCAACCGTTTGAGGAAAATATGCAGACCAAAGTCCCTGTCCAAGGTCCTAATGGCGGATTTCATCATATCCATCTGGCAGCGTCTGGAGCGCCCACGCTTGATATTTGCGTCGAGTTCGCAGACCAGGCATCAAAGGTGTTTTCCGATTATCGCGACAGGTATGGCTTCGGTGCCTCGGAAATGAAAGCACGGTGTGGCAATATCTACGACTCCCAAAGCTGCATTGTGGGTCGGATCTCGTATAACGGGCGAATCTGGGATGCGAGTGGCAGACTCGTAGATTGATGCGGTGCTAGCCCACCAATTGCAACGGGGCCAAGGCGATTGAACAGAACCGAAAAGCAAATGAGCCCGTTCTGGAACAGAGTTTCAGTGTGCCCAACTTTCAGCCTCTCGCCTAGAAGTACAGGGCCAATACATCTGTTATGCTTGCGTACAAGAAAGGCAAAGGAAAAGCGAAAATGAAAGCATGGTTGGAGTCATCGGCGGCAGAACGGAGTCTCTCGGGAAAGGTCATTCCGATCTTGCGGGCCGCCAGCCTACCCGAAAGCGAAATCTGCACGCTCCTGGAAGGACTCCCGCTCGCAATTCTTAACGGAAACCATCGCGACAGTCGCTTTGACGACACCGTTGCGCGCACGTTGAACGAGGTGCCGGAATTACGACAAGTAAACTTCGCAACAGCATTCCCAATTTCAGATTCTGATCTGACTGCCAACGTGATAGGCCGAATCTCGCAAGATGTCTCCGTTCAATTCCACGATCCAACTATGGACGGCGTTGTTGCAACCCCTCACATCCTTGCTCAAGACATGGTGAACGTTTCAGCAGCTGCTTTGATGTCCGAGCTGCTTGGGATCGACTTGAAGACCACAACTCGACTCATCAGTTCTCCAGAGCAATGCCCAAAAGAGCTCGGAGAGCAGTTCCGCGATGCTCTTTCCACCACTACCTGGTGGGACCCTTGTGTCGGCGCTGGTGTTTTCCCAATATGTATCTTGAAGCTTGCAGCCAAATGGGAAATTGACCTCTTGTCCGTGACCCGGCACATTGCGGGCGCAGACTTGAATCCACTTGCTGTCAGTGCCACTAAGACTCGAATGGCTCTAGCTCTCGCAAGCCTCGGAGTAAACGTTGGCGTTAATTCTCCGGCACTTGGGGGCATTGAGGTTGCCGACTCATTAAGGTCAGCTTCAGGACAGCCAACACTGTACACCCGGAATTTGAAATCCTTCGACATTGTTATTGGCAATCCACCATATGTGCGGGCCGACAGACTTAGTAGAGAGCTCAAAGCTTCACTCCGTAGCAGCTTTCCTTCCATAGCTACAGGGACCGCTGACTTGTATAACTACTTCATCGCGCTAGGACTTTCTGCCTTGAATCAGACTGGCGTCCTGTGCTTCATTTCTCCGGCAACGTTTCAGAAAAGCCGCTATGGACGGACCACGCGCCTTTGCGTTTCGCGGGGTGGTGCTGTGCGCGCGTTGTTCGATTTTGATGAACTGCCTGTCTTCGAGGGAGCCGGAGTTCACCCGAGCGTTTACATCGTCGCGAAGGGGCACACGCAGGGCGAATTTATCGGAGTGTCATTCACAGAACTTCCCAGCTCAGAGCCACTTACCAAAAGCATTGCAGATGCCGATTGGATGCCCCCCGCTTCCATTAGCGCAGAGGGATGGAGGCTTGCAACGGCAACCGATCAAGACATCCTAAGCTTGATGCGAAATCAGAGCCTGCCCCTTTCCAAGTACACCGGAGGAATTTTATCGGGCATCAAGACAGGGAAAAAAGACGCATATCTCTTGTCGAAATCTAAGGCTGAACTCCTCCTTCAAGACGATGGCTCACGAAGCTTTCTGAGGCCGCTGGTTCGTCCAGTTGATGTTCGGCGCTGGCATGTCGATTGGGACGGCACCCAATTGCTGCTCATCCGGCTAGGCGAATCTGTGCCAGAATCTTCGCAATTGATGGCTCATCTTCGAATCCATGAGTACGACTTGCGTCGCAGACAGGACGTGCAAGGACATCCTACTTGGTATGGCTTGCGCGCCTGCAGCTACTACGAGCGATTTGATAGACCCAAAATATTATTTCCCGACATCGCATACGGGTGCCGATTTGTAATGGACACTGAAGGATTCTATGTGCCTGACGGCGCTTTCCTCATTCCAACCGAAGATTACTTTCTGCTGGGACTTTTGAATAGCCATCTCGCAGACTTTTTCTTCAGGGCTTCTTGCACAAGTATAGGAAATGCGCAACATGACGGGCGCATTCGCTTCAAGAAAGCATATGTGGAGCATTTCCCAGTACGCGTTATTTCTGAAAGCAATAGACATCTCGCGAGACGGATTGAGATGATTGCCCGTGAATTGAGTCGATCTGGCGCTTCTCAGGCTGCGGAGCGAGAAATTGATGAACTTGTTTTAGAACTCTACGGTATTCCCGGGCACCTATGGCCCAAGATTCTCCGGTTGGAGCTGGCAAATGTCTAGTGAGTCCAAGTACTTACCAGATTTGCAAGGTGCCGCGACATGCATCGACCTGTTCTGCGGCGCAGGAGGGCTCAGCTTAGGTTTTTGTCAGGCTGGAGGGATTCCCGTTGCGGCTGTAGATGCCGACAGCGCCGCGATGACAACTTACAAAGAGATGTTTCCAGTTTGTCCAGAGACGCATTGTGGCCCGATTGAAGAGTGGGAGCCAACGACTCAGCTGGGCGACGTGGATGTCATGATTGGCGGTCCTCCCTGCCAAGGCTTTTCCTTGGCGAGAGGTCTCAGGTTTGTCGAGGACCCGCGAAACGCCCTTTACAAGCAGTTTGTTCGGCTTGTCGACCATGTCCGTCCAAAATGGGTGGTGATGGAGAACGTTCCAGGCATTCTGAATATTGGAGAGGGAATTATCTACCAGCAGATCCTGGAAGACTTCTCCAATATCGGATATTGGCTTGAATGCCGTGTAATCAATATGGCCGAGCACGGGGTGCCACAAACGAGGACACGAGCTATCTTCGTTGGGAGTCGTATTGCGAGCAGCTTTGATTGGCCGGTCCCGTCTCATACCGCCCGTCTAGATTTAAATTACGGCCTTTTCTCTGACAAATGCGCGTTTCTATCAGTGGCTCAAGCACTTGGAGATTTACCGTGGCCCATGGGAAAGTATTTCTCTCATCGTGCAAATTCCCAGATGCGGGGGCCACGAAATAGGAGGACTGAGTCAGACCCAGCCTTTACTCTCCGCGTCCGTGGCGATGAATTCGCGCTCTGCGAGAACCCAGCGACATCTGCCTTTGCGCCTGGGCCGGTACCAAAGGCGCCGTTTGTATACCGATTGGCAGACCACCCATTTCAAGAAGCAATGCGAGAAACCCCGCCATTCTGGATAAATCGCGAAAATCCCGTAGAGGTGGTATGTACTCCCGTGGCGCGGTTAACTGGCACAAGAAAACTCGCTTCAAGAGAACAGGCACGGCTCCAAACATTTCCTGACTGGTTTAGGTTCACTGGAACTCACTACGCACAGGGCCGGCAGATCGGCAATGCAGTGCCTCCGCTATTTGGACGCAAGTTGTTTGAGCACATTTTGGCATCAATTCCGAAAGCCGAATGCAGTAAGAATGGACTGGGCAGCCAACCGAAACTGCTCCTCAAGTAGAGCCACGTCGTCTGAGTTTAAGTTGATTTTGCAATTGCAGCAGGCAGGAATCTCGAGGCCATTCCCAGTGACTAAAGCAACATGGCTAGTCTGGAATATGCCTGAGTATCTCGCAACCTGCTCGCTGGCAACTTTGATACTTTTGCTAACGCTGCATTCGACAACTCCTAATACTTGGAGTTGTACGGGTATCGTGGGACGTCGACTGACTATCGGTAGGCTGAGCGAGTTCATGATTCGCAGTCGACCGAATGCTAACTCAGCGGCGGTATAGTTGATCTGATAGTCAACGTATGGGAAACATACCTGCGGAAACCCCGAAGGAATTGCGGCATCAACGAATAGGATATCGGGACGATCCTCGTAGTGTTTCTGTGTAAGCAGTTTGTGATAGGCGCACCCTTCACGAAATATCAGAGCGGTTTTCTCGCTTTTGGATAGTACTGCCTTTGGTATCAGGGATTGCAGAAAAAGGTCGCGCAGTGGCATTTCCGCGCGAGGACGCCCGGAATGACCAGGCTGAGCGGAATTATGGTGTGGAACCTCGTTCCTGAGGGGGAACGCCCAGCCAAGTCCTTGGCGATCTGCCAAGGGAAACGAAAAGCTCCATCCCATTTTCGCTGCCTCTGCAATTAGCGCAGCCGTCGTGGTCCACTCGAAAGCTACTCCTTCATCAAGGGGCCGATTCCACAGACTTCCCCATTCAAACAGCGAGATCATATCGGGGAGAAGTCGCCGCGATACCTGAAGCAAGAGAGGGCCGGTTGTCTGAACCATTATCGAACCTGAGCGGCTGCCCGTGCCTTGAGAAATGTTCTGAGGCTATCCAATGAAAAATAGACATCCCAACCGACTGTAACAAGCCGCGTTACGGCGAATGGGGGTGGCTTCAGTGTCTTGTCCATGTCAACGAACATGATGAGTGGAATTCCGGGATAAGATTCTACGAACGTCCCGCCGGTAAGAGCGTATTTCAAAGTGAGTCCCACGTAAGCCTCCTCCTTTGCTCGGCGCGGAAACTCTTGCTTTCGGAAATACTTTGCTTTGATTATCGCTAACGGCTTGCCGGTCTTTCGATCACAAATGACTTTGAGGTTTTCGTAGGATGCGACTCCGCCCTCTCCGAAGGACGACTGATAACCGATTGCTTTACGCAGACCGGCCTCCTCGAAAGATTTGAACGCGAAGTCGCCTTTCAGTGCTTCCTCGACATAGATGAAGCTGGGCCGTATTGTTGTTCCGTTCTTGCATTCCAGCGTTAGGGAAGCTCTTATGATTCCCTTTGCCTCCGAACTTGTGATGATTTCATGGAGCCGACTTGCAGTCTTGATGCCCGCAGTTCGAAATTTAGATTCGAATCCTGAGACCAGTGAGCTGTCTTGCGACGAGGAAAAGTCCTTCTGGTACAAATTGTGTTCGGTCACGCCTTTGATATCAAAATCCTGAGCATACTTGACCCCGCTCATCTGATGGGCGCGAACTAATATTCTACGCACAACCAAGCGCTCCGGTTTCGGCAGATTCCAGAGTCTGAGGACATAACTCGAAAGAGATTCTCCAGAATCGGGACCGGGGACATTGCTGGCCACCCATTTCTGCCAGTTCTCAAGTGCCTTGATGGCACTTTGTAAGAAGGGCTTGCCGGAGAAAATTCTCTCCAAGGTCGTCAGCATGGACTTATTAGTCGCAGGACCGCCTTTTATGATTCTGAGTGCTTCGGTTTTGATGCCCTCGCCACCGGAGTCTGCACATCGGAGTGCCTGTTGCAGCTCTGCGGCGCGGGTGTTCCGTAGCTTTTGAAGCAGCTCACTCTGCTTGTTTGCCAGAAGATTTTGGGGACAACCCTTCTCATACCAGGTCTTGAGGACTACAACCATTGAACCCACTGCGCGGGCCAGAATCGAAATGCCTCCGCGAGTAGCCCGTTCCAAGGCTACGTATTGATCTTCTTCGGTATCCTGTCCAGTGAGCACCTTGTCGAGTTGTTCGAAGAGTTCATCCGGCGAGATGCTCTCATCGAGATAAATCGAGATGTCGAATGCACTCTCCTTGGCGAGCTTCATCCAACCGTAGGAATAGGATGAATGCCCCCAGGTGATGTGAAAAGTGCGGAAATTCTTATGTTCGGCTTCAAGCGCTCGCCGGAGTCCAAGCGCCTCGATTAGGCTCTCACGCAGCTCGTAAGTCTTGTTGGCTTCAGCGACTCCGAGTGCATTCCCTTTGTAGCAAGTTGTTTGTCCCCAGCATTCGACGACTCTCTTTCCTAGCCTGGACGTCGCGGTAAAAGGAAACTTCGCATAGTGGTCGAAAACGTCGCTTCCGTCGTCTCGCACCTCTTCAACTTGAGTCTCTGGTTCAGCGACTTCTGATACGAAGCCAAGTTTATAGAGTGCTTGTGAAAAACTTCGAATTACAAACGATGAGAGCAATTCCGCTTGTGCGTTTCTTTTCGTGGCAAATGTCTGCCCGAACATGTGCGAGGGCATTTGGAAGTGTCTCCAGTTGAATAGCACCAAGGTACTCGCCAAATGAAGAAAATGCAAGAGTTGCGATCAAATGTCTGAGTTGCGGCCTGATCAGCAAGCTGAGAAAAACACCGAATGGATAGGTCGTTACGTCTGATTTCTCAACTCCACAATAGTTAAAATCGTCAGCATCACGGCCATAGAACGGGCCGTGTCTCAAGCGAAGTTGACTCCGCCCTTTCGTTCCACGGCGCACCATACAACTTCATCCTCTGGCCGGGCCACGGCGCCATACCGGGCCTCGCTACAATGAAATGACGCCATTCGCGGTTCATTGCTAAAAAAGCGCGGTTCGGACTCCATTCAACTATGCTGATCACTCTCGACGCCCTTCGGCGATTTGCCGTAGCCCGCAGCCTGTTCACGCCCACTTCGCTGAAGCGGTCCCTTCAAAAGTTCGGTTTTGTGCAAGCTGACCCGATTCTCGCCCCGGCGCGCGCCCAGGACTTGATTCTGCGCCATCGAGTCAAGGACTACCATGCGGGCGATCTCGAACGCCACTTTGAAGATCTGAGCATCGAGGAGGACTTTTTCCTCAACTACGGGTTCGTCAGCCGCCCTGTGCAGGCCCTGATGCATCCGCGCTCGAATACCGGTGTCCCTGCCGGAGGCCGCGAACCTTGGTCAGAAGAACGCAAGAGGCAGGCTGAGCTTCTTTTGGAATTCATACTCGAACGCGGGGCAGCACACCCGCGGGAGGTGGATGACCATTTTTCTCATGGCTCGGTCCAGAATTATTGGGGCGGCTCGTCAAATGCAACCACTCATCTGTTGAGTGCGATGCACTATCGCGGCCTGCTGCGGGTGGCGCGGCGGGAGGGCGGTATCCGCGTTTACACCGCACACGAGCACGGTCCAGAACCAACAAGCGAAGCTGAGCGCCAAGCGAGGATTGATGCTCTGGTTGATGTCGCGGTCCAAGTCTATGCGCCCCTGACCGGCGCATGTCTATCCTACCTTGTGCGGCAACTTCGGTTGGCCGTGCCTCAATGGCGAAGCGAGTTGCGGAATGCTTTGCATCGCGTCAAAGAGCGATTGAGGCACGCCCGCATCGAAGGCTTCGACTGGTATTGGCCAGCCGAAGAGAATCCGGCGCGATATGAACCGCAGGAGATGGTTCGGTTGCTCGCCCCATTCGACCCAGTCGTGTGGGACCGCGATAGGTTCGAACTGCTTTGGGGATGGGCCTACCGTTTTGAGGCCTACACACCAGCTCCCAAGCGCAAGCTTGGCTATTATGCTATGCCGCTTCTTTGGCGTGACCGAATCATTGGGTGGGGCAATCTCGCAGTTAAAAAAGGGAAACTTAAGGCTGAGTTTGGTTATGTTAAGTCGCAGCCGCCGCGCAGTCGCACTTTCATCCGCGAACTTGAAGCGGAGCTGCATCGTTTGGAAGAGTTTCTCGGTCTTAATCCTTGACTGGGGGCAAGCAAGTTACCTGCCCATCGAGCCTGGACGGGAAACCGGGTTGCCACACCTCCTTCTTCGACGGACTCGACGAATGTCGGGACGGTGGAGTTTCCGTCACTGATTTCAATTATGATTGCTTTGCTCAATGACCGTCATCTCAAATCCGATGGTTGAGTATTTGAACTCTCTGCGCACGCAGCAGCAGGGTTCCAACTCTAGACCTCACTGCGAGCGACGTGATCTCCAAAGATGAACTGGATCGACCCAATCGAAAATCGAGGAGCCTCCCACGGAGAAATGGCGCATGGGATAAAGATCTGGCGGGACGCGGCACGCTGGCTGAACCACTGTTCAAGGTGCGTGTGCAGAGTCGCCACCGTATCAGCGTTGACGGAGCCCGGGTCGGCCGCCACGTAGTTCGCCAATAAATCCAGAAGCTCCGATCGGACGCTTTTGAAGGTCGCACCTCGTTCCATTCCTGGAGACCGCATGACGAGCGCTTCGGAAAGCTTGTCGAAGGCGTCGGCCGCAGAGCGATTGAGGAGGATCAGTCCCTCACCGACCGGATGGGCCAGGACCATATGCGCAGTCCCTAGGTGTTGCTGCGTGATATCACGAGCAGGCTTGGAGCGCGCCTCCATGCCACTGATGATCGTGCAGAGTAGGCCGAGTTCGTTGCCGTAATTTTGCGCCACGATTCTCCTTTTGAAGCGGCAGACGTTTAGCGAAGGAAGATACCCAGGGTGGAATGCGTAGACAACAGGTGAAGCGATAGACGTGAGGGAATCACTCATTTCTATAGTCTTTCAGGACAAGTCTCATGAATGCAGTAATATGGCTGGTTTCGGGGGTAGTCTTCGAATCCCTCCGCCCTGACCATTCATTGTCCGCGTTTACGGGTTCGCACGATTCTTACGAGCATCGAGCGCGAGGCGCTATAGTTCCCCCGCCGTGAATGACGATTCGCCGTACAGACCGCTCCGCGAAACGAGTTTGTGGTCGGACACAATACGGACACATCCTGGGTACCGGAACATACCACTCAGCACCAGAAGGTACAACAACCGCAGATATACAAGTCAAGTAACATCAACAACTTCGACTGATTCTGAACCGCTTAGCGAATTGGAAGGCGGCCCTGAAAAGGCCGGGCTTCCACC
>Ga0302319_10016917_pt1 | contig 13397 bp, 11 predicted proteins | sample Bog_T0_2_FD_203319 | JGI IMG/M metagenome (GOLD analysis project Ga0302319, IMG submission 203319) | Peat permafrost microbial communities from Stordalen Mire near Abisko, Sweden - Bog_T0_2 | ecosystem: Environmental > Terrestrial > Soil > Wetlands > Peat | place: Sweden: Abisko, Stordalen Mire...
GTTCTGTATCGGCGCCCTCCATGGTCAGCTCGACATCCTTGCCAAGATCGCGGGCCAGATCGTGGACCAGGCGGCGAAACTTCTCGAACGTCGCGCGGATAGGCAGCATGCGGATGTTCATTGAGTTCTCGCGCAAGGCCGATGTCAGCCGCTCAATCTCTTCCGACACGGCAGCGACGTCAGGATCGTCGCTGCGCGCGGCCAGTTCGCTCAAGCGGGCCTGGACGGTGACCAGCTCACCTACCAGATCGACAAACTGGTCGAGCTTGGCGGCCGGCACACGCAGGCTGGAAACATTGTCAGGCTTGTCGTAACTGCGTCGGCCGGCGGTTTGAACACGCGGCTCGTCGAGAGCATGTGCGATGGCTTCAGGCGCCGAAGCCGCTTCAATGGTCAACTCGCAGCCGTCTTCGACGAAGATGAAGACATCGCGAATAGCATCAGCATCGGCAGCGGTTGCCAGCACCATCTCCCAGGAGACGTAGCAGCGTTCGGGGTCGAGCTCTGCCAGCGGGGGAACAGCCGCCATGCTGGCTCGGACGGAGAGGCCTCCCAGTTGACGCAATTCCTGTAGCAGGAGGAACGGATTCGCGCCATTCCGCATCATGTCGGGACCGGGAGCAAAGCGGATGTGCCACTCGCGAACGGGCCCACTGGCAGGTGCCGGGCAGGGAGCCGGAGTTGTGTCGGATGCGGACTGCTTAGGCGGGATGCCGGCCAGATTTCGAACCTTGGCAAGAATCGCCGCGCAAGCCTCGGGATCAGCGGGCGGCATGCCGGCGCCTTCCTCGAGCAGGGCGCGTATCTGGTCGAGCGCAGAGAGGGTGAGATCGATCAGCTCGGCGCCGACCGCTAGTCTTCCGTTGCGCACCTCGTCAAAGGCGGTTTCGAGGTTATGGGTAAACGCGGCCAACTGGTCGAATCCAAACATGGCGCCCGAGCCCTTGATGGTGTGCAGGCCGCGGAAGATTCTACCCACAAGCTCCAGGTCGGTGGGGTTCTCGTTCAATTCCAGCAGGGCTGCCTCAAGTTCCACAAGAATCTCCCGTGCTTCCTCGCGAAAGCTCTGCTTGAACAGCTCCGGGTTGCCTATTGGATCCATGAGTTCCCCTTGCTCGCCTGAGCAACATCCACTTCCGACGCGAAGTCGTCAAAGCCAGCCTGCAGGAGGGTGGAGAGCACCATGGACTGGGCTGGGCCCTCGATCAGGAACGCTACGCTGGATGCTTTCGCCTCGCGCCGAGCCGCCCAGAGCAGTTGGACCGCGGTCACATCGAGGTCGGTTACGGATTGAAGCGAGACTCGTACCTGCTTGCCGAAGCCGAGAGCCTGAATCAGCATCTCCTTCAACTCCGCCGCGGAGACGATGCCGACTTCGCCTTCCAGGCGAATCGTGCTCAGCTCTTCTTCTCGTTCGAGAGTTACCGGCACATCAAACTCCAGTGCTTGCTGGGCGGACGCATGAAGAGCCGTCCTTGGATTGCGTTGAAGTAAATTCGTGATTAAGGCTTCATTGAGATTGTGCGGACGTGGTTGCGGGCCAGCATCGATATACCCTGTGCGATTCTTTCTGCACACTCAAACTCATCGACCTCAGCGATGCAACTGCGGGCCCATTCCGCCCGCGTCGATTCTTTGAATTCCCATAGACGGCAGTTCCGGGACCTTGATGTCCCGTTTCAGGCCGTGTGAATGCTGTGCTGGTCACTTTCAAATCTCATACCGGGGAACGATAATGTTTTGTCAGCATTGCTTTCGAAGAGGAAGAGAATGATTTCGCGACGCAATTTCTTAACCACATCGATGTTGACGTCGGCTGCGGCGATGGCAGCTGGGAATGCTTTATTCGCGGCTCAAACGCAGGCAGTTGCACCCAAGGGCGGCCTTCGCTTTGGTGTGAACTTCACCCCGCGCAAGCGCTGGTGGTATTGCTGGCTCGACTGGGACAAACAAGCGATCGCAGACGACCTGAGCGGGATCGCCAGTCTTGGCCTCGACCACATTCGCATTCAGTGCCTGTGGCCGCTTTTTCAGCCCGGGATCAACTCGGTCAGCGATCGGCTGCTGGATAACCTGCACTCGCTGCTGGACCTGGCAGACGATGCGGGGCTGGACGTTGAGGTTACGGTTCTGAACGGCTGGATGAGCGGGATATCTTTTTTGCCGCCGTGGGTTATGCCGCTCGCTCGGCCGCAGAATGGCGACAACTTCAATATTTTTACGTCCGCCCCTGTCATTGAGGCGGAGATGCTGCTGTTTCGCCGCATTGCGGAGACGGTCGGTGGCCATCGACGGTTTCTCGGATTCGATCTTGGCAACGAATTAGGCGTGCTGATGGGGATGAATAACCCGGCAGCCACGAACGATGCGGATAAGTGGGCCACGGAGATGTTGAGTTACTGTGACCAGGTCGCTCCGGGCAAATTCCATGTCAACGGGACGGACCACTCGCACTGGTTCAACGACTTTGGATTCAGTCGTGCGACTCTTGCGAATACCGGACACGCGACGGTGACGCACACGTATATCTATTTCGATGGAGTTCTGGGGCGATACAAGTACTCGGATCAGGCTTCGCTGCATCTTGCCGATTACATGATCGAGCTTGCGTACGCCTACCAGAAGGATTTGAACCGCAAGGTCTGGACGGAGGAGATCGGCGTAAGCAGTAAGGAGATGCCGCCGGACTATCAACCGGAGTATATGGACCACCAGGTGCGCAATATTGCGGCGACTGGTAAATCATGGGGCATCACGTGGTGGAGTTCGCATGATATCGACCGGGCGAACAAGAGCTTTGACCCCTACGAATATGAGTTGGGTCTGCTGGATCTGCAGAATCGACCCAAGCCGCTTGGAAAGAAATTCAAGGAGCTCGCGGCGGAGTTAAGGCGATCTCCGATGGAGATACTTCCGCGAACGACCGCGCTTGTGATTCCCGACACGGGGCTATCGACAAAGCCGTGGCCACCGGACTGGCGGTTTGCCAAGGTCTATATGGATCTGATCGACAAGGGGAAGACGCCGTGCATTTTGATTGAGAGCCGCTCGAAAGACGAGGAATATCTCAGGGCCCGAGGCATCCGCGATCTGATTCCATGCGGCTGCTGAAAGTCATTACACGCCACGCGACGGTCTAGCCGAAAAGGATCCGCGGAATACGGTGCAACTCGGCAGTGGTACTCATTGTGGTCCCTTGAATAGCGGGATTCATTATTAAACTGGATCGATATATGTTTTAATAAGAGGCGAGCTAATGAAAGCATGCCTCGAGACCACAATGCCGCCCCCCGATGCCATTATGTGACTTCAACTCTTTCTGGTGAGAGAGTCCGAGCCTTCGTTCCTCCGCCCCTGCCTCCTAGCCCGGAGTCACTCGATTTCGCATCGCTTCAAGCCATCCTTGCGGAAGCGAACCAGGCCCTCGGGCGGCTGGACGGCACAACCTCCTCTCTCCCTGACCTCAAGCTCTTTCTCTACTCCTATGTTCGTAAAGAGGCCGTGCTCTCGTCCCAGATCGAGGGGACGCAGTCTTCGCTCTCCGACTTGTTGCTTTACGAGAACGCAGAGACACCCGGTGTTCCGCTGGACGATGTCCAGGAGGTTTCCAACTATGTGGCGGCCCTGAATCATGGTCTGAAGCGGATGCGCGGAGGCTTTCCTGTTTCTCTTCGTCTGATCCGGGAAATCCATGAGGTCCTACTGGCGAAAGGTCGCGGCAGCCATGCACAGCCGGGGCAGTTCAGAAAGAGCCAAAACTGGATCGGAGGCAGTCGGCCCGGTAACGCGGCGTATGTTCCGCCTCCGCCCGAATTTGTGATGGACTGCATGGGCCAATTGGAAGCCTTCATTCATCAAGAGGGCGCTTCGCTTCCGCTACTGATAAAGGCAGGTCTCGTCCATGCGCAATTCGAATCGATCCATCCCTTCCTCGACGGCAATGGAAGGGTGGGCAGGCTGCTCATCACCTTTATGCTTTGCGCCGAGGGGGTGCTGCGCGAACCGGTTCTCTACCTCAGCCTCTTCTTCAAAAAGCATCGGCGCCTATACTACGACCGGCTCAATGAAACCCGAGAGAGAGAAGGCTGGACCGCATGGCTGGACTTTTTCTTGCAGGGTGTTCGGGATACAGCAAATCAGGCAGTGCGGGCGGCGGGGAGCATCGACAAACTGTTCAATGCAGATAAGGAGAAGATCGAGCACTTTGGTCGCGGCGCGGCTTCGGCGCTCTTGATCTACAGGTTTGCTCAGGTCAACCCACTCTTCTCGATCAAAAACGCGGCTCGCGAGATGAAGGTGAGTTTTCCGACCGCTTCCGCTGCCATAGATCGGATGATGGAAGCCGGCATCCTGCGCGAATCCAGCGGGAAGCGAAGAGGCCGTCTGTTCCTTTACGAAAGCTACCTCGAAATACTCAATCGGGATTCCTGAGTGGTCAGACAGGATTCGCGCGGCTTTGCCAATGGTGGATTATTGACAAGGAGAATTTATGTTCTACCTTCTCGTGAAGTAGGAGTCTTGGGGAGACGGCCGCGATTCCATGCCGTTCGGTCGAATGTTCGAATACACTGACGATTCGTTCATGGCCAAATTCAAGATGGATGGGTTACGTTTGACACCAAGTGACACTAAGGGCGGGTAATACCCGGTCGTTATATCACCAACTAACTTCTCGATTTTTAAGGATTTGTTTGGTGGACCTGATCGGGATCGAACCGATGACCTCTTCCATGCCATGGAAGCGCGCTCCCAGCTGCGCCACAGGCCCACAATGCGGGGTTGCAACTCTCCTATTGTCTCCGCTGGGGCTTGATTCGTCAAACTGCAACGGGCAAGCGAGCACGCGGCGGCGCACGCTTGCATTTCAAAAGGAGAGCGCGCAATCTGGGATACTCCTGAAGAGGCTGGAAAACTTCAGAGGAGGTCTAAGCCATGCAGGCTGCGGTTGTGAATGTTCTGGGGCAAGCGCCCAAATACCAATCATTTGCCGATCCGGTCGCGGAGGCGGGCGAACTGCTCATCAAGGTGCGCGCTGCCGGACTGCACCCGATTGTGAAGGCTCGCGCGAGCGGGACGCACTACTCGAGCGATGGGATTGTGCCGGTGGTTCCGGGCCTGGATGGGGTGGGGACGCTGGAAGACGGAGAGCGTGTTTACTTTGGGTCGACACGGCCACCATTTGGAACGATGGCGGAGCGGACAATCACCCGGCCGACCATGTGCATTCCGGTGCCGGATGGGATCGACGATGTTCAGGCAGCAGCAATTGCCAACCCTGGGATGTCGGCGTGGGTCTCGATGAAGGAACGTGCTCGCTTGGCTCCCGGAGAGACGGTTCTTATCCTGGGATCTACGGGCGTGGCCGGGCAGTTGGCGATCCAGGTGGCCCGGCATCTGGGGGCAAAGCGCGTGATTGGGGCCGGACGGAACGTGGAGGCCCTGCAGGCGGCGGATCTGGACTCGATCATCGCACTGGGGCAGCCGGAAGATGCGGTTCGCGACGCGTTTGCCGCAGAGGCTGCACAGGGGATTGATGTGGTGATCGACTACCTTTGGGGACGGCCTACGGAGTTGCTGCTGGAGGCGCTGGCCAAAGGGTTCAAGGCGAGCTCGACCCCGAACACGCGGCTGGTCGAGGTGGGGACGAGCGCTGGGGCGAACATCACCCTGCCCGGCGCTATCTTGCGCAGCGTGGATTTGACCATGCTGGGGAGCGGATTTGGATCTGCGGCGATGGACAAGATTTTTGCGGCGATTCCGATTCTGTTTGGGCTGGCCGCGGAGGGCAGGCTGAAAATCGATGCGGAGGCGGTTCCGCTTACAGAGGTGGAAGCAGCCTGGTCACGCGTCGAAAAGGGGCGCAGGATTGTTTTTACCGTTTAGCAAGCTGGACGGGATCGCGTGGAGCGGCCAATTGGGTGGTACTTCCGTTTTAATCTTCCGTGACCGGGAACACTTTGGGGGGGTGCCGGTGTCTAAGAGAATAGCGGGCACGGGACATTGAGCTTTTTGAATGTTCCGTATCCCGCGCACTCCATGGCAGATAACCGAAGCAATTCGGGTACTGCCGGGGCGGAGTGGCCGCAGGTGGAAGCCGGACGAACTGTCCGTTTCCTATTTGGCAGGTTAGCCAAATATGGTCCATTTGCGGTATAGGTGGGAGGACACTGATTTGCAGGCGGACCTCACCATGGGCAATGTTGCAAGCGCGCTGACGCTTCAATCCGAGGAGGCGGCTCTCATCGCAGAACTGCGAGCCGGCTCAGAGGAGGCGTTTGCGTGGTTGATTGCACGCTTCCACCAGCCGATCTACTCGCTGCTGGCGCGGACGGTGCACGATCGCGCGGATGCGGCCGACCTAACCCAGGAAGTTTTCGTGAAGGTCTTCCGGGGCGTTGGGAATTTTCACGGCGAATCGTCGCTGCGGACCTGGATTTACCGAATTGCCCTCCGCGAGGCCTCAAATCAGCGGCGCTGGTGGACGAGGCATAAGCAGTGGGATGTCCCGATTGAGCAGGAGATGACCGGCGGAGAGTGCGGCGCTCCGGTGCTGCTGAAAGAGATGCTGGTTGATGGAGCCGAGAGCCCCTACGAAAATGCGGTGCACGCGGAGAACAAGGCGCGGGTTGAGGCGGCGTTGAAACTGGTACCTGAGCCGTTCCGCACTACGTTGATTCTGCGCGATATCGAGGGATTTGTTTACGAGGAAGTTGCGGAGATGCAGGGCGTGAATCTGGGAACGGTGAAGTCGCGGCTGGTCCGCGGGCGGGCCTGTTTGAAGACCATCCTGACGGCTCCGGCGGAGCACCCTAAGTCTGCGGTGCGATCGGAATTTGAAATACGATCTGAATTCGAAACACCTCTGGGAGAGGAGGCGCGATGAAAGGCTGCGAAGCAGTGCAGGATCGATTTACGGAGTATCTGGACGGCAGATTGAATGGACGAGAGATGCAGCAAATCGCTGCGCACCTCGAGGGTTGCATGGAATGCGGGCGGGAGTGGGCGTGGCTGCGGAAGACGCAGTCGTCGCTGGCGGAACTGGGTTCGGTTCCGGAGCCGAAGGACCTTTTGCTGCGGATTCGCGTAGCAGTCAGCCAGGAACGGGCACGTAGCCGCCAGAGCCGTTTCAATGGCTTAACGCTGGCCTGGAAGAATACGGTGGGACCGTTTCTGCTGCAGGCAAGCGCAGGGTTTGCGAGCTCGGTGCTGTTGCTGGGAACTGTGATTATGCTGGTGACCATGTTTGCTCAGCCCGAGAAGGCGCAGGCCAGCAAGGACGAACCGCTTGGGAATCCCACGGCACCGCGGCTGGTGAGTTGGCCCATGGGCGCAGGCGGCAACCAGATCGGAGATCTTTCCGGGCCGGTGGTTGTGGAAGCTTATGTGAACGATCAAGGGCATGTATATGACTATCGGATCGTCTCAGGCCCTACCGACAATGCGACCAAATCTCAGATTGAGAACCTGCTGCTGAACAGCACCTTTGAGCCGGCGCGTTTCTTCGGGCAGCCGGTGCGGGGGTTGGAAGTATTGTCGTTCTCCGGAGTTTCGGTGAGAGGGTAAAAGAGCAGGGATCAGGGAACAGGGAACAGTAAAAGCAAAAGCCCCACTCGGGAAATTCTCCCAGTGGGGCTTTCTGTTGGTGCCAGGCGCTTGATGTTCATCGCGAATGCGATTCAGACGCCCGAATTTGAAATTACAGCTCGTCGATGGCCTTTGCGGCGGCGTTGATGGCTTCTGTGATCTTGCTGATTTGCTCCGGCTTTGTGCTTTCACGCGAGACGCGCGCCATGACCGCGCTGCGCAGGTTCATGAACGCCTTCATGATCTCCGGTGACCGGCCGCGCTCGAAGCCCCGGCCAGTTTCCTCCATGCGTTCGAACAGTTCTCCGATGCGCTCCTTATTGCTTTCCAGGAACTCGGTGCCTTCCTGGGTCAGGGAGTAGATCTTCTTGTTGTTTTCTGTCAGTGAGGAGGCAAGCCCCTCTTCCTCCAGCATCGTCAGGGTGGGGTAGATCACGCCGGGGCTCGGCGTATAGCCGCCGGCAAGGCGCTGCTCCATGGTCTTGATGAGCTGATAGCCATAGCTGGGCTGTTCAGCCAGCAAGCGCAGGATCACAAGCTTTACATCGCCGGCGTCGAACAAGCGTCCACGGCCTTCGCCGAATCCTCGTCCAAACCCGCCAGGTCCGCGACCGCCGAAGCCGCGCTCCGGTCCGCCGTGCCTGTGGCGGAAGCCATGACGGCATCCCTCCTCTCCTCCGGCGCCTAAACCGCGCCCGGGGTCGTCGGTTCGCGCTTCCCGCTCCCGCCCGCGTCCTGCGAAACGTCGATCGCTGCATTCATTCACTGCCCAAAATCGTATATCCATTGTTGTTTCTCCTTCTTTTCGATACATCTTGCGATATATCGTTTCGTTCTATAAAAACTATATCGTACGATATATCTTTATACAAGGGAGAATCACAAGAAGCGCGAAACCCGGGCCTCGACCACCCGCGGATGGCCCGTTTAGTCCGACTGCGAACAGTGCCCACCGCGCCGATTTCCTCCCGCTCCATTGAGAAATCGACAAAATCATGGTCTCTATTGACCAGAAATCGCCCCCCCCCCCCGTAGCCTGTTCGATAGTAGCCCTCCCTTCAATGGACGACACCTGCCTCGGCGGGCAAGGAGCCCAGTCCCATCGTGACCTATTTGCAGTTTGCCAGACGGCGGAACAACGACAGCTACGTCGATTCAATCTGCCCCAGATGCTATCTGACCATTGCTCACGGCAGCACAGAAGAGCAGCTCATGCAAAGCGAACAACTCCACACATGCGAGCCAGGGAGAATCACCGACTGGGGGATTCAATGCAGAACATGCAACGAAACCATTCCCCTCGGCACACGCCTCGACCCACGCTTTGCGGACTTTTTCGCATTCCTGAAGCCGGGGTCATTCCGCTGCCTTCATGGCCACACGCACACCTACGACTCCGACGATGTGTTCTTCTTCTCCTCGTCGCCTGAGACGCCAGTCACAGAAGCCGGGATACAGGGGAACCGAGCAAACTATGAGCTGCTCAGCCCGCCGGAATCAACCTCCTGGCTGAATCGCCGCCAATCCGGAAGTGACCGGCCCGCAGACTCATAGGTCAAAGCGCGTTGGCAGGTGGCCCGCTCATCACAGCCGTAAAGCATGTCATGGAACTTGACAATACAGCCGCGATGAACAGGGCACAGACTTGCCTATTCGCGTAGCGCAAATGGGTGGCATGATCCGTGAACTGGCCACCTGCCGCCGCGCAATAACGAAAGGACATAACGCCCTTGAACAGGGCAGAGGGGACCAAAGGTGCAAAGGATCAGCAAAAAAGTGTGAGTGTCCAACCCAGCGCGGCTTCCGAGTGGCGCGGCGTCCAAAATCAGCCGGGACACCCAACAACTCCAACCCCGGCGCGTCTATCATAGAGCCAGCTTGACTATAACCAGACTTGCAGGCAGGGTTTCCTCGATGACGTTTCGTTTTGGTCCATCATTCACTGTTGTTTTGGCCGCAGTTTCGCTGTTGGCATGGGTTCCTGCTGCGCGGTTGTGCGGACAGTCCTCTGAAAGCAGTTCAACAAAACAACGGGGATCCTCATCTCAGCCGTTTCAACAGGAGAAGGCGCCATCGCTGGTGGATCCCGCGGGTCCGACCGTGTCGCTGATACCTTCAGAGCCGGTTTTTGTGATGGCCGCGGCGCTGAATTCATGCGGATACGACGAAGGGCTGGACGAGAGTGCGCCGGTGCGCAAGCGAATCCGAGCGGAGATTAACGATGCTCTGGCCAAGAGCGAGGACGCCCGCAACAAGCGGGACCAAGTCTGCCTTTACATTGCACAGCACCGGATGACAGGTTCCGATCGCGACGTTGCGCAGTACATTTCACTCGCGCTGTATCTGACACCGCCGCCGGAACTTGAGGTGTCAGAAGATCTGGCGGAGATGCCTCCTGACTCAACCCAGGTGGTGGAGATTGTCCCGCTCTTGAAGGACTTTGTCGCGGCTGTCGATCTGCATGGCATCTGGCTAGCCACCCACCACATCTACGATGAAGAGGCCGACCGGCTGCACGATCCGCTGACGAAGATGATTGTCGGGACCAACCTGTATCTCAAGATGCCCTCTTCGACGTACATCGGACGGCGCTTTGTGGTGGTGTTTGAGCCGCAGTTTTCGCCGCACATGGTGAACGCCCGCATCTACGGGAGTGATTACGTGGTGGTGGTGTCGCCGGTAAACGGGCAGATCCGCATGAACGACGTGCGGCATGTCTACCTGCACTACATGATTGAACCGCTGCTGCTGGCGCGGGCAAACGCGGTGGACCGAACGCAGCCGATTTTGAAGGAGGTCCGGGACTCTCCTCTTGAGTTTCGCTACCGTTCAGACACGGTGCCACTTACGATCGAGTGCCTGATCAAAGCCATTGAAGCGCGAACGATGGAGACCGGGGTGCCGGAATACAAGATTCCTGCGGGAGTGGATCGGTCGGAGCTGCCGCGATACGAGCATGAAATGCAGGTTTACCAGTCAAAGGTGGATGCGGTCCGTGTCAAAGCAGTGAATCACGACATGACGCAAGGTTTTGTGCTGACGCAGTACTTCTACGAACAACTGATTGCGTTTGAGAAGGACCCGGCGAGCCTGACCGACTCGATTGGCGAGATGGTTTATAGCATGGATGTGGACCAGCAGGTTCATCGGGCGCGTCAGATTGAATTTGACAAGGAAGCGGACGGCGATGTGCTTACCAGGAGCAAGCCGCGCAAACTGACGGGGCTGGACCTTGCGGAAGCGCGCCTGGCGGCAGGGGATACGGCTACGGCTGGCGCCATGGCGCGGCAGGCTCTTGCGGTTCGCGGGGACACTTTGGACACGGTCGCGGACAGCGCACGGGCCAACTTTATCCTGGCGCGGGTGGCCGTTATGACCGGCCATCCTGAAGATGCGATCAATGGCTTCCAGAAGACACTTTCGACGAGCAAAGAGCCTCGCTTGGTTGCGTGGTCGCACATTTACCTGGGCCGGATGCTGGATCTGGATTGCAAGCGCGACGAGGCTGTATCGGAGTATAAGGAAGCGTTGGAATCGCGCGATGGACAGCAGGACACGCGGGTGGCTGCCGAGCGAGGGGTGAAGACGGCGTATGCGGTAAAGGGTCACACGTGCGATGACGACGCGGATGACTCGACGCCCGATGCTGCGCCGGGCAAGACGGCAACGCCTCAAGGTGGAACTCCGGCGAAGGCTGGGACACCCAAGCAGCCCTGATTCGGAGTGATCGGGAAGGCCTTGGCGTGGTGGGATGACGCATCGGGATGAGGGAAGCTTTAGCTTGAGGTTCCGCACCCAAAGTAATCAAGCGGAGTTGAAATCGAAAGAGAACGATTGGGGAACAAGTGGAAGCCGATTTGGCCGAATTGGAAGCTGCACTCGGGCATGGTTTTGAAAACCGTGATCTGTTGGTGCGCGCCCTGACACACCGGTCATTGGCCAACCAGAAGGTAACTGCGGGTGGTGATGCGCCTCCGGCCGGCGCAGGCGACAACGAGCGCATGGAGTTTCTGGGGGACGCGGTGCTGGGGCTGGTGGTGGCGGAAGAGTTGTTTGCGTCTCATCCGGAATGGCATGAGGGGGAGCTGACTCGGGTGCGGTCCCAACTGGTGAGCCGCCAACATATGGCAGAGGTTGCCGCGTCGATCGGCCTGGGCATTCATCTGCGCCTGAGCCGTGGGGAAGACAAGAGCGGCTTGCGGTACAAGAGCACCGTTCTTTCGAATACGATGGAAGCAGTGATGGCGGCGCTGTTTCTTGATGGCGGCCTTGAGCCGGTACGGGATTTTGCACGCAGCCGTGTGATGGGCGAGGCGGCCGAACAACTGGCCGAGGAGCTGCGTTCGGGGGCCGCGCTGGGCAACTATAAATCGGCGTTACAGGAGCATTTGCAGGCGGAGCGGACTGGAACACCGGTGTATAAGGTGAAGAGTGAAAGCGGACCCGACCACCGCAAACGATTCCTGGTGGAGGTTCGGCTGAAGTCGGAGAGCGGTGAGCCGGGCCAGCCACTGGCGCGTGGAATGGGAAAGACCAAGAAGGATGCCGAACAGGACGCCGCACGGAGCGCCCTGGAGCGGCTGACGGCAAATGGGGCCAGTGGGCCGGAAGGGACGCAGGAGGAAGAAGCAGCACGATGAGCACGCCCGCACAACTGATTGTCCCGGTGGAGCGGCCAGCTTCAGGGTTTCGGCTTCACCTGCCCACCGTGCCGGAGGCGTTTGCCTCGCTGCTGCAGACTGTGGTGGCGGCGCTGTTTCTGCTCACGTTTGTGCTGCAGCCGTACCTCATTCCTTCAGAGAGCATGGAGCACACGCTCCTGGTGGGCGATTTTCTGCTGGTCAACAAGCAGGTGTACGCGCCTGGAGGACTTCTGAGCCGGTGGTTGCTGCCCTATCAAGCGGTGAAGCGGGGCGATATTGTGGTGTTTCATCACCCCAATCCTCCTTATCTGGTGAAGCGGGTGGTCGGGGTGCCGGGAGACCGGTTACGCATCGAGGACGGGCGAGTCACGGTGAATGGAACGCCGCTCGATGAGCCTTATGCGGCCTTTGAACCGACCGCAGCAAATCCATTTCGCGACGATTTCCCGGGGAAGGTATACACCGATCCTCAGATTGACCCGATGTGGTGGCGGCAGATGCAGAGCTTGACCCACGATGGGGATTTGGTGGTGCCTCAAGGCGAATATTTTGTGCTTGGGGACAATCGCAATCACAGCAAGGATTCGCGCTTCTGGGGATTTGTGCCGAGGCAGGCGATTGTGGCGCGACCGCTGGTAATTTACTTTTCTCTCAAGCGTCCATCGACGACCGATGTGCAGCAGTCCGTGCTACAAGCCGCAGATGATAGACTCGGACACGATAGGCAGCTTTCGGCAAAACTGACAGGGTTTGCGCGCTGGAAGCGCATTTTCCTGGTGGTGCACTAGAGACAGTGGTTAGTGATTAGTGGTCAGTAAAGGCCCGGGCTCTTAGCTATCCACTAACCACTAACCACTAATCACTAATAATGAGCGATAGGATGACCAAGAAAAAAACGTCTGCCCTGAGTACGCCAGCTGAGGCAGAGCCGGTTCCCGTTCCCGAACCCATTGAAGTCAAAGTGGAAGAAACGCCTTTTGAGGCGGTCGCCAGCATTTGCTCTGTGCTGGTTGTGGGACTGTTCATCCTCACATTCCTGGGACAGAATTTTGTGATTCCGTCGGGGTCGATGCAGAAGACTCTGCTGGTGGGCGATCACCTGGTGGTTGATCAGGTTACGCTTGCCCCGCCGACGAAGTGGATGCCGCTGGTTCACTACCGCGAACCGCG
>Ga0302319_10016919_pt1 | contig 13397 bp, 7 predicted proteins | sample Bog_T0_2_FD_203319 | JGI IMG/M metagenome (GOLD analysis project Ga0302319, IMG submission 203319) | Peat permafrost microbial communities from Stordalen Mire near Abisko, Sweden - Bog_T0_2 | ecosystem: Environmental > Terrestrial > Soil > Wetlands > Peat | place: Sweden: Abisko, Stordalen Mire...
TTGCCCTCAGTAAATGCGAGAAACACGCCGTAGAGTCCGCGATCGGGAATGGTTCCCGCATTCAGAATCGCAAGCCGCGCCGCGCCGTCACGCGCCGAAACCACATTGCGCACGCGGTCCCAGGTCAATCGCGGGCGCAGTTCGCCGAATTCATCGGAAGGATAGCGCCCACTCAGCAGATCGAGCACGCCCTCAAACGCCGAGCGAGAAAGCGAACCAAACGGCGCTGCCCGCCGCACCAGGTCGAAAAGATAATCGACGGAGACCTCGGCAGCAGCGGTGTTGGCGGTGTTAGCGGAGTCAGCGCGTTCCCAATTCTCAAAGTTGAATGTCGGCGCATCCGCCTTCTTGCTCCCTTGCTCTCTCGCTCCCTTGCTCCCAGTTTTCTTGTTCCCTCGTTCCCTTGGTCCCTTGGTCCCTGCTGACGCAATGATCGCCACCAACTGCTGGCACAGCACATCCAGCGGGTTGCGCGGAAAGCGCGTGGACTCGATGTGCCCCTCATGCATGGCGCGCGTCACGGCGGCGCAGGCCACGAGGTCGGCGCGGTACTTGGGAAACAGAATCCCCTCGCTCACCGCATCCACATGATGCCCGGCGCGGCCAATACGCTGCATGCCGCTGGCCACCGATGGCGGCGACTCGATCTGAATCACGAGATCCACCGCGCCCATGTCGATGCCGAGTTCGAGCGTCGAAGTCGCACACAGTGCGCGAATCTGCCCGGCCTTCAGTTGCTCCTCAATCACCGACCGCTGCGCCGCGGCCAGCGACCCGTGATGCGCGCGCGCAATCGGCTCGCCGGCAAGATCGTTCAGCGCGCCGGCCAGCCGCTCGGCAGTCTGGCGCGAATTCACAAATAGAATCGTGGAGTTGCGCTCGCGGATAATCTCCAGCAGCCGCGGATGAATCGCGTTCCAGATCGAGACGCGCCGCGGCGTTTGCGCAGCCGGCCCCGAAGGAAGCTCTTCCATTGCGCCCAGCCGCGCCATGTCCTCCACCGGAACCTCGATGCGTAGCTTGAGCTGCTTGCGCGCAGCGGCGTTGATGATCGTCACCGGCCGATAGCGGAGCGCTCCGGAATCAGCAATCTCGCCCATATCGAGTCTGTCATCCTGAGCGACCGGACCCTGAGCGCAGTCGAAGGGGGAGGGAGTCGAAGGATCTGCGGTTGCTTTTCGGCTCGCCGGCTCGCTAACTTGCTGACTCGCTGACTCGCTTTTCTCCGTTCGCCCAACCTCAATGCCACCCAAGAACCGCGCCACCTCCTCAAGCGGCCGCTGCGTGGCCGAGAGCCCGATGCGCTGCAATGGCTTCGCCCTCAGCGCTTCCAGCCGTTCCAAAGTCAGCGCAAGGTGCGCGCCGCGTTTGGTGGGCACCAGCGCGTGGATCTCGTCCACAATCACAGTCTCCACCGTGCGCAATGCCTCGGCCGCCTGCGAGGTCAAGATGAGGTAGAGCGATTCGGGAGTAGTGATGAGAATGTCAGATGGATGGCGCGCAAAGCGGGCGCGTTCGCGTTGCGGCGTGTCGCCCGTGCGCACGCTGATGGCCGGCTCGCGGAAAGCGACACCCATGCGCCGCGCCATGTTGGCCATACCGGCCAGCGGCGAACGCAAATTCCGCTCCACGTCCACAGCCAGCGCCTTCAGCGGCGAAACGTAAACAATCCGGCAGCCGCGTCGCTCGGCGTTTTCTCGCTCCCTGTTTTCTTGTTCCCTTGTTCCCTTGGTCCCTTGGTCCCTGTTTTCTCGTTCCCTTGTTCCCTCGTTCCCTTGGTCCCTGTTTTCTCGTTCCCTTGTTCCCTTGGTCCCTTGGTCCCTGTTTTCTTGCTCCCTTGTTCCCTCGTTCCCTTGGTCCCTGTTTTCTCGTTCCCTTGTTCCCTTGGTCCCTTGGTCCCTGTTTTCTCGTTCCCTTGGTCCCTCGTTCCCTTGGTCCCTGCTCTCCAGCATCAGCCGGTCCAAACACCACAAAAACGCGGCCAGCGTTTTGCCCGTGCCTGTCGGCGCCAGGATCAGCGCATTCTCGCCGCGCGCAATCACCGGCCACCCCATGCGCTGCGGCGCCGTGGGCGCGTCGAAGACAGCCCTGAACCACGCCGCAGTCACCGGATGAAAGCAGGCGAACGGGTCAGTTAATTCGACGGGTTTGGGTGGGAGCGGAGACATGATGCTCTCAAGAGATTAACGCGCCCGGGCGGCGAATACAAAGCGAAGAAGACAGGGAGTAGTCAATAGGGAGCACGGAGTAGAAAAAACTGGACCGAGAGGCACAACGGATCATGGGGCGGCTTTCTATTCCCTACTCCCTATTCCCGGTCTTTTCCCCACCGCGCCACGCTGAACTGCGCTCCGGCGAACATGATCAACCCCGAGATATACGCCCAGAACAACAGGCCAACCGAAACGTAAAACGGACCGTAAAGCGATTCCAAATGCAGATGCGGCAGCACGGCGGCAAAGACGAAGCGCGCAGTCAGCCACACCCCGCCCGTGATGATGGACGTGCGCAACACTGGCCGCCAGGGAACCCTGCGGTTCGGCAGCAGGTAGTAGACCGAAAAGAAAAAGACAATCGATGCGGCGCCCGTTGAGATTGCCAGCCAAACATATTTCAGGACGTCGTCGGAGTATTTCAAAATGTTGAAAAACCAGTTGTCTGAGTCGTGCACCAGAACAAAATCCAGCAGTTGGTCCACGCTCACGTTCGCCACCATGCTGGCCACGCCCAGCGCCACCATCAGGAGCGCCAATCCGAAAGCGATGGTCTGGTTGAAGAGGTAGTTGCGGCTCTTGGCTACGCCCCAAGCCTGGTTGAGCGCCACCTCCAGGGGCAAAAAAATTCCTGTGCAGGAGATGAGAATCATCACCAGCGAGAAAGCCTGCACGCCGTGCCGGGTCGATGGAAGGACCGCTTCGCGCAAGATGTTCTTCACCACCCAGTCGGCTTGATCCGTGTGCGTGGGGAGGTAGTAATTCACCATGTCACTCACCACGCTCACCATCGCCGCCGAGTTGAATACCGATCTGGCCAGCGTGTAGAGCAGGATGACGAAAGGAATAAAAGAGATGATTGCGTTGGCAGCCACGCTGAACGCGAAGGTGTGTACCTCGCTGTCAAGCAGGTAAGCGATCAGCGCCGTGCCGCTCTTGCGCCACAAATACCATTTTGACTTTGTCGCCGGCTGCGTGGGACCAGTGGCGGCGGCAGCCAGCGTCTCCCCAGCGACGCGCAGTTCATTGGTTGGATCGGGTACGGAATTCAATGCGTCAGCCACGTATCCATCCTTCTTGCCTTCTTACAGTCAGGAAATCTCTCGCGTTCTATCGCAATCTTGCAATTGCGGGAAGGTGCTGCTCTTAAGGATAGTTGCTCAGGCCGAGCGGTGCTGGGACGCGCAAATGTCCGAACCACCCGAATTCACGAGCGGTTGATTCCGACGTCATGTTTCCGCAGCCGTCCCAGCGCCCATCGTGCGCCGGCACGCAAGCCCTCGTCCGCAGCGCTCGTCCACGCTTCAAGCTGTGGAATAAAGCTCGCAAGCCCGCTATTCCCCATGGCAATCGCCACGTTGCGCTTCAAGCCCTGGAATCCCGCCCTCCGCACCGGCGAGCCGTTGAACTCGCGCTCGAAGGACTTCTCATCCAAAGAGCCCAACCAATCCAGTGCAGGATTGACCAGCTCCGGCCGCGGCTCAAGTTCCGCGTCCACAACGATCGGCCCATTCCGCGCCGCCTTCCCATTCCACGGGCACACATCCTGGCAAATGTCGCAACCAAAAACCTGGTGGCCCATGCCCGGCATCAACTCCTCGGCAACCGGCCCCTTGTGCTCGATGGTCAGGTAGCTGATGCAGCGCCGCGCGTCCATCTGGTAAGGCACATCGAGCGCGTTCGTGGGGCAAGCCTCAATGCAGCGCCGGCACGTGCCGCATCGATCGGGAACCAGTGTCGAACTGCTATTTTTCTGGCCCGCTCCCTCGCTCCCTTGCTCCCTTGCTCCCTCGCTCACTCGTAGCGACGTCAACAGCACCGCCAAAAATCCAAACGAGCCCAACCGCGGATGAATCAGGCACGTATTCTTGCCCGTCCATCCCAGCCCGGCGGCTACGGCAAGCGCGCGTTCCACCACTGGGCCCGTGTCGACGTAGCCGCGCGATTCAAAATCGCCAAACTCCGCGTGCAGCCGCGCTTCCACATCGCGCAACTGCTTAAGCAGCACTTTGTGATAATCGCTCGGCCGCCGCTCGCCATTCGCATTTGCACGGCTCGGCAACACGCGGCTTGACCACGCATACCGCGCAATCCACCCACTCCGTGGGTTTTGCGTTTTGGTGGAGAGAGGTGCCTCAGGGGAGAGGTAACTCGCAAAACAGACCAAGGCCGAGCGCGCCCACGGGAAGGGAACGCGCACGCTTCCCCGCGTCAACCGCCCGTCTTCGCCGGTCCGCTTCAGGTATTCCATGGTTCCCGCACGCCCGGCGCGCACCCACGCGGCAAACCGCTCCGCGTCGCGTTCCTCGGCCGCGTAGGGAATCGCCGCCAGGCCGGCCTCGCTGAACCCCGCAGCCAGCGCCATGGCACGCACCTGCTCGCGCGCCAGGCTCAATGGAGGGAGGTCGGTCGCGGGCGACGCGGGATGTGAAGATTCAATCGGCATGGAAACCGCTGCGAGCGAGGCAATCTCAGAATATTCCCTCGCATCCGAAGTTGCGCCGATTCGCCGCGCGCCAACCCGCACTTGGGCCTGCCTGGGCTCGAAAGCGGCATTTTCACGAGACCGGATTCTGCAAGTACACGATCCTCCCTGCGGCGGGGTACAATTGTGCGGAACAGAGTACTGGGAAACCGGTCCCTGCGGATCGCCGAATGCCCATTCAACCTTCACACATGAGCCCACTAACCGCGAAGCTGGAACCTCGCGTGCACACGCCGCTCAGCGTCTATCTCATCCTGGTTTGCATCGTCGGTTCAACCGGTGGATTCCTGTTCGGCTTCGATACTTCAGTCATCTCCGGCGTCATCGAATACATCGCCAACCCAAAGGTCTTCAACCTCGGCGAAATCGCCAAGGGATGGACGGTGAGTTGCATCATCATCGGCTGCATGATTGGCTGCGTGCTGGCCGGACCGCTCAGCAATCGCTTGGGCCGCAAGAAGACGCTGCTCCTCACCGCGATGATCTTTCTTGCTTCGTCCATGGGGTGCGCCCTCTCTGCCAGTCTCGCGGTCTTCATCGCATTCCGCATCGTCGCCGGCGTTGCTGTTGGCGCGGCGTCCATGCTGGCGCCTATCTACATCGCCGAGCTGTCTCCTCCGCAGCATCGCGGCAAGCTCATCTCGCTGAACCAGTTTGCCATCATGTTCGGGCAGTCAACCGCCTTCTATTCGAACTACCTCCTGCGCGACTTTGGCGACGGCGACAACTGGCGCTGGATGCTTGCGGTCATGGCCGTCCCGTCGTTTCTGCTGGTTGCTTTTCTTTTGTTCGCTCCCGAGAGCCCGCGCTGGCTTATCGCAAAACATCGCCGCGACCCGGCGCTGAGCATTCTCACCCGCACCATTGGGCAAGTTGAAGCGGATCGGGAATTGGCCGCCATCGAGGAGTCGGTCCGCAATGAAGCGGCCGGCGAATTTGTCGAGTGCTTTCGGCCGGGAATGCGCCGCGTTCTGATCATCGGAATCCTGCTGGCGATTTTTCAGCAGGTGACGGGCATCAATGTCGTGATGTACTACGCTCCAGCCATCTTCAAATCGGCCGGTTTCGGCAGCAGTTCCGCTTTGTTCCAAACCGCAATCATGGGGCTGGTCAATCTCACCTTTGTTATCGCCTCCATGTTCCTGGTGGATAGGCTCGGCCGAAAACCTCTCATGATCATCGGCTCCATTGGCATGAGCATCGCCATGTTTCTCTTGGCCTTCACCTTCATCAGCGGGCACGCGCAGGGCTATTTCGTGCTCTTCTGCATCATGGGCTACCTGGCCGCGTTTGGATTTTCGCTTGGCCCCGTGGTGTGGGTGCTCATCTCCGAGCTCTTCCCCAATCGCATTCGCAGTTATGCGGTAGCCATCGCCACGTTCATGCTGTGGGGAGCGAATTTTGTTGTCACCCTCACATTCCCTTACCTCTTGAGCCACCTCAAAGGCTGGTGTTTTGTGATTTACGGAGTCATGTGCGTGCTCTGTCTGCTTTTTGTCGTCAAGTATCTCAAAGAGACCAAAGGCAAAACGCTGGAGCAGATCGAAAGCGAGATTGCCGGGTACGGCGCGCAGCAAAGTTAGAACTGGTTGCATAAACGGGCCGTGAAAGGGCACGACTTCGGTCGTGCCGAAAATGCCGGGAGAATTGAGGGGATTTACAGGCCTTGGGCTCCTGGCCCTTCTCGCGGCACGCCGAAAATGCAGGGAGAATTGAGGGGTTTTACAGGGTGCGGAAAAACGCTTTTGGCAAGGAGCTTTGTATCAGGGCGCGAGCTTACTCGCGCCGTAAGCTGTATAGGATGAATGCCGGGCTTCAGCCCCTGCGCGATCCTTCCATCGCAAGGTCGCCTTTTTCCGCATCCTCTTTAACCCCTGTGGGATTCGCGCCCTATCCGCCGGGCAATTTTTGCAGCACGCTCTAGAAATGCGGTAGCGCGCCGCGAGCGAATTCCTCAACCGGGAACGGCGTACGCCGGAAGGAGTTGAACGATGATCGCATTGCAACAATACGGCGGCGGAGCGTCGCCTGCCCTGGAACAAACCGTCTCCGAAAGCATCCAGACCGGCTTCGTCGAAGCCGACCTGGCGATGCATCCCAAAGAAAAAGACATTCTGCGGCAGTTGGCCGAACAAGTGGCAACATTGGCCGCACTGCCTGCAATGCAAGCCAGGCGCGAACTGTGGCGCCGCCACAACCGGCTCCAAGCTACGCGGCCCATCATCTTTTGCGATCCCGAAAATGGCTGGAACGAGATCATCACAGAGCTGCAACTCGAATGCAAAACCAAGATCGCGCGCCGATGGGAGATGAACCTGCGCAAGGAAATCTTCTGGGGCGAAGAGATGGGCGACGACCGTCCCGTGGAACCATTTTTCAATGTTCCGTACACGTGCTCGCCCGACAATTGGGGCGTCGAAATCAAATTCCACAAGGCCGAGCAACTGGGCTCATTCGTCTGGGACAGTCCCATCAAGGATTACGCGCAGGATCTTCCGCGCATCCATCCCTTGACCTTCGAGATCGACTGGAATGTTTCGCGCGCCTGCTTCGATGTCGCCTCGGAGCTCTTCGGCGGCATTCTCAAGGTCCGCCAGAAGGGCACGTGGTGGTGGTCGCTCGGCATCACCTATCCCGCAATTCTGCTGCGCGGCATGCAAAACATGTTTACCGACTTCCGCGATTACCCCGACGAGATCCGGCAATTGTTCTCCATCATCCTTGAAGGACACATGAAGAAGCTGGACTACCTTGAGGCCAACCATCTGCTCTCGCTCAACAACGATGGCACGTACGTCGGCTCCGGCGGATACGGCTACAGCGATGAGTTGCCGCAGCCGGACTTCGACGGCACCGTGCGCTTGAAAGATATGTGGGGATTTACCGAGAGCCAGGAATCGGTAGGAGTCTCGCCGCGCATGTACGAGGAATTCATCTTCCCCTATGAAAAGCCCATCATGGAGCGCTTCGGCCTCACCTGCTACGGCTGTTGCGAGCCGCTGCACTCGCGCTGGAACATAGTCAAGAACCATCACGGCCTGCGCCGGGTCTCCTGCTCCGCGTGGGCCAACCTCGAAAAGATGGCAGCCAATCTGGGCAGCGATTTCATCCTTTCGCTCAAGCCGAACCCCGCCGTTCTCGCCGTGCCGTCGCCGGACTGGGGCGCGATCCGCAGCTATCTGCGCCAGACCGTAGAGACCTGCAAAGGCTGCCGCCTCGAAATCATTATGAAAGACAATCACACGCTTGCCGGCAAACCCGAGCACGCCGTGGAGTGGGTAAGAATGGCGCGCGAAGAAGCTGGCGCCGCCTGATTGGGGCTTTATACAGGCCGCCGAATTTGTACCGCCGGTCTCCCGACCGGCTGTACTGAGGGCCTCCTGGCCCTCAGAGTCCAAGCCAGAGTTCCAATCCAGGTCATTGGAACTTCCCGCCTCTCCCCTGCGTATACCCCATTACTCGCCATCTCGTGGAGGCAAATTATGACAATCCAAATCTCTGAGTCCAACGCAATCACCGAACTAGTCCGCGGCAACGAAAAGCAGTTGCTCGAGCGCCTTGGGCCTCTGGTGCGCAGGCAAAACGTCACGCTCGATCTCGCGCAAATCGCCCGCATCGACGCCGCCGGCCTCGCCGCGCTCATCACGCTCTATTGCGACGCCTGCAAGGCCGGATACCGCTTCACTATCGAAAATCCGTCGCACCATGTCCGCGAAATCCTCGCCATCGTCGGGCTGGACAAACTTCTTGTGTTCGAAAATACAGGGGAAGTTTCTTATTGCGGGCAGCAGTTTCAGGAAACCGCAGCCTAAGCGAGCCCGAAGGCCCGCAGTGCGAGAAGCCGCTGCTACCGAATACCCACCTGGCCGCGCACGCTCTCGATCAGCTTTTTCGCATCGTAGCCAACCCCATCCTTGAACACGGTTTCAACATTCTCGATGGCCTCGATTTTTTGGGATGGATCGCCCTTGATCAACACCATGTCTGCCTGCTTGCCCGCTGTGAGGGTGCCGATGCGATCCTGGCGGCCAAGATAAACCGCGCCATTTTCCGTCGCAATCTTGATTGCCTGTTCCGGAGTGAACCCGGCCTCAACCAGCAGCTCAATCTCGCGCTGGTCGCCGAAACCCGGCAACACGCCTCCATTGCCAGTCGGATCGGGCCCGGCGAGCAGCAGTCCGCCCGCCTTCACAAACGCCACCTCGAAGTCCATCTCCTTGCGCAGCAGGTTGGTCGATGGTGAATCGAGAGGAATATTCCCGCGCATGGTCAGGTAGCTTTGTGCCGACTCGGCCGACATTGCATTCAGAGTCCTCTGCTGCAACCTGGGGCGTCCCGGCACGCTGGCCTCAAAGACCGGCAGCGTCGAAGTGACAGCTACGTGATTGGCCACGAGCTTCTGGATCAATGCCAGCACTTCGGGTTCATTCATATCGCGCTTCGCCCAACTCGCGGCTCCTCCCGTCGGGCACACGTCCGGCTTTTTGCCGGCAACAAACTCGGTGTCGGTAAAAACAGGGCCGTGTTCAAAGTCGTCGATGCCCAGGTCGATGGCCTCGGGCCAGGTGACCGAGCAGAGATGCCCGGTGAGTTTGAAGTGGCGGGCATGCGCTTCGCGGATCGCCGTTCCGAGCTCGTCGCTGGTGATGTTCATGTAGGCCTTGAACGAGGTCATGCCCTCATCCGCCCAATAGTCCACCATGCGTTTCGCGTCATCGGGTCCGGTCAGCTCGTGCATCTGCGCAAATCGCGTCGGCGCGCCTTCCAAATACGGCGCCGTCGCATCCATCTTCGGCCCCGGCATCAGGTTTGCGTCGATCCGGCTCTTCACCTTCAGGTCGGTATACGGTTCCAGGCTGCCGGTGGTGCGCATGGTGGTGACGCCCGCAGCCAGATACAGCCGGGGCCCGGTATAGGGAATCTCGCCAACAAACAAACCCGGCTCGCCTATGCTTCCCCCGGCGATCTGCACGGCGTAGGAATCGGTGTAATAGAGATGATCGTGCATGCCCACGATGCCCGGAATCACCGTATAGCCGGCCAGTTCCATGCGTTTGGCGCCTGCGGGAATCGGTGCCGAGGCGGCTGGGCCAACAAACTGAATTTCGCCGTTGGCGACGACCACCGTCTGGTCCTCGCGTGCCGGCGCGCCCGTGCCATCCATCACGCGCACATGGTCCAGAACAAACACCGGCTCGTTGACACTGACAAATGCTGCCACCGCGCTCGTAGCGGGAATTTGAGCGGCAGCCGCAACGGCGCACAATAAACATCCCAGGATTGGCAATGGACGCATCAGGACACCTCGGTTGGGCAGGAAAGGGGAAAGCTATTACGCTGAGTCTATTCGATAGAGCAGCCGCGGCAATGCGTCGGTAGTGGTGCAGTTTGGCTTCGTCGCGAAAGGGCACGACTTCAGTCGTGCCGCAAACGCCGGCAAATATGTGGGGGCTTTAGCCCCTGGTGCGCGACTTTTTTCAACCTGCACCACCACCATTGCGTCTCTGATTACGGTACCTCTTCCCGAAAGTGAGAAACTCCCGCCCCCGCGTCACTTCCCCTGTGCCCCGGGTCACAGGCAATCGCATCCCATAGACGATATTCCTGTTTAGGACACTGCCCGCTTGACGCAGTCCCATGTTTTTGGGGGCCTCGCTAGCTCAGCCTGTTTTACTGCTTCCAATTGGCGCTCAGGCCCCGAGTTCCGTTACCCTTGCATGTGGACCGCAAAGCGGAATCCTACGATGGAGATTTGATCTAATGACTCAAGCTGTATTGGAACAACCGCTCGCCGAAGCGAGCACAAGTTCAACTGAACCCTATGTCTTTTTCTTTGGCGGCGGCAAGGCCGACGGCAACGGCAAAATGAAGGACGTGCTCGGCGGCAAAGGCGCCGGCCTGGCCGAGATGACCAACGCCGGTCTGCCCGTACCTCCCGGATTCACCATCCAAACCGAGGCCTGCCGCGAATACATGCGCGGCAAAATGAGCCCGAAGATCGACGAAGAGATCCTCGCCGCTCTTGAAAAGCTGGAGCAATTACAAGGCCAGAAGCTCGGCACGGGCGAAAACCCGCTGCTGGTTTCAGTCCGTTCCGGCGCAAAGTTTTCCATGCCCGGCATGATGGACACGATTCTGAACCTGGGCCTCAACGATGAAGCCGTTGAAGCTCTCGCCAAGCGCACGGGCAATCCCCGCTTTGCTTATGATTCTTACCGTCGTCTCATTCAAATGTTCGGCGACGTGGTCCTCGACGTTCCCAAGAAGAAGTTCGAGCACATCTTCGACGGCGTCAAGGCCGCCAAGAAAATCAAGTTCGACTATGACCTCCAGCCCGATGCGCTCCAGAAGATCATTGCCGAATACAAAAAGCTGATCAAGAAAGAAACCGGCAAGGACTTTCCGCAGAATCCGCTGGAGCAACTCACCGCCGCCCGCGACGCCGTCTTCAGCAGCTGGCAAAACGATCGCGCCAAGACCTATCGCCGCATCAACCACATCGACGATTCCATCGGCACGGCCGTCAACGTGCAAGCCATGGTCTTCGGCAACCTGGGCGAGAACTCCGGCACCGGCGTCGGCTTCACGCGCAATCCCGCCACCGGCGAGCACGTGTTCTTCGGCGAGTACCTGATGAACGCGCAGGGCGAAGACGTGGTTTCGGGCGTCCGCACCCCGCTCTCCATCAGCGAGCTTGAGAAGGCCATGCCCAAGGTCTACGAGCAGTTGAAAGACATCACCCGCCGCATGGAAAAGCACTACCGCGATATGCAGGACTTCGAGTTCACCATCCAGGATGGCAAGCTCTACATGCTGCAGACGCGCAACGGCAAGCGCACCGGCCTGGCTGCGGTCCGCGTCGCCATCGATATGGTGCGCGAGGGCCTCATCACGCAGGAGGAAGCCATCTTCCGCGTCGAGCCCAATCAGCTGTACGACTTCCTGGTTCCGCGCCTCGTGGAAAAGGGCGAGAAGATTGAAGTGCTCGCCACCGGTCTGCCGGCTTCGCCCGGAGCGGCCGTCGGCCAAATCGTCTTCACCGCCGAGGAAGCCGTCAAGCAGCACCAGAAGGGCTGGAAGTCCATCATTCTGGTTCGCGGCGAAACCACCCCTGAGGACATCGCCGGCATGGAAGTTGCCGACGGTATTCTGACCTCGCGCGGCGGCATGACCTCGCACGCCGCAGTCGTCACCCGCGGCATGGGCAAGTGCTGCGTAGCCGGCGCGGGCGACTGCGTCGTCGACGAAGCCAAAAGGGAACTGCGCGTCAAGGGCAAGACCTTCCGCCATGGCGATTACCTCTCGCTCGACGGCACCACCGGCCGCGTGATCTCCGGTCAGCTCAAGACGCTTGACGCCCAGCCCGACGATCCCGATCTCATCAAGTTCATGAGCTGGGTCGACCCGGTTCGCCGTCTCCGCGTCCGCGCCAATGCCGACATTCCACGCGACGCCAAGAACGCGCGTGCTTTCGGCGCCGAGGGCATCGGCCTCTGCCGCACCGAGCACATGTTCTTTGCCGAAGATCGCATCGAGCACATGCGCACCATGATCCTCGCCACCAACGAGAAGGATCGCCGGGTGGCCCTCAAGAAGCTGCTGCCCATGCAGCGCGCCGATTTCGTTGGTCTTTTCAAGGCCATGGAGTCGCTGCCCGTCACAATTCGCCTGTTGGATCCGCCGCTGCACGAGTTCCTGCCCAAGCGCGAAGACCTGCTGGTCGAAATTCAGCACCTCACAGACACCAAGCCGCGCTCGCCCAAGCTCAAGGAGCTGCGTCCGTTGCTGGCGCGTGTTGAAGAGCTGCACGAGCAGAACCCCATGCTCGGGTTGCGTGGCTGCCGCCTCGGCATCACGTTCCCTGAGATCACCGAGATGCAGGCACGCGCCATCATCGAGGCCGCTGTCGCGGTCAAGCTGAAGGGCGGCGATCCGCATCCCGAAATCATGATTCCGCTCATCGGCTCCATCGAGGAGATGCGCAATCAGTCCGCCATCGTTCGCCGCGTCGCCGACGAAGTCTTCGCCGAGAAAAAGACGAAGGTCGACTACATGGTAGGCACTATGATCGAGCTCCCGCGCGCTGCGTTGACGGCCGATCAAATTGCCGAGGAAGCCGAGTTCTTCTCGTTCGGCACCAACGATCTCACGCAGACCACCTACGGCATCTCGCGTGACGACATCAACAACTTCCTGCCCACGTACCTCAAGCTCGGCATCTTCAAACAGGACCCCTTCGCCACCCTCGATCAGGTGGGCGTTGGGCAACTGATCAAGGGCGCCGTGGCCAAGGGACGCAACACGCGGGCCAAACTCAAGGTCGGCATCTGCGGCGAACATGGCGGCGATCCAGAGTCCGTCAAGTTCTGCCACAAAATCGACCTCAACTACGTCTCCTGCTCGCCCTTCCGCCTGCTCACGGCGCGTCTAGCCGCCGCGCAGGCAGCACTCGAAGAGAAAACAGGCACGAGCCACACCAACAAGTAGCACTTTTCACAAAGCCCTCCTCCAGGGCCAATCCAAGGGCGTCCGCCGCGGCGGACGCCCGTGGTGTTTTTCGCGCATTTTCACAAACAACCGCGAAGCGGTTGTCATCCCGAGCGCAGCGAGGGATCTGCGGTTGCTTTTCTCCGCCGCCAGTCACGTCTGCCGGCGTACCATGTGCTCATGCACGAAGGCGCCTACTTTACTTACATCAT
>Ga0302319_10016921_pt1 | contig 13396 bp, 15 predicted proteins | sample Bog_T0_2_FD_203319 | JGI IMG/M metagenome (GOLD analysis project Ga0302319, IMG submission 203319) | Peat permafrost microbial communities from Stordalen Mire near Abisko, Sweden - Bog_T0_2 | ecosystem: Environmental > Terrestrial > Soil > Wetlands > Peat | place: Sweden: Abisko, Stordalen Mire...
AAGTCTGGGTCCTTCCCGATCGGATCATAAACTGCGTCATATATCGCATCGAGCTTCGGGTTGAATCGACAAACGAGAAAGGCCTTAGTGACTTCTGAGATGCCGATTCTCACCCTGTCGTTCATCATATATCCCGTTGGCGTTACGTTTAGGTGCATTACTGGCTGCGGGGCTGGCAATTCGCTGTCCTTGACAGAAACTTGCCTCGCGCGTGTCCACTTCTTTTCGTTCAGGAACTCAAAGATGAGACTTGCCTCTCCATCGACCGCTCCATAAGCAATGCCAGCCGTATATTCTGTGTCCGTGAATAAGTGGGCCTTCTCTCCTGTCGTACTGGAGCTTTGATCGTAGACTTTTATTCCAGCTCCAATGTCGGCCTCCGAATTCACAATGTTATTCAGGGTTATCAGGGCCTTTGTCTCGAATAGGAGGTCACGCGCCTCGGCCCAGATATCCTCGATCTTGAGCGGTATCAGGTTCTTCCAGCCGTCCGACTCGAAGATTTTCTTTTCATCAGCGTATCGCCACCAAGCGTTGTCTAACACTGCCACCCATCTCTTCTCCGACCGAGACTCTTTCCAGATCTTTGAAGCGGCTAGCGCTAACAGTTTCTTTAACTCAGACCTATCGAGGATTCGGTTTGTGAGTCGTAAACTCTGTGAATCACGCATGAAGCCCGCTTCGAGCAGCGACGCCGACACATACCATTGGCCAATAGTTTCGGCGTCATTGATCTCTATGAGACTTCTGCTGTTGAACAAATCACCATCATCTGTTCTTAAGCGCATGGAACTTACAATGCGACCAGTGAGTGGGGATGGGCCTTCTTGCCTCATATTGGCACTATAGCGCAATCAATGCCCAACGACTCACGCCACTCCTGTCACTTTCCTAGCCACTTCTCGTATCGCTCCCACTTCTCATCGACAACCCGCCGATAGTTCGGATCGACGTTCGGTTCTTTGAATTCCTTCCGATCTATTGAGCACCAACCCATGAGTTCAGAAAGCAAAGTGACTCACGCTTCATAGATCGAACCACTCGGTAATGGTGCACGTTGTCGCTTAGCAGCGGAATCCTCCTGGACAGTGTTCCCTTGTCGCTGGACGACCCCTCGCGCCAGCGGCCGATTCTAATGGTTAAGGTAGCGCGGTGATCGGTCGACGGTATCTTTGATTTGCCTTGGGGGGCGAGGGCGCCCCCGATGAACTTGGCGATTCGGGACCAATCCTGGCTTCAGGCGTCGCACGAGACGTTTCCACCTTTAGGGCCCTGGCGAACAAGAGTCGCAAGATGATCATAAAGATCAGAAACTGAGCTGCCCTCGAGGTGGAGTGGTTTGTCGGTGACAGCAAAAAAGAAATCGTCCTCACAAGAAGCCGCCCCATCTACAAGAAAAAGGAGTCTGTAGACAGCGACGTGCACACACGACTCAATTGTCCGCTAGCCAGTGTCTCCAAGAGATGGGGTTATGTTACTTGCGAAGCGGACGTGCTACCGAATGCCGATCCCAGCAAGCCTTGCTGTTACCCTTTTAGGCGAGCGGTGTCCTCCTGACTTAGCGGACGATATGTTTGTGCCATGGGCGGCACCCAGAACTCCATAAGGGATCAAGTTGTCCTTCTAAATCACGCCCTTTGGCCGCCTAAGCTGCCTTGAACCATTGCCCGTCGAACGGCGTTGTCTAATTTAATGTAGTGGCGCTTAGCGACTTCCTCGGTTATGCCAAGGATAGCGGCCACCTGCGCAGCATTAACGCCAGAATCGGCTAGCTTCGAAGCGAGGGCGGACTTTGCGTCATAGAGCTTTGTTTTATCCGAGATCAGCTTCGACTTATCGGTCTGCTCGTTGTTATGATGCTTGATTACGGCCTGCCAGCGCTCCCAAACAGTTCCCTCCCTCATCTCGTCAAAAGGTCGTTGCATATTCACAGGCACAAGTAGATCCGAGCCCGTCAATTCCTTGATTTTTCGAAGGATTGGCACATAGGGCGTCGCGATCGGAGCATCATATTCAAGGCCATTCTTGGTGCGGAACTCCTGCGGTCTTCCTTGAAATGTGCGGTTCTGTTTCTCCACACTAAACTGCCCCGTCTCCTCGTCCCAATCGAGCCAGGATAGTGCCCGACCAGCAGATGGGCGAATTCCATGCAGACAGAGGATGATCAAGTTTGCCATGGGCAAATCGGCTTTGTCGATCGCAGCATCGATCAGGTTCTCAACAACTTCGATTGGTGTGGATTTTTGTCTTCGTGACTTTGTCAATGGCCGTATCATCTTATAACCTTTGAAAGGGTTGTCTTCGACATTCGTGTATCGCTTATAGTGCGGATCCGCGGCCGCGGCGAAGATTTGGATGAGTAGAGCACGCAGGTCTTTGAATCGCTTCGGCCCGACCAGTTCGCGTTGCACAATTTGCACTTTTATCTGTCCATCATCGTCACGAACTGGAACTTTGATTGTTGGGCGATCAAGCTTTTTGCGTTCCTTCACCTCATCTTCCGTCATGTCGCGCATCACAGCTTCGTGCGCCTTTCGATTCGTCTGCAATGCCTTGTCGAGGCGATTCAGAAGTGTGAGGCCGTGAATTGTGATGTAAGACATTCTCATACCTCCGATTGGGTCTGCAGGTTGTTCGGTCAGTTCATCAATTTGATACGAAACACGGACGTGTGTGTTGAATAGGCTCCTCAGAACTGCTTTCCCGCCGTGCTCCTGAGCGGAACTCATCATCGGACCGTCAATCCATTCGTCGTAGAATTCGGATAGGGTCGGATCCCCACCCCAGCGATACGGATCCTTCAATTTGGCGTCGTAAAGCTGCCCTACGCGTATGGCGCGTTGTTCGTCGTAATTCTCGACGCGTTGGCTGAATGTCTTCGCCGCTTCCAGTCGCTTTCGTTCCGCCCGCAGTCTTTCTGCGTTGAGAGCAACTGAAGTATCGTAATCTTCGCGGGTTTTGCCTGATCCGAAGACATACGTTTTTTCATTGTCTTCGGGAAAGAGGAATATTCGATCGCCGCCTTGCCAGCGCCAACTCTTGACGACAGGGCCGATTCGTTGAGTGCCCGTTTTTGGATCGATCTCGGGAGACCCATCTTTATTGAACCTCGGCGCCATCACGTATTTCTTGCCTTCCCGTTTGTACACGGGCTGTCTCCGACAAGCCCCTTCCCCTCTCTTTCTCTTCGCATACCTGGGCATTCCTGAGCCAGTTTACCTAGAGTTGTACACGGAGTTGTACACGATGAGATCGTATATTTCGGCATTCAGAATTATTCGACCAAACTGGCGCACCTAATTGAACTTATAGAGACTCCTACAGCCCTCAAAACCAGCTTTAAGTGAAGGTTCGAGTCCTTTCCTGGGCACCATATTTCTTGTTAGGTTCAATTGAACCTGCGTTTTTTGCTCTTGTAGCCCAGATTTAGGAAAGGACTCAAGAACTGCCGGAAAGCAGGTTAGCCACAGAGTCGAGGGTCTCACGGAGCTTCTTTGGGGAGATCCTTCCGACGACACGGGAGACAATTCCGGTGTCAGCAGTGAAGAGACGCGATGGTCTGATGTTGCTTGGAACGGGAAGTCCGCCGGTGACAAAGTCGCGATCGTCAAGCTGAAGTGCGTAACGGTCTCGAACGTTTCGGCTCGTGATCATGCAGAGGATAACGTCATCGCCGTCCAGACTCGCGAGAACGAGGGCGGGCCGTCGCTTGCTTTGCGTAAGATCCGAAAACGGGAACGGGACGATAACGACGTCTCCCGCTACAGGTTTGCCCAAGCCAGATCTTCCTCAGGCCGCAGCCAATCCTTTGCCAGCAAGGATTCGCTCAATAGAGCCTCTTCGCTGACCGTGCTCGGACGGGCTTTGGCAATCAAGTACTCGGCAAGCTGGAGCTGCTGAGCGGGCGTCAGCTTATCGGCCAGCTTCTGCATATCTTCCAGATCCCGTATTGCCACGCCAATATTCTACGGCATTATTCCGGGAAATGTTCAGGTTCCGGTTGCGCGGGCGCGAGCCCTCGATGCAGAGAGATTTACGAGACACTACACTAGGTCGTGACCACAATCGGTGAGAAACCGTTTATCATCAAGGAAAGCACCACTCACAGTTTGAAAAGGCTTGGCATGGCTTCATGGTCTATGATCTGCACCTCAAATGACTCAACCAATGTCACAAAAATCCGATGGTCAACGACAACGGCGGGATGCACCGACCAATTCCCTGAATCGGAGTGTGGTAAGGAAAACGCTTGGACGACACCCTCAATGTTGTCCGAAACCCACGCTGCCTTTTTGAGAACCTGTGAGACCGCTGTCTTTTTGTTTGGGTCTCTGTTCACGACAGTGTCAAGCTGTTGTCTCATTTCGTAGGGCGTTTTGGCAAACAATAGGCTCTTACACTCCAATACATGGATTTGCCGGTTGACCACGTCGACGGCCAAAACATCAATCTCTCCCGCATCTATGATCCTACCGCTTATGCGCATGAGCTTTTCAATCCAGTTGATATACAACAGCCGGCAGTCATGCTTCGTACGACATGCCGTACGACACGATCACATCTTGAACCTGTGCTAAACCCCCATTAAGTCGGATTGTCTACCTGTTGCCAAGTACAAACAGGCTCACTCTTCCTTTCCTGGGCACCAGAATACTTTAGAGTCAGATTGACCCAATTTTGCGGGCTCTTTGACGATTTTATGCGGTTACCGAGAAGTCCTCGGTGCGTTACATAACTAACGAACATAACGCACGAAGGCCAGTTCAGATCTGTAAACGATGGGTTCCTTACTTCCGGCCCAAGATCGAGGTCCGAAAACTCCGGAACTTCTGCGAGCGGCATCGCACTCCCGTCGCGACAGATTAACTCATCGAGGAACCGGCCGATCGCAGCATTCTTAAGGGCGGCGCCGTGAGCCCAGACCGACCCCTCGTCGCAGGGGGAAGGACGCGGGTGAACTCTTCTAAATTGACGAGCTGGGCAAAACTGTACAGGTCGCCGATCGTCTTCGGTGGCCGATACGCCCGACGCACGGATTCGAGCGTCGGGTCGGCTTCATCTAGATGCTCGCACCGAAGAACGTGGACGATATACCGACGAGTTAAAGTCAACGTCTCTAAGCGATCTTGCTCGCTCTTTGCTACGACATATGGGTCGGCCATTGCGCGAAGCTCTTCGCGGCGCGTGTCCTCTCTCTCCCGAGTCTCGGCGTCGATAGTAAGATTGCGGAGGACAATTAAGGCTCGCTCTACAGAGTCCCCGCAGCACGCTTGACAATCTCAGGAGAGTCTCGCAGGTCCACCGCTTGAGGCATGGTACTCATTTTGTTTTCGGCGTGTTAACCAGTCCAGGCGCGGTCTTGAGGCTGAAATCCGTGCTTACACTGCGAAGTTCGATCTCAGTTACCGCCGACGCTGGCTTTCTCGTCGGCTAGGTCGGCGTCGAGAGCGCCTGGATTCATAAACGCCCCTCTCCGCCGCAACTCAGCTATGTAATCCTGGTCCATATAGACGCCCGCGGGAATGTGTTCATCGATTAGGAGATCACTTCGTCCAAGATACAATAAGCCGTCGACTGCTTTGGAAAATGAAGTTAATCCTGCAGGAAAACCCGCCCGAATCTCGCCATTCGGCTGGCGCATGAGAAGTGGCTCCCTGAAGTAGGCAAAGTCCATTTCAGCCAGCCAGGTGCCCTTGAGGTTTACCAGCGATGGCACGGGCCAGGAAGCCATGCGTTTTTCGAGTTCGTCGTTGTACTTTGCTGCCGAGGGCACGCCCTGTCCGAAACCACTGTGCTCACTAATGATATAGGTCACGCCCGGATAGTCCTTCTCGTACATTTCAACGGCTGAATCCTTCATGCCATGAAAAAGATGAAACAACCCAGAGAGCATCAGAGCCTTGCGGTGCTTGGATAACACCTCTTTTTCCATGACCGAAGCAATACTCTTGTCCCGGGCCCCAGCCCCACCCCCAACCCCATGCAGCTTCGGGTCTTTCCGGATTTTTGAGTTGAACCAAACAACGGGAGGATCGCAGGCCAGCACGCGCAGCCTCTCTTTTAGAGGAAGGGATTTGTTGATCCGGCGCACCAGAGGGAAAAAGTCGGTGCAAAAACTGCTAAGGCCGAAAGCTTCGCCCTGTGTGGTATCGCGCCAGACCTGCCGGACTTGGGTAAGGGACACATCCTCGCCCGCAATATAGCGGTCCAAGATAGGCTGATAGAACGAGTTGCCGCATTCGACGGCGATGTCATTCACTCTGCTGGGAAACTCGGGATTGCGAATCAGAGCGAGAATAAAATCATCCAGGTCTTTCTCTCCGTGAGCCGCGCTCATGCCCACGACTTCATATTTACGGAACAGGTCCAAAACGGCCTCTTGCGCCGGTTTGGGCTTAGGAGCGTTGGCCTTAGTGACGTGGGGCGGAGGAGAGACAACGAGATCCGGTATGGACGGAACGCTTTGTTGGCTAGCCGGCTGCTGGGCGAAGCCTCGGGCACTGAATAAAACGGCGACAGACGTAATCGCTAGGAAGGGGATCGTTGTTGTGAAGGTCCTCATGTACTCTCCTTTGTATAACTACTCAAGACATTGGTGTATCTCGAAAGCCGCCCGCTTGGTAATTGGGGCCACTGTTGTTATGAGGGGCCTATAGGCCGGTGTTATAGAACAGAGCCAAGGTTTTTGGATAATTCTGAAGATATGCCAAATAATTGCCGATATTCGCGGGGAGTCTGACCGGTCTGCGCTTTAAAGGCCCTGCAGAAGTGGCTTTGATCGGAAAAGCCCAATTGAATTGCCACATTTCCCAACGGTTCATCGGACTGAGCCAGAACAGTCTTCGCTTGCTCGATCCGCTGCAACCGGATGAATTCGCCAATGCTCACCCCGAAATGCCACTGGAAGCTGGCGGCGAGGTAGGTAGGATGCACCCCTGATTCGGCAGCCATCTGCTTTATCGACGGGCAATTCCAATGCTCTTCACGTAATCGTTCTCTCACCCGATCAAGCCACCGTGGGACTGTAGACTCTCGGTTCCCCTCCCGGATGGCCATAGCCACCAACGCCAAAGTGAGCCCCTCGAAGGCAAGGGCGGAGCCGCGATCAGCATGCATAAGTTCCTCGTAAATATGCCGCGCCAGGTCCCTCGCCCGTCCTCCATCCACGACCGAAGTCGACTCGGAGAGTGAATTTCTATTGACGCCCTCTAAGAAGCTAGGATCTATGTCGATATGGTGACAGCGACCATCCGCTTGCCATCGGTTGGAGTGGTTGCAACCGGCCGGATGGTAAACAAGCGAATTCTTTCGCAGCTGCTGTTCAAAGCCGTTCGAACGCTCTTCGTATGCACCGCTAACGGTGAAGCAGAAGAACGGATTCGTGTGAAGATGCTTTTCCAAGAAGCAGCCGGCTCGATACTCAGACAGGTCTACGCTCAGTCCCGTCGAGCGCCAACTACGCCGACAGGCCCCCAAAAACGTCTGAGGCTGAAGCTTAACCATCTCGTTGATTAGAATGTATACGATAGCTTGTCGCCGGCTAGTTTCCAAGCTGATTTACATGGTTCTCAGGCTTCCTGTTTCGGACTCCCGTAACAGCCAGCCGTAGAGAGACTTCATTCTCTATGGCCGGATGCAACAAGCAGTATGTTGATCGCGGTCGCGCCTTCGTTTCAGTATATTTCTGGCGGTACGGAAACGGTACATTTACGACTTCGTCATGTGGGCACGAAATCAACCTAGATAGGAGCCACTGAGTTCGAATACGATGATTGTCGAGTTGTTTACTTGGTTCGAATCCTAGTCCGGCAGCCAGGCTTTTTTGAGTTCGAGAGCCCGGTAGATTCCAACTAGTGTCTCCTTGCTTGCTTGGCGAACGAGCGGACGGCTATCGATGGAATCGCCTGTTTGGTCTCTCAAAGGTCTCCCAATTTGGAGCGATTAAGAGAGACGAGGTAAGCGGTTGTGAGGCCAATCTATACCCTCACGTAAATATGACGGTTGGCAAATCTTCCGTGTATTCAGTCAGGACGGGGGTTGTCTCGTCCACGTCTCCCAAAACGAAATGCGCGAAGCGCTACGCATGCTAGAGCTGGTTTGGACGCGTTGTAGCATCGCATGGCAATAGACATATGAGGCTGACTGACCTTACTGCAGATAGCATGCTCCACCTTCTGGAAGTCTTGAGTAGAAGTCCTTTCCAGTCCATGCCGGTCGACGAAGCGGATGAGGCGGAGTACCGGGCTTTACTGTTTGAGGTTGGTCGAGATGCTGGATGTCTGGTGGGGCAGTTTCGCGACCGTTCCCTTACCGGCGCGGCATTGAGCGCCGGACCGAACTATTTCGGCGAAACCATTACGCCACATTATTTCGTGCCGGTCGAGCCCTCGACGAATCTCCTGCCTTGGCAACTGCATGTTCGATTAAATGATTGCCGCCTGAGTTCGGAGGGTTGTCCGAGACGGTAGGGCCGGAGGCGCCCCCGCCAGCACCTAACTGCAGTGAAGCAGCGCGAGGCGGAAACGAGCAGCTACCCAATCTCAGTAGCCGAGGTCGCGACGAACTTTGGCGCCGCCCTGGTGGGAATCGATGGTCACAGCGTTGGGACTTGGCTCGCGCAGAACTTGCCCGGGTCGGTTGCCCTGGACCCTATCGATGCCGCGTCGACGGGAGTAAAGGGACTGTAGGTCGGAAGCAAGTGGTTCCTCGATGGCTCGGAGGCATTGTCCAACTCCTCACTCTGGGTTGTCGATTAACTCCTGCAGGCGGCTTCGGAGCGGTTCTTGGAACCGTTGGGGCCACGATGGGTCGATCAAGCCGACGCCGATCAAATCCCGTAAATGAACGCGATCCTTGTCTCGCCAGGCGACCAGTTTGGTGCGAACGAGCGATTCGAGCGGAATTACGCTGAACTCCTTGCCAATTCCCGAGTCGTCGACATCGGGAGCCGGAAGAACGTGATCGGGTCGCACCTTCCGCCCCGAAAAGATCAGGTGAACGGCGTCTCCAACCTTCGCGTCGCGATCATCCAGGAAGATGTCCATTTCTGCGAAATGCCGATAAACGAAGCCGGCGGGCTCCAGTACTTCCCGAATGCGCTCAAGGTCCTCCGCCCTAACCAGGACGTCTACGTCTCCCGTCGCCCTCACCAGGCTCTCGTCCTTCGTCGCCACCCAAGCCGCGACCGCGTGGCCACCGATGATTGCATAGGGAATTTGTGCCAGGGCCAGCAAACGACTCACTCGAACAAGGCGTATTTGGACTTTCTCTTCGGCTCTCACGATTCTCGCAAGTATCTCCGCCTGCTCCGTGTGCATGTCTAGAGTCTTGGCCATTGATTCTATTTCCCCGTGCGTTCAAGTATTGTACGCCCCTTGGCGGTCATAGTCGTTCGTAGAAGGAGGCTTCCTGCTACTGTGCACACGTTGGATGCAAGTCGTAAGAGGCCCTAAAGACCCAATCCGATTAACTCACCGCAATATGCGTCCACCCACGATCAGTCGCGTGCAAAGGCATGGCTCCCTCCACGAACGTCACAGCTCGACCGAGGGCGTTAAGCATTTCGGCCAGCTTGTTGATAAAATGCTCCTGAATCGGACAGGGAGCAACTTTGACAAGCTCGGCTCGATGCCCAAGACCTCGGCGGCTTGAATCTGGGGTAACCCACCGACCCTGGTCATGCCATTGATGGTCGACCCCAACCGTTTCTTGGGCTCCGCTTCGTCGGCATACAAGTACCTAAGGTCGTGATAGACATAGCAAGTGGCACCCTCGCCCGTCATGGCTTTGGCCATTTATGACGCTCCTAGCGAGCGGCCTTCATCCTTCGCTCAATCATGTCCGTCTCCTGTTAAGGCGTCTCGTTGCTCCGCTCGGACTTCTGGAAACAGTGAAAGACGTAGATCGCTACTTCAACCTTAATAGTGTAGAGGGCGCGGTCGGCATGGGTGTCAAAGTGGGAGATGATCTTGAGGACTCAGGCCCCGCCAAATCCCTGGGGCGCCTTCGCGTCTTGAGGCACTTACCCTAGCTGAGCCTCAAGCCGATTGACGCCGACTTTCAGAACATCGAACTCCACACCGAACTGCAATTCACCAGCCGAGTCTTTGTCGGATAAGCTTAGTTCCACTGGATGAAATAGCATGACACTCCTAAACATGAACATCGGCCTGGCTATCACCTGCATTCTCTTGTTTGCTTGCCTTCCCGTGGCAGCTGCTGGGTCCGAGCACTCGGACGATAGGCAGATTTATGCAGACGTCAAATCGGAAGGCGGACCTTTAGGGAGCGTGTTCCGGTTCTGCGTCGGCGCAGGGCGAGCCAACGAGGGACTTCGCGCCGATTGGCAGCGCCAACTTCGCGAAGCAAAACAGCTTTGTGGATTCGAGTACATCCGTATGCACGGGCTACTGTGCGATGATATGGGCGTCTATCGGGAGGAGCACGGTCGGCCGATATATAACTGGCAATACATAGACGAGCTATACGATTTCCTCGTTGACTTGAAGGTGAGGCCGTTTGTCGAGCTGGGATTTATGCCCGGGGGCCTCGCAAGTGGAAACAAGACGATCTTTTGGTGGAGGGGCAATGTGACCCCACCCAAAGATTATGCAAAGTGGGGTGATCTCATTACTGCGCTTGTGAGTCATTGGACAGAGCGGTATGGATTGGACGAAGTTAAGAAATGGTATTTCGAGGTCTGGAACGAACCGAATTTAGATGGTTTTTGGGCCGCTGACCAAAAGGCCTATTTCCACCTTTACTCAGTGACCGCCGATGCGGTCAAAAAGGTCTCGCCAGACTTCAGGGTTGGGGGGCCGGCAACTGCCGGTAATGGATGGGTTCCTGAGTTCATCGACTACTGTGCGTCCTCGCACAGTCCGTTGGACTTCATTTCGACGCACACCTACGGCGTGGAGGTCGGCTTTCTCGACGAATTCGGAGGCCGCGGCACCGTTCTAAGCAAGCATCCGGAGTCGGTTAGCGGCGACGTGCAACATACGCGCGCCGCAATAAGGGCCTCCTCAATGCCGTCACTGCCCCTCTTTTATACTGAGTGGAGCTCATCCTACACTCCTGCCGATCCGGTCCACGACAACTACGTGAGCGCTGCCTACATTCTCGACAAGCTCAAGAACTCGATTGATTACGCCGACTCGATGTCTTATTGGACGTTTACGGACATATTCGAAGAGGCGGGTCCGCGAACGACCCCGTTTCATGGCGGCTTCGGGTTGATCAACTACCAGGGCATCAAGAAACCGTCGTTTAGAGCCTATGAACTTCTGAACAAGCTTGGGCCCACCAAACTTCAGTGCACTGATCCTCGATCTTTGGTAACCAAGGACTCAAACGGAGGAGTTCAAGCACTATTCTGGGATTTCACAAACAACATCCCAGACCATGAAAACAACCAGGCTTACTACATCACGGATATCAAACCCAGTCTCAAACCTGCTGTAAAGCTGCGCATTTCCAATCTCGTAGCGGGACGCTATAAGGTCTCGGTTTACCGAGTCGGTTACCGGATGAACGATCCTTACGCAGACTACTTCGACCTTGGTCGCCCGAGCCAACTCACGCGGCCTCAAGTAGAAGAGATTAAAAGAAAAAACGATGGCAAGCCGGTTAATGTCGAAACGGTCCAAATCCGCCGAGGAGAGACATTTGTACGAGACTACGCTGTTCGAGAGAACGACGTGTTCTTAGTGCAACTTGTACGGGTCCCATGATGGCCACCTTGTTAGAGCATGAATCGATACAAGTGGCGCTGTGCCCAGGTGAGGCACGTGAAAGGAGTTCGAAACAACTATCTTTAACCAGACCTTCGAGATCTTGTCCTTAAGCCATTCGGGATTTAGCTGAACGTGAGCATCGCCAGTCCCTTGAGCTAATCGAGAGTTGCTGCTCGATTGGGGGCGCTGACGCTCACCACTCTGAGGGTATGGGGAAGATTCCTGTCGCTGTGACACTTTAGAGAGGACCGCTCATACGGACCTGTCCAGCCAAAGACCAGTCATCCGGTAGCCGGAAACCGGGTCAAATTGACACCGATTCCACTTCTGGACGCCCTAGGCCCCCGTGCGCAAGTAAGAGTTTAGCTCTATCCTGCTGCGCCTTCGCTGTCACCCTATCGATGTGCTGCGTTGTCGGTCGACGATGGCTCGATTAAGCCGACGCCGATCAAATCCGGTAAATGAACAGGGTCCATGTCACGGAAACAACAAGCTTTGTCTGGACGAGCGATTCGTGTGGAATCACGCTGACCGCCTCGCCGATTCGCGAATCGTCGACATCGGGGGCGGGAAGAACTGATCTAACCGCACTTTTTGTCCAGGAAGATCCGATAAAGAGCGTCTCCAACCCTTGCATCACGATATTCAAGTAAGAAATCTATTTCCGCGTCATGCCTTCAAACGAAGCCGTCCGCGTAGAGAACTTCCCGCATACGCTCGAGATCCTTCCGTCTGATCAGGACATCTATGTGTCGCGCGGCCCTTACCAAGCTGAGCCGCGACCGCGTGACCGCTGATGACCTCATCGGGAATCTGTGGCTGGAACTGCAAACAACTGGATCGCAAAAGGCACGCTTGAACTTCCTCTTCGATTCTCACGATTCTCGCAAGTATTTCGGCCCGCACCGTATGCATGTCGAGCGTCTTGGCCCTTGATTCAAATTCGCCGCGGGTTCAAGAATCGTAGGCCCGTATTTGCTCGTGACTCACGCAGGCTCCACTGACAAAGCCAGCAGTTTGGGAGCCCTCACACCTGCAGCAGCCGATTGCTCGAAGTTCGGCTGAATGCGCTGCGAGCTATGTCTGACATCTCGGTCCCAGCGAACGATATTCGGACGGCCTCTCTGAGATTTGTGTCTAGTGGGCTGTGCCGGAGCGGCGTCTACGGGGTCTGCTTGGGCCCATTGTGCCGCATTTTAGCCATAATCTGGGCGGGAGTCATTGGTAGGTTACCAGGGGGCTTGTTCGAAGCTTGTGGAGCATTCGGATCGGTTGGGCTCTTTGCGGATACTGCCGCTGGCGAATTCGGACTTATCGCCCCGTTATCAGGTGCTCCACAGCCGATGAGCACAACCGCGATGAGTGGCAAAATGCAGGTTAGACTTTTCATTATTCTTTGACTGGGTTCGCTTTGGGCTCAACTTGATCTAGAGTCACAGGACCGTCGGGTACTAACGAACGGGCCTGTGACGAGATAGCAAACACAATTCAGGTTCGCTTTAGCGTCGATGCGACGCGGATCTCCTTAGAACAGATTCCAGATGGGACCCCAATAGCTAATGCCTGGAACAGCAACGTTATTCCCGTATGTGAATTGACCCTTTGGGTAACTCTTCGCGTGGCCATCCCACAATGCGAAGTTCGATGTGCGGTTGTGACGG
>Ga0302319_10016922_pt1 | contig 13396 bp, 8 predicted proteins | sample Bog_T0_2_FD_203319 | JGI IMG/M metagenome (GOLD analysis project Ga0302319, IMG submission 203319) | Peat permafrost microbial communities from Stordalen Mire near Abisko, Sweden - Bog_T0_2 | ecosystem: Environmental > Terrestrial > Soil > Wetlands > Peat | place: Sweden: Abisko, Stordalen Mire...
TTTCTTCTTGGAAATGATCTTCTTCTTCAGCGACTTCTTCGCCGGCTTTGTCTTCTGAGCGACAGTTCGATTCGATCGCGATGCTTTCTTCTTGGTTTTCTTCTTGGCGGCCATAGGCGCAGTCTATCATCCTGTGGAGAGAGTTGGCTTTCGTCTTTTGTTCGCTATAATAGCAGCGGTCGCATTCGCGAGTATTTATGACTCTTGCCTCATGTCTTCGTCGGGATCTGGCTGAGCGGGCGCAGAAATTCGCGCTGGCGAAGGCGTTGCCCCATAGCCTGAGCTACGGCGAAGCCCCCAGCGTCTGCTTCCCACCGTACGAGCGAGACCTGCGCCACGGGAATTTTCTGGAAGCGAGCTTTCGGGCGATCCAGTCTAGTCCGGATTGGAGGCGACGACTTGAGAAGGTTCACACGATGGGTCGGCGTTCTCTGCCGCTTACCGAACGCGGACGGTGGATGGAACTGGATGCCTGCGCAAGCTCCGACGCGCTACTGATGAACATTTTCTGCTATCCCGGAGCCGCCCGAAGTCGAAAGGTATTGTCGCTGCTGCAAATTCAGCCAGATTCCGTCCCAATCTTCGGCTATCGGGCGAGGGTTCCGCTAACGAACGGGAGATCCGATCGCACCGAAGTGGATCTGCGATGGGGCAGCCTACTCATAGAGGCGAAGCTCACGGAGAGTGATTTCCAGACGGCCAAGAAAAATGTTCTTATCGGATATCGTGACTTCGCGGATGTATTCGATGAGGAGCGATTGCCGCAGACCCAAGATCGCTATCTTTCCTATCAACTCCTGAGGAACGTGCTGGCCGCCTATGCGTTGCAATGTTCGTTTTGCGTACTCATTGACGCCAGAAGGTCAGATTTGGCCGAAGCCTGGTATGCGGTCATGCGATGCGTGAAGCCGGTAGAACTGCGCACCAATCTCCGCATCTTGACCTGGCAGGAATTAGCGGAAGCCATGCCACCCAAACTACGCGTGTATCTCGACGCGAAATACGGAATCAGAAGCTGCCGCCAGAGATTGTAATTAGCACCGAGAAGGATTATGCAGCCTTTGTGCCCGCCGCCGATACGCGCGCAGGACCTACTGCTTTTTCCTGCAGAAGCAATTCTGTTGCCTGGACGCGCGGATGACTATGAAACCATTTTTGTACGACTTCATCGTGCAGAAAGTTGGCAATCGAAAGGAGGCTCATGCCCTGGTGATGAGCCATCCAGCACCGCACGATTTCCGGGCCACGCCCCTGCGATCGGTCGCGCAAGGGGCTAAAGTCCAACGATTCGAAGAATCCGTAAGGGCCAACGCCGCGCATGTGTTGTATCTTGCGCAAATTTCGCAACGCCGCCGGCGGATCAACGCTGAGAGCGAGGCATGTCGAATAGGGCGAGATCACCGGACCGTACTCTTCAGGCTTGTGTACGGCCAGTTGCGGCACGCCGAAGGGGAAGTACTGATAGTTGCCCGCATCGTCTGTTTTTGCGCAAGCCGATTCGGAAATCCCCCAAGGCACACCTTGCTCGTCGGCATACGCTTGTTGCGCGCCGATCGCAACGACTGCGGCGCGCTCCAAGAGAGTGTTGGGATAGCTGCGCATCCAAAGGGCTGGCATCAGGAATTCGAACATCGTGCCAGTCCACGAGAGTAGTCCGACCATCGGCTGATCTTCGGTCGGGGCGCGTCCGAGCAAGAACCAACTCTCCTGCGGGATTTCGTCTTTGCCGATTGAAACGAAGTAGGCGATGCGAGCTTCACTCGCGAGTAAGTCGTAACAAGAGGGAAGCAGTTGCTGCTTGGCCACTTCGAAAGCCACGGAAAGCAAATTGCGCCGCTCGTTAAAGAGGAAGGAAAAATCCATCTCATCCGCCAATTGCGCCGCTTGATTCGCAACGGATTTAAGGTCGTCGATAAGTTTTACGGCATGAAAGCGAGCCGTAGGCATCAGAGACAACAGTTTCCGGTAACGGGAACTCGATTCGGTGTTTGCCGCCAACTGTCCCGCTGCTTGCAGACGACCGACAAGACCGTCGATGAATGCCGGCATCTCCTCGATCGCGGGAAGATAGTCAGCATGATTTTGTGACCGGTCGGCGGGAACCTCTTTAAGGCCGGAGAACTCTGGAAGCACCCAAGGGGCGTATTGTTCGACAGTTTGCGATAGTTGCTGAATCCGCGCTTTTGTTTGCTCTTCGAACCACATGGCCTCAGCTGCATGGGCTGGGCTGGCGGCACTCAAGTCGATGTTAGCAGTCAGAACGGCGGGTCGGGATAGGAGGGAATTTAGCCATCCTGGCCGATTCAACTCTTTTTCCAGGATGGAGAATTTGCGGCGAGGTAGAGCGCCGAGAGTGGTAAGAAGATAGAAATGATCCAAAAGGCCGGTCGCCAGTTCCGCGTTGAGTAGAGGTTGCCCGAGAAGCTGCAGGCATCCTTGCTGCAACGTCCAAAGGGAAGCCACCAGGTTGCCATTGTCGACACTAGACACGATGGCCGGAGTCAGTGGAACCAAAGTTCGCGTGTCATACCAATTGAGCAAGTGACCGCGGCATCGCTCTAATCGGGAAACGGATTCCATCGTGAGCAGGTTGAGTTTGGCAAATTCAGCCACCGTGAGATATCCGAAATCGCAGGCTACCTGCCGCACATTGAAGAGAAGCCCGAGGTTGGTGGGAGAGATTCGGGGGGCGATCCGCGTGCCTTCTTCTTGTACGTTGTCGGGGATCAGCCAGTGATGTTCTTCCGTACTAAACTCCGCAAAATATCGCCACGTGCGAAGCGCCGCCGAGCGCAGCAACCAGCGGTTGCTCTCGGATGCTTTCCCCCGGGGATTTCGGCTGGGCCGATCGAGCCATGCGGAAATCGGCTTGCTGCAGCCCCAAAGAATAAGGATAGGAAGCGCCGCCAGAAGAGCGCTTGGGTTCAGCAGGCCGATCGAGAAGAAGAGCACGAAAGCGAGCACGGGAGTCCAGTTCAAGTAAATGTCGAGCATCGTGCGCCTCTCGCCCGCAAGTTCGGCCTCGGCAGCCGTCTCCCACTCCAGCAGACGTTGCCGCGTGATCAGCCGGCGAACCATGGTTCGCACCACGGCGTCCAGAGATAGCAGTGCCTGATGTGCCAGGAAGGTGATCATCAGGACGTTGGCGATGCTGGCGTTAATAAAACCATCGAGAGCACCGGCGAGAGCTGCTCGGCTACCCGCTGCTACGCCTTGTGCTAACTCGAATCCGAGCTGGAACAAAGCAGGCAGAAACAAAATCGCGATCGTGGCCAGAGTCCAAAGTTCTGCGCTGCCCGGCAGCACCGTCCAACTCAGCACGAATAAGAGAAAAAATGCAGGTTCCAACAAACTGCGTCGCAAATTATCGAGAATTTTCCATCGCGAAACGACCGACAGCGGATTTGGTACGCGCCGTCCAGACTCGTCGGGAACGCGCGGAAGCAGCCATTCCGTAATCTGCCAATCGCCGCGCAACCAACGATGCTTGCGCCGATTGTGAGCGCTATAGTGCGACGGATAGTCTTCAATGACCTCAATATCGCTGACTAACCCGGCTCGAGCATATGCGCCTTCCATCAGGTCGTGGCTCAGAAGCGCGTTACGAGGGAATCGCCCGTGAAGGACCGTGTGCAGCGTTTGTACTTCGTAAATCCCTTTTCCTACAAAAATTCCCTCGCCGTAGAGGTCCTGATAAATGTCTGAGGTGGCGTGGGTATAGATGTCGATCCCCGTCTGCCCCGAATAAATTTCGGCCAATCGTGAGCGCGCCGTGCTTTGAACACTGACGCCAACCCTGGGTTGCAAAATTCCGTATCCCGCGACGACAATGCCTTTTTCGGGATCGATAATCGCCTGGTTTAGAGGATGTGCCATGGCCCCGACCATACGGCGCGCAGACCCGCGCGGCAACTCAGTGTCGGAGTCAAGAGTAATGATGTAACGAACCTTCGACAGCAGCGAAAGATCGCCGATCTTGACGGGAAAACTGTCGAACTGACCGCACAGCAGGTTATTCAGATCCATCAGTTTGCCGCGTTTGCGTTCCCACCCCATCCAAACTCTTTCGCGAGAGTTATAAACCCGGTGCCGATGCAGCAAGAAAAAAGACCCCATTTTCTTGGCGGCGTATTTCTCATTGAGTTTGCCAATCAGATCCGCAGCCAAATCGACGAGAGCATTTTCTTCCACAGGCTCTGACGGAGAATCGGGAAGATCGGTCAGCAGCAGGAAATGGAGATTGCGATCTTGATTGCCGAGGAAGCGCACTTCCAAAGCATTCACCAAATGGCGAACCTGCTTCTCATTCAAGAGCATGGTCGGAATTGCAACCATGCTGACGCAATCGTCGGGAAGCCCCTCGGAAAAATCCAGCTTTGGCAGAATCTGGGCCGATATCAGAAGGCTCGCGACATAGTTCATGATCTGGATGGCACTCTGCGAACTGGGCAGCAGCACGGCGAGGAGCGCCAGAAAAATCAGCCCCAGCGAGGTGGATGGTTCAGTGAGCAGAACAACCACGCTCGAAACAATGGCGACAGTCAGGACCGCAATGCCAGGAAGATAAAAGTCGTCCGGACGCTGACGAAGCCACGAGCCCAGGCGTTGGCCAAAGGACGGATTCAATCCAACTATCCGCTCGAGTTCCTCGCTCCCTTCAGCGATTAGATAGGATCCCACATGAGAATCACGCTGGGCGCTTCGAGGATTCTGGTTTGCTGGCCGCTTTGCCCGGCGCGCCAGCGAAAGCACTTCGCTCGCCACCTTCATCTCGCTGCAGTCGCAGTGATCCGCGATGTCGACTACCTTCCTGCGATAAAGTTCGCGGCTATCGTAATCCATCCGGGAATACGCTCCAGCCGGATCCTGCCGCAGTACTTGATCGAAGAGGATTGAGGGTTCGATCACGACCTTCCACGATGTTTGCCGGATTTCTTGCAGGCTAGCGAGCATGTCGTGAGCGCCCTCGGAATGGTTCCGATCTTTCAGCAGAAGAGCAGCGCGTTCGGCCACATGCTCGAGTAGCACTAATTTCAACACGGGGATGAGCATCCACAGTTCGGATACATTCAGAACCGTGACTTGCTGGAAGGCTTGAATGTAGGCGGTAAAGCCGGATTCACTAAACTTATATCCGGAAGCGGCTAGGTAGTCGTCGGCGACGGCGGCAATTCTGGAAATTACGTGCCCATCCGGGGTACGAACCTGGGCAACTTTGTGGCGTGGCTGAAAAGTCTGACAGATTCCCTGAAGTTCCCCCTCGATCAAATGAACATTCTCGCGCAGTTCTTCAAGATCATCGAACACGGAGGACGCCGGGGTCGCTTCGAGTGCTGCGAGCAAAGGCTTGAAAGTCTGAACTAGATTCCCACAGCGATCGGCAAAGTCGCGCGATTCCCGCTCTCCGGGTATCCACGCCAGCGTGTGCGCAAGTTTCTCCGCGCTTGATGGCGGCGCTAATTCGCGTGGAGAGAGAGGCATCGGTGCAGGCGACGTTCCACCCTCAAGTTCTGTACGGACGAGTTCCAGACCGTTGTCTTCCATTTGCATTTTCGTATCGTGTGCTATTTTCGCTTCTTCCTATCGATAGCTTGAGGCTTGCATTTCGAACATTTCGGCGTACCGACCTCCGAGACTTGCCAATTGGTCGTGACTGCCTTCTTCGGCGATCTTTCCATTCTCCAGAACGATGATCCGATCGGCAGAACGCACCGTAGAGAATCGGTGCGAAATGAAAAGCGCCATCTTTCCCGCCGTGAGTTCAGCGAAGCGGTGAAAAACCTCAAATTCGCTGCGCGCATCGAGGGCGGCTGTAGGTTCATCGAGTATGAGTAGTTGCGCATCGCGCAAGTATGCGCGAGCCAGTGCGACTTTCTGCCACTCGCCCCCAGAGATATCCACTCCCTGCTCGAAACGCCGGCCCAACATTTGCTCGTAGCCTTGCGGCAGGCGCGTGATCGTTGGGTGCGCCATGCTTTTTTGAGCCGCAGCTTCGATCATCTCCAGATTGTTCATCTCCTCGACGCGCCCAACGGCAATATTGTCGCGGGCCGTCATTTCATAGCGCATGAAATCCTGGAAGATGACGCCCATTATCTTGTGCAGATCTTCGAGGTCGTACTCGCGGAGGTCGATGCCATCAAGCAGGATCTGGCCATCGGTCGGATCATAGAGTCTCGTGATCAACTTCACGATGGTCGTTTTCCCTTGACCGTTTTCGCCAATCAGGGCCAGCCGTTCTTGCGGATTCAGCTGAAAATTGATGTGGTCTAGAATCAGCCGCGAGTTACCTGGATAGCTGAAGCAGACATTCCGAAACTCAAAGCCGCGCACAATCGGTCGAGGCGCCGGTAGCGCATTGGGCTTCGAACGGATCGTCGGTTCCATCTTGAAGAATGCCAGCAGGTCGGTGAGAAACAGTGCCTGATCGCCGATAGCCGCCAGAGTCGAGAAGATCTGCTGGAGGTTACTGCTTGCCTGCTGAATCGCACCCGTGAGAAAAGTCAGCGTACCAATACTCGAAGCACCGGCGACCGTACGCCAGATAACGAATACATACGCTGAGTAGTATCCCATCGTCCCGATCGCCGTAAGGATTGATCCCGCGATAAGCTTGCGTCGCGACAAGGCCACATTCTCATCGTAAATTTCGTCGGACAAACGGGTAAATCGTTCGCGCAGGAAAGTTCTCAACCCGAAGAGCTTCAGTTCCTTGGCCGCTTCTTTGCTTCCCCCTAGAACGCGCAGATAGTCCAGTTGCCGCTGGATCGGAGTCTGTCGAAAATTCTTGGCGTATCCCAGGAATGCGAAGTGACTCTCGCCGAGGAACGCAGGCACGACGCCGACGATCAGCAACAGTAGCAGCCAGGGCGAGAAAAACATGATGGAGATCGAAAGGGTCAACGTCGTGATTGCCTGCTGGACGAGCCGCCCCAACGCCTGAATCATTACGAGCCGGTCGGTAGCCTGTACGCGCGCCCGTTCAAGGCGATCATAAAAGACGGGATCTTCGTAGGCGAGCAAATCCAGACTCGCCGCGTGGTTCATCACTCGAATACTGATGTAGCGTGTGTATTTATCGGCGAGCAGCGCATCGGAGTAGTCAATTGTGCGGACCAGAACGCTGTTGAGAACGGCCAGCGAAAATTCCGCCGCGACCAGCCACCACAGCCTAGGCTGCACCGGCTGATGATTCGAGACGGCGAAGACGATGTCATCGATAATCAGCCGCGTGATTGCCAGCAGCGCAACTGGCAGAAGCGCAGAGAAGAGCCGGGAAACTAAGCCGAATACTACGACGTGCGGGCCGGAGTCCCATACGATTTTCAGGACAGGTGGGACGTTCCGGAGCGCCGATATGCGTTCCTGCCATCCGGTCCAGAAATTCTTCCGTTCCGCCACTGTCGGCTCCTGTGGATTTTGAAGGTCTCTGCATTCGCCTAACGGACGGAGTCTGTGGCAAATACCTGGAGCCTGGCACTGTCGCGACCGTAAACGCTGCGACGGCGACACTAAAGATGCCAGAATCCCCCATAAGGTTATCAGGAACGGCGATTCATACAGTAATTACAGTAGAGGCAGCCGGTTGGGGGCCGGTTTATATTCCTCGCTAGAGGCGGCGATGGCTTATCCATCTCTCGATGATCAGCGCTATCCAACCTGAAAATAGGTCCACTCACATTGCCATCGTTCTGAAACCGAATCCTCTTAAGAAAGGTGAAGCAGAAAATGAAGCGTGTCGATCAAGCAAGAACGATCCAACCTCAACCAGTCGCTGCCGATCTCGAAGAACAAGTCAGAGAACGTGCTTATCAGCTCTATCAGGAGCGTGGCGAAGTCCCCGGCTTCGAGGTCGAGGACTGGCTGCAAGCAGAAGCGGAGATTCTCGCCGGCCAGAAAACTCAGAGAGCGGCGTAAGCGATTCTCCAAATCCCAGGGAGAGCAGTAGTTCGTAAGGCATGCTGCTGCTCTTCACTTCAAATGCGATCCGACTATTATTTCGTGAAGGTGATTGGGAACGATGATTCGCAAGCTTGAATCCGGACAGTACCGCTTGTACTCCCGCAAGAAAGATCCCAAGACCGGGCGACGGCGCAACCTCGGTACGTTCTCGACGAGGAAAGCCGCCGAAGCTCACGAGCGTGCGGTCCAATATTTCAAACGCCGCTAATTGATTTCCTTGCGAGGCCAGGCTCGCTAGAGCCTCGTCCCTCCCGCTCCAGAGTTGGCCAACTACTGCGAACAAGGAATAAAAGTACAGAATTCAACCCATTTGAAGCCCGGTGTTGCCAAGCTAACTTGGTGACGTGAACCGTGCGCTGAACATATCAATTGCGGGGATGAACACACGGGCGATGAACACGCGGGCTTTGTCTCGACGCAACATCCTACGGAGCGTTATGGCTTGTGCTGTTGCGTCTCCGATCCTGACCAGCGTTGTGCTCCTGATCTTCTGCCTGCCGCTTCGGTCGCAGGAGATAGTGGGCGAAGCGAACGTGTCCGCGATCGAACTCCTTCGAAGGGCAGTCGACGGCGAACTGCAAGCGCAAGCGAAAGATCACTCCCACTGGATGTACGAAGTGCGAACTGAAGAATCAGGCGAACAAAAGATCAAATGGGTAGTCGAGACTGCTACAGGGGATGTGGACCGCCTCGAGTCTGTTGACGGGCGGAGGATCTCGTTGGCCCAAGAGGAACAAGAGACGCAGCGCATTGATGCCTTGATGCACGCTCCCGAAGCACAGAAGAAGCAGCGGCATGCGCAAGAAGAGGACGCGCGTCAGACGGAACGAATGTTCCGGTTAATGCCGGATGCGGTGCTGGCTCGCTATGGGGTCCGGGAGGGCGATCTGGTAGAAGTTATCTTCGAGCCAAATCCGAATTTTCATCCTTCTTCGCACGAAGGCGTGGTCTTTCATGCCATGGCAGGACGAATTTGGATTAACGAAAAAGAGAACCGGTTGGCCGAGATTAAGGGTCACTTGATACGAGAAGTCAAATTTGGCGGCGGACTGCTGGGTTACCTGGAGCAGGGAGGAGAATTTCACGTCCGGCAAACTGAAACCGCCCCTGGTCATTGGGAGGTGAGTCTTTTGCGCGTCAACATGCGCGGAAAGGCACTGTTCTTCAAGACAATCTCTGTGCAGCAAAATGAGAGTCGCAACAAGTTCCAGCGCGTTGGAGACAACATTACCGTTGCCGAGGCGGCAGAAGAACTGCAAAAGCGCTGCGCGGTGCAAACTGCGGCTCTCCCTCGAGTAGAGCAATCAGCAATGAAATGAATCCATGAGGTGTTCTATGAGACTCGCACTTTATGCACTCCTAATACTTCTTGGCGGAATGAGCGCGGCACAAAATCGGGAACAACAGCAAGCCACTCCTCCGATGAATGATTCCTCTCCGGTCTTTGCCTCCGCGCAGCGATCGGACGCTCAAACGGTGTCACCAACATCGGAGGCTCTCACAACCCCCGAGGTGGAGAAGTTAATCCAGGACAACCTAACCTCAGAGCGGGCCTTGACGGATGTCCGAGTGATGGTGAAGGCGAATGACAACTCCGTCATTTTGACTGGCGCTGTAGACAGGAATGAACAGCGGAACGTAGCTGAGCAGATCGCGAAGGCCTATGCCGGCAGTCGAAGTATCTCCAACCAGATCAGAGTTCGGTAGCGTTTTGGCAGCAAGGCACTCAACGTCGAAGATCCGATAAACGCTCCAAGCGGTTGCCGCAAACGGAAGGCTCCAGGAACCTTTAGATCGAAATGCAAAGTGCAATGGGAAGCGTTCCGAAGATCTCGGAGACATTTATGGATGAAGAATTCTCCGCTGTCCGCACATCCACGAGCGCACCGGTCAGCACGTTGCAGTACTTCTTAGGAGGGTTGTCGGGTAGAAGGACCCGAGAGTCTTCCCACACTTGTGGTCCACTCGGTGGCGCGTCCTCGTTGTGCAGTAGCGTGGCGACAAGCCGCGGAACAATAACGAGCACGCTGGAATTTTCGAACCTACGGCAGAATGCGACCACATGGTTCGCTCGCGAGCCCTCGACCGTCAACGGCAAATATTCTCCCTGCTGAAAGACCTCGGGGTGTCGCTGGCGGAGGCTGAGAGCCTTCCATGTCAAATACAATTTCAGTCGGCCATCTTCCGGGGCTTCCAAAAGTTTGGCGATCGAGGACGCATCGGCAGGATTGCCCATTTTTCGGACGCACTCAAATACCTGCTGGCGGTAGACGTAATCAACGGGCCGGCGATTATCTGGGTCCACGAGGCTGAAATCCAATAATTCATTCCCTTGATAAATATCAGGGACACCGGGACTGGTGAGTTTCAGAAGTGTCTGCGAAAGGCTGTTCCACAGTCCAATACGGGCTACGCGCCGCTGGAACGGCAAGAAATCGGCTAGGAATTGATTCTCTTCGCTCGGAGTCACGAGAAGCTTCACGAACGAAGACACGGCCGCTTCGTATTCCTCGTTTCGATTGATCCAACTGGTGTTCTTTTTGGCCTCGCGGATCGCCTTTAACATAAAGTTTTCGATCCGCTCGGAAAACGTTGCATCTGTCTCTTTGTCGTGTCCGACCGCAGAGTCAGATGGCCACGCGCCGATCAGCGTCTGATAGAGCAAATATTCGTCATTCGACGACGGAGCCGGTCGATCATTGACCATTCGCTTAAGGTCGCGATTGAAGCGACGCCAATGCCGTACGCGAAGCCTCCAGAGTCCCGGAATTTCGGAGAGTACGTTGATACGGGCACGAACGTCTTCGGAGCGCTTGGAATCGTGGGTGCTGGTAGCCAGCATGGTGGCCGGCCACGATTGCAAACGATCCTGATTCGCAAAGTGAAACTCGGACGCCGTGATTCCGAACCGGTGAAGATCGCCTCCTACGTCGTTCAGAGAAATGAGTCGGTTGTACCGGTAGAAGGCCGTATCTTCCAGCCCTTTAGCCATCACCGGACTCGTAAACTGCTGGAATTTCATGGCAAAAGTGCGGACCGCATTTTCGTATCCGGGATCGTGTCGCTCGATGATTCGTGTGAGAAGCACCTCGCTGAGAAAATCAAAGATGCTGGTATCTGCCGCTGGGCTTCTCCATTTCGCCGAAGCGATTGCAAGTCGAATATAGCGAGTATCATTTTCCGAAACACCTGAGGTTGTCAGATAGGTGCGATACACCGGAAAATTGGCGACCACTTCCGTGAGCGCATCGCGCAAGCCGTTCAACGTAAAATCGCACGTGCGGCGCTTGGAAAGAGCGATTCGGGCGAGCCGGTTGGCCAAGACGTTCAATTCGCTGACCAGCGCAACACGCATAATAAGTTTTCGGCAGCGGTAGGCGAGTTCCTCATAGTCGACACTCTCGCCCGTAAAATATCGATAGATCCGTTCCATCCGCGTGGCGGCGGACGATTCTACGAATAGTCCGTTCAAGATATTCGAGAAGTCGTACCCTGTCGTGCCAGACACCGCCCACTCGGGCGGCAGCCTCTCTGCTCCTGTGAGTATTTTTTCGATGACGACATAAAACGATTCTTCTCGGGGTGAACCGGCCTCATCGTTCGAGGCTCCGGCATTTCGAGCACTTGCGATACCTCGGCTGAGCCGTTCGAAATATTGCGCTGGATCGTAGAGTCCATCGGGATGATCCAGCCGCAACCCGTCGACTTTCCCTTCGCCGATCAGCCGCAGAATAAGGCGGTGGGTCGCTTCGAACACGTTCTCATTCTCCATGCGAATGCCCGCGAGATCATTCGTATCGAAAAAACGCCGGTAGTTGATGTCGTCCGAAGCCACCCGCCAATCGGCCAGTCGAAAGGCCTGGGCCTTAATGAGTTCGTGGAGATCGTCGAAACTGCTGGCATTGCCCGGTTCCCCATTGATGAGTTCGACAGCTCGAAGAATGCAGCCGGCGGTTTCGGAAGAACGGGCACACAATTCCGCAAGCCGCTTCTTGTAAATCTCTTTGTCACGGTTTCGTTCCGCGATACGTTCGCTGCTGATCTCATGCCGCCCCGGCAGATTGCGGAATCCGCTCAGCAGACTCTGGAACTCAATCGTCTCCCGATCAGGATCGCCCACGATCTCGATTTTTCCCGTTCCGCAATGCTGCAGAATCCGCGGATATTCCTGGGGATCAACTGGGAAGCGGTGCTCGTGATACGTAATGTCAAACTCGCCGCGCTCCGGGTGAAAGACCAGCTTTAGATCGCCGCTTTCCAATACGACACCGTACTGATCGTGAAGAACCGGTACCAAAACCTTCCCCTGGAGTTCTTCTTTCAATGGCTGCCAATCGATGTCGAAGAAATTCGCATACATCGAAGATTCCCCATTTTCGAGTACGTCGAGCCACCAGGCATTGTCACTGCCCATCACGCCCATATGATTCGGAACGATGTCTAGAACCAATCCCATGCCGTGCTCGTGCAAAGTGTCCACTAGGCGATCCAGATCGGCGGCACTGCCAATCTCGGGGTTCAGCGAATTGTGATCCACAATGTCATATCCGTGCATGCTGCCCGGACGAGCCTTTAAAAATGGAGAGACGTAAGCGTGACTGATACCGAGCGCGGCCAGATAAGGGACGATCTCCGTTGCCTGATTAAATGTGAACTCACGGTTGAGTTGCAGCCGATAAGTAGCCAGAGGGATGCGCGGCTGGCGAGTCATATTCGAAGAGACCACACAACCGACCACGGGGAAAGAATTCCGGAGTTCAACTCATCTTTACCAGTGCCTTCGCTGGCATAGAGGATCGACGCAGATGGAGCTCTAACGTCATGCAACGGAACCGCTCCGAGGTTCGCCAAGAGTGAGAGCTCAGAATTGTTCGCGAATTTCCAACAGGCGACAAGGGAACCGTCGCCTTCGATCTTGTAATCCGTCACGGGCACGCACGCGGAAAAGAGTAGGGGAACGATCTGTTCGCGTCTGAGTCTCAGTAACCGGCGGTAAAAACCGAGCCACTCCTCCGACTGGGTCTCGCCGATTTTGCTCCAGTCTAAACGCGAAGACTCGAACGTGGCGGAGGCGTTCGGATCCGGAATGCGCTCGCGTTCCGCTGGATCACGGAACGACGCAAAGCGCGCGAACTCGTTTCGTCGGCCCGCGGTCACAGCGCTAGCAAGATCCTTTTCGAAGTCGCAGAAAAAGAAAAATGGAGATTCGGCGGCGAACTCTTCGCCCATGAAAAGCATCGGTGGCGCGGGTGCGAGCAACAGAAGTTCCATCGCGGCTCGCACGGCTCGCCCGTCCGCGATCTGCGTGATCCGCTCCCCGAAAGCCCGATTTCCGATTTGGTCGTGGTTTTGCAGAAAGCTGACAAACGCCGCCGGCGGCAGGCCGGCAGTAGACTCACCATGGCTGAGTCCATTCCTGTGAACGGACGCCTCG